>Ga0182030_10001293_pt1 | contig 51169 bp, 42 predicted proteins | sample 812S3MmetaG_FD_121299 | JGI IMG/M metagenome (GOLD analysis project Ga0182030, IMG submission 121299) | Permafrost microbial communities from Stordalen Mire, Sweden - 812S3M metaG (Illumina Assembly) | ecosystem: Environmental > Terrestrial > Soil > Wetlands > Permafrost | place: Sweden... | reverse complement strand
TAGCTACAGTCATTACACCGGGCGTTGTGCTCCAGAGGATGAGGAAATGAGTGAGAACACCTATCCATTGAAACTTCCCAGATCGGTGAAGAAGGCAGCCGCTGAATTGGCTGCCTCTGATGGGGTATCGTTGGAACAAGTCGGGTGATGCTTTGCACCGACAGTCGATCTTGGCCACGATGAGGCGGGCTCTCGAACGGCCAGCGTTCCTGCTGTGTCTTGGGGTCGCTCTGATTGTCGCCGCGAATTTCCGCTGGGGTGTGGGGATGGTTGCGTGGATCGCTCCGGTACCGCTGCTACGGTATCTGCGGCTGACTCGCGGCTGGCGCCCTCGCCTGGCATTCGTCGCGGCGCTCTCGGCCGCATGGATGGCCACGACACTCAAGATCGTCACGTCGCCTATTCCGATGGTGGCCGCTCTTATGCTGGGGCTGATGTCGGCTGCGTTCAGCCTGGCAGCGTACCTTGCGTGGGATGGGATACGTCGCCGCCTGCCGCCTGGTGCGGCGCTATTGGCGTTCCCTGCTGCAGTCGTGGTTGCGGAATGGCTGGAGCATTTCACACCCCTGGCGTCATGGGGCGCGATGGCGTACACGCAGGTGGACGATCTACCGCTGCTGCAACTAGCGTCGCTGGGTGGGATCGCAATGATCAGCTTCGTCGTGGCGTGGGTGGCCGCGTGGCTGGAAGTGGTCCTCGCAGCTGCCCTCGGTGATGTTCCTCCCCAGGGCTTACGGCAGGGGATCGCTATCGCTATGGCAGTTCTTGGGGCGCATGGGTGGGGAGTGATGCGGCTGAACGCGCCGCTAAGCGACGTGTCGGTCCGGGTGGCGGCTGTTGGCACGCCGGCAACGTTTGGTGGTGCGCCGCCTCTGCCGGACACCGCGGCGCGCAAGGCCATCGTGGATACGCTTCTGGATGACTCCGCGCGGGCTGCCGGCGCAGGGGCGCGGCTCATAGTCTGGACGGAAGCCGCCGCACTGGTCATGCCCGGCGAAGAAGAAACAGCCTTTCTCCAGCGGATCGCCGTGTTTGCGAAGACCCAGCGCGTGGATATCGTCGCCGCCTACATCCTTCCCGCGTCGCAGGAACAGATTCTGCCTTATCAGAATGAGTACCGTTGGTTTGGTCCCGAGGGGACGCAGCGCCAAGCGTATTGGAAGCATCATCCCGCTCCTGGCGAACCGGCCGCGGTCGGGCACGGTCCCCTGACAGCGGTCGATGCTTCGTTTGGCCGCGCAAGCGGGGCCCTTTGCTACGACTACGATTACCCCGCAGTGCCGTTGGAGCACGCCCGGCTTGGAGTCGACGTCGTCGCGCTGCCGTCCTCCGACTGGCGAGCGATCGATCCGATTCACTCGCAGATGGCTGCCTTGGGCGCCATCGCGGGTGGCTTCTCCGTGATCCGCTCCACCCGCTTTGGGTTGTCTGCAATCATAGATCCACTGGGTAGGATTCGTGCGTGGCACTCCAGCTTCGAAGGCGGGGCTCCTGTGCTCATCGCCGAGGTTCCACGACACCACCTCGACACAGTCTATGCTCGCGTCGGCGACGTGCTGGTCTATACCTGCATGGCGTTGCTCATAGCGTTCCTCGGTTGGGCCAACGTCTTGCGAAAGAAGGTTAAGCCCATTATCGAAGTCGCCGTTCGCCAAGATTAGCGAATTATCCCAGGGACACGGATACAGTTAGTCCATGCCGAGATCTATCCGCCATACGTGGATGCCGCAGGCGCGTCGGCCGGAGGAGTTCGGCGAGGTGCGCGTAAAGATGCCGGGGTCTATACCAGCTAGGATTCGCCGGCTGCTCTGACGGCAAGAATATCGCACGGAAGCGACTCCAAGATCGATGCCGTGGTGCTACCCGGGATCATTCGGTGCCACTCGCCATGGGAGGAGGCGCCCATGACCACCACGTCCGCCCGACATCTCGCCACCAGCCGCGGCAGGCAATACTCGGCCGTGCCGATCTCGACGTGGAGATGCTCCCGTGCCACGCCGTAGGCACCCACCCACTGCTCAATCTGGGAGTATCTGTAGGAATTTTCGGCCTGCAGCGCATCGGAATATTCAGGCGTGGTGCTTCGACCGCCGGCCGCGATGACCGCGGCAAATGCAACCGGGATATATGTGTGGACGACGTGCAAGTCGCCTGTCAGCAGGCCGGTCAAGTTGGCGGCATTGGACAAGATTTCGCGGTCCAGCGCCGCGGCATGTGGATTCGCATGGATCGGATGGATCGCCGCCAGGATCATGGGCGGCCGGCCCCACGCCTTCGCCTTGGTAAGCAATAGAGGCACCGGGCAGGCCCGGGACAAATGCCAATCGGTGTTTCGTAGGACAGTACGCCTGGCAAACGAGTGATGATGGGTATCCTTCACGACAAGGTCGGCTCCCGAGCCCGGCAGGTAGTCGAGAAGCGAGTCGGGCAATGATTTGCCGTAAATGATTCGCAGCGTGGTTTCAGTCCCCTGCGCCCGCAAAGGAACCGCCAAGGACTCGAGCAGATCCAAGAGCTGGGTGTTCGATTGGGCTGATGTCTGCCGGCGCAGCGTCATGTGACCATCGCCGAGCGCCGATGCGACGTCGCAGATGAGCAATTCCACCGATGCATTTACGCTTCGAGCCAGAAGCGCGGCTTTAACGACCGCCGCCTGAGGCCCTGCGATTGTCGGATCAACGACAACCAGGATGCGGCCGATTCGGTTCACGCGGGATCCTTCATGGACGAATCCTCCTCCGCACCGTTCGCTTTGCCCATACGCACTTGCGCGTATTCCGAGCAGGCGATTACGGAGGTGAGCGCCAGGCGCGGCAAATGTCCGTATCATGCGCCAATGAAACCGTCCGACACGGCCAATGTGGTACTGCTCAAGTCGCTGGCGAGGAGGGCGATGCTGGAGCGGGGTTTGTTGCCGGAGTTCTCGGACGCGGCTTTGCATCAGACCGACGCCATCACTGCCGCAGCGGAGTCCACTGCCGCCGACATTCGCGATCTGCGCGCGCTGCTCTGGGCCTCCATCGACAACGATGACTCGCGCGATCTCGACCAGCTTTCCGTGGCGCTACCTCAGGAGCGCGGGTCGGTGAAGATACTGGTTGCGATCGCCGACGTCGATGCCATCGTCGGCGCCGGGTCGCCGATCGACGATCATGCCCGCGCCAACACCACATCGGTCTATACGGTCCCGATGATTTTTCCCATGCTGCCGGAGAAGTTATCGACCGATCTTACGTCGTTGGCGGAGGGCCAGGATCGCCTGGCAATCGTCATCGAGATGAGCGTGAACGCGCAGAGCGGATTGGACGGTTCCGACGTGTATCGGGCACGAGTCCGCAATCGAGCGAAGCTTTCCTATAACGGGATTGGCGCGTGGCTCGAGGGCCGCGGGCCCGCGCCCGCCAGGCTGGACGCAGTTCCGGGGATGGACCAGCAATTGCGCATCCAAGACAGTGTTGCGCAGATGCTTCGTCGCGTGCGTGAGTCTCGTGGCGCATTGACGTTGGAATCGATCGAGGCTCGGCCAGTGTTCGACGGCGAGTTGCTGAGGGACTTGCGGCCCGACGTGAAAAACCGAGCCCACGAACTCATTGAGGATTTCATGGTTGCGGCCAACGGCGTGACTGCACGGTACCTCACCGGCCGGGGTGCGCCCTCGCTGCGCCGCGTGCTGCAGACACCGAAAAAATGGAGCCGCATCGTCGCGCTGGCAGCGCAGCTCGGCGAGGCTCTGCCGGAGGAGCCGTCGGCTCCTGCGCTCGATGCCTTCCTCACCGCCCGCCGCCAAGCTGATCCGGCACGCTTCGCCGATCTATCGCTATGCGTCATCAAGCTGCTTGGTCGGGGCGAATACCTGCTGGATCTCCCGGGACAAGAAACCGAAGGCCATTTCGGCCTGGCGGTCAGCGACTATACCCATTCCACGGCACCCAATCGCCGCTTCCCCGACCTGCTGACGCAGCGCCTGGTCAAGTCGGTTCTGCTGAACAGGCCGGCGCCGTATTCGCCGGACGAGCTGCGCTCGCTGGCTGCGCACTGCACGGCACAAGAAGACAATGCAGCCAAGGTTGAGCGCCGGGTGGCAAAGTCGGCGGCGGCATTGTTGTTGGCATCGCGCATTGGCCGGGAGTTCGATGCCGTCGTGACCGGGGCCGCGCCGAAGGGGACCTGGGTCCGAATTGCCTCGCCGACGGCGGAGGGGCGGGTGATCAGGGGGTTCGAAGGTCTGGATGTGGGCGATCGCTGTCGCGTCAAACTGGTCAACACCGATGTGGTCCGCGGCTTCATCGATTTCGAGCGCTCCTGATGCCCACGCATCCCAAAGACCCGGCCAGTCCCGCACTCGCGTATGAGGATGAAATCTTCCTCGCCAGCGAGGACGGCCGGCCGCTGCGCATCCTCGCGGAATATCTCGAGCCCTTGCATCGCTTTCGAGCGGCGAACATCCACGACACCATCGTCTTCCTCGGATCCGCGCGGTTGTCGAGCGATGGTCCGCTCGGGCATTATTACCATGAGGCACGCGAGCTGGCACGGCTGCTGACGCTATGGTCCAAGACCTTGCCGTCGCACGCTCATCGTTACGTCGTTTGCAGCGGCGGCGGCGGGGGGATCATGGAGGCTGCCAACCGCGGTGCCGCGGACGCCGGCGGCAGAACGATCGGACTCAATATCAGCTTGCCGCACGAACAGAGGCCGAACGCCTATGTGACGCGGGAGCTGTCGTTCGAGTTCCGGTACTTTTTCATGCGCAAGCTCTGGTTCGCGCATCTGGCGCGCGCGCTGGTGGTCTTTCCGGGCGGCTTCGGCACCTTGGACGAACTCACGGAAATCCTCACGTTGGCGCAGACGCGAAAACTGGAGCGGCCGATTCCCGTTATCCTTTACGGCACCGGCTACTGGAACGATATCATCAATTTCGAGGCCTTGGCGCGGCATGGCATGATCGACCGGAAGGATCTCGAACTGTTTCACTATGCAGACGATCCTGCACAAGCATTGCTCTTGCTGCAGAACTCACTGCGGACGAAGCCCGAGCAGACCTCCCCCGGTTTCGCCCGCTCGAGAACGCGGGAGTCGAGCGATCGATGATCGATCGATGACGGAGCGCGCCCCGGCCGTTTGCCCGCTCCGCGGCGCGGTGACGGCGCCTGCGGGAGCACGTGGTAGCCACAGCCGCGGACCGTAATAGTACGGATACCGCCCGTTACCGGTCTTCTCAATAATCGCATCGAGTGACCGGCCCCGCGCGCCCCACAGGGGGAGTTCGCGCAACGCGGTCGGCGCCGCTTGAATTCACAGCGAGGAGATCGGTAATGCCTGCGATTCATCGAATTCTGGTGGCGGTCAGGGAACTCAACGGCAAGCCCTTGCCGGCGGTCCTCAAGGCCGCGCAACTTGCCCGGGCATGCGGCGCTCGGCTGGAGCTCTTTCATGGGCTGACATCGCCGGTTTATGCCGACCCCATGCTGACGCCCGCCCAAGCGATGGTGTCGCTCGAGCAAGAGCTGCGGCAGAATGCACTGCGCCGACTCGAGGCCATCGCCGACCGGCTGCGTGTGCACAGCCTCAAGGTGGCCGTCTCTGCGGACTGGGACTACCCGGCTCATGAGGCAATCATCCGCCGCGCGCAGACCATCAACGCGGATCTCATCGTCGCGTCGCTCCACGCCGCGCGGCATCGCCTGCCCGGCCTGCTGCGATTGACCGACTGGGAGTTGGTGCGTCTGAGCCCTGTACCGGTGCTGCTGGTCAAAAACCCGCATCCCTACCGCCATCCCGCCGTGCTCGCGGCGATCGATCCCACCCATGCACACGAGAAGCCGCTGCAACTCGACAAGGAAATTCTGCGCATCGGGAAGAGGCTGACGACGGCGCTGCGGGGACGCCTGCATGCAGTCCATGCCTATGCGAGCTTCGCGCTGGCCGTGCCGCCGGAGATGCTGGTGCCAGCCACCCTGGATGACATGCAGAAGGACGCCCGACGCCGGGCACAACTGGGATTCAATCGTGCGCTGCGGACAGCGCGGATTCCGCGGTCGCGCCAATATCTTCTGGCCCGTCTGCCCGTGGATGCCATCGTCGAGGCAGCCCGCAAGAGCCGCAGCGCCATCGTCGTGATGGGCGCCATTTCGCGTTCCGGATACAAGCGATTGTTGATCGGCAATACCGCTGAACGGATTCTGGACGACCTAGATTGCGACATTCTGGTCATAAAGCCGCCAAAGTTCATCTGCCGTGTGCCGAGCGCGGCGCGAGGTCCGCGGCTGCGCGTATACGGCTCGACAGGAGCGTTTGGCTACTCATTCAGCTATTTCTGAGCCCTGCTCAACGGCATCCGTCGAACCTCAATGCATCATCAAGACCGGTAAGTCGGCGCGCTCGATGAGTGACCGGGTAACACCGCCGCACACCGCTTCGCGCATCGGTCGATGACTGTAGCCGCCCACGACCATCAAGTCCGCGTGCAATTCTCCGGCGACCCTGCTGAGCTGCTCTGCGGCCGGGGTTGATTTGTCACTGCAGACGTTCGATTCGGCATCGATGCCGTGCCACTGTAGCTGCCGTGCGAGGTGTTTCAGGGTACCGAGCGTGGCGGCCTGATTCTCCTCAATGCTCACCAAGACCACCCTACCGGCCCGTTTCAGCAGCGGCACCGCAGCGGCGATCGCATGCGCCGCCTCGGGGGTTTCCTTCCAACCCACGACCACGGTGCCGGTCACTTGCGTGACGGCTGAGTCGGGCGCGATCAAGACCGGGCGTCCGCTGCCCACCACCAGCCACTCGATCAGATCGTAGGGCATCAGGTCGCTGCTGTGCCGGCGGCCCACGACCACGAGATCGCTGTGGCGAGCATGAAACATGAGCCGCGTCTCCGCCTGGTCGGTCTCTTCAGTCCAACTTGCGGAAACATCGCCCATGGCCCCGCCGTCTTGCCGTACGGGTATTTTATTGGCTTCGCAAAATTCCCCGAAATGCTTGGCGGCAAGGTCCGAGAGGTCCTCATCTCTCTGATCCAGACGGGCGAGCGCATGGGTGATTGCCGTCCCGACGCAGAATTGCACGTGGGGCAGCTGGATTGCGGCCTCGCAAGCGGACGTACGTTGGTGATAAAAATCCAGATGAGCGCCCAACGGCTTCGCCACGGCCAACGCCGCCGCGAACGTATACTGGTCTGCCTGGGTACCGCTTGCCGGGACAAAGATTGTCTTGATCATGTCAGATCCTCGCAGGCATGAAAGACAAGAATGCGCGTGCTCATCGGACCCCATGATCGTGGAAATCGCCACGCTGCACATCGGGGCTTTTGCGGAGCTCCTAGGGGGATGACCGTAAGGAGAGCAACCAGTCATGGGGTTAAGCTGCGCCCAGGCACCATGTTCGCCGCCAGGCCGATCGAGTATGCAACAATCGCGGACTTTCTCCAGTCGCAGCTTGATGGAACCCGCCGAAGCTGCGGGGTTGAGCGCACGGTTGCGCGAGCGCATCTTCGCTTTGCAGCATGGCCTTGACCGGGCGTCGGCGGCGCTGACGTCAAAAGCGACGCCCAAGAGTATCCACGAGGTCCGTGTGGCCGCACGCCGGTTGCGGGCATTCTTGCGCGCGTTCCGCCGCGATTTGGATCCGCGGTCGGTCAAGCAGTACCGGCGGTCACTCAGGGCGCTGACTCGCGATCTGGATGAGGCGAGAGAGGCGGACGTGACCAGGCGTGCGATAGGGCAATTGGCAAAGGACGGCCGCGGCAGTATTCGCCTGGAGGCCGGTGCATTGCATGGAGGCGTGGCAGAGGCATACCAGGCGGCATTGCAGCGCCTTAGATCGAGGATGGCCGTTGCGTCCTGGCGGCGCAGATTGTCGAGCCTGCGGCGGCTGTCGATGCGCCCATCGTTGGTGCCGCCGAACGACGAACCCGCATCAATGATAATCATGCGCCGGGTCAACCGAGTCCGACGCCGGCTGTTGCTTGCGTTGCGCGACGCCGGCAGGAACCCCAAGGGACTGCACCGGCTACGGCTAAAGGTCAAGCAGGCACGATATGTGTTGGCGGGCAGCGGTGCGACACCGACGCTCTCTGCGGAACTGGAATTGAAGGCTTTGCAGCATCTTCAGGACTGCCTCGGCGATATGCACGATGAGGAGAATCTGCGCCAATCATTGCGCGCCCGGCGGATGCCTCGCCGGGCGACGCGCAGCATCGTCGAGGAACTCGAACGCCGCAAGGATGCTCGATTCAAAGAGTTCAGAAAGTTCCGCAATGAGATGTTGGAACGGTGGCGCGACCTTGACATCCTTATCGCTGCCAAAGTATGAACGGCGCCTCCAGTGGCACGTTGACGCCAAGGTGGAAAGGGACGATCCGCGCGGTGTAGTCGCCTGCAGAGCGGGCCGCCGCGACGCTGGCGGCGTACACGTCCAGTCCGGCACCCTCGGACCGGACGAGGCGCGTCATTGGCTCAACGACCGCCGGGACGTCGCCTTGCGGATCCGCGTACAGTTCCACACGCACTGATTGCGGGTCCAGGACGCCGAGTCCGACCTCGACCGTGAAGTGATGCCGATCGCCGCGGGTCTCGACCGCGGCATCGCCGAAGCGCAGGGTGCGCCACCCCAAATCGATCGCGCGCCGCCAGACGCTCATTTGGAGGGCGAGCGCGCCGCCGTTCTCCGACCTTTCACGATAGGCTGCTGCGGCGGGTAGATAGCAGCGCTCCACATACTCGCGCACGCTGCGATTGGCCGAATAGTGCGGGGTCAGGCTCGCCATACTTTCGCGCACGCGCGACACCCATGCACGCGGGATGTTGCCGTCATCGCGGGAATAGAACTCGGGGATCACTTGCCTTTCCAAGAGGTCATAAAGTTGCTCCGCTTCGGCCGCATCCCAGGCCGAATTCTCGCCATGCTCCCGGCCGTCGCCCAGCGCCCAGCCCACGCTCGGCTCGTAGGCTTCGGCCCACCAGCCGTCGAGCTCCGACAAGTTGAGCCCGCCGTTGACCAGCACCTTCATTCCGCTGGTCCCGCAGGCTTCCCATGGCCGACGCGGGGTGTTTATCCAGACGTCCACCCCCTCGACCAGCCGTTCGGTCAGCGACATATCGTAGTCGCTCAAAAACATGGCGCGGGCTCGTACATCGTAGCGGCGGACAAAGTGCACCCAGTCGCGAATCAAGGCCTGGCCGTCGGCGTCGGCGGGATGAGCCTTGCCGGCCAAAATGAGTTGAACCGGCCGGGACGTATTGGTGAGCAGACGGGCCAATCGTTCTGGGTCGTGGAGCAGCAAATTCGGGCGCTTATAGGCTGCAAACCGGCGCGCAAAACCCAGCGTCAGAGTATCAGCGTTGAACAAATGCTTGGCGGCCTCGACCTCCTCGGCGGTGCCCCCAGAGGCTGCCAGTTGGCTCGACAGTCGTTCACGGGCGTACTCGACCAGCGATTGGCGTGCCGCGCTTCGGCATTGCCAGATCGCCGCATCGGCCGTGCCTCGAATCGGCTCGCCGACGGATTCGAGTGTTCCGAGCCATCGATTCTTCCCGCAGCAGCTGGTCCATAGATCATCGGCTGCCGGACTATCCCAGCTGGGGGTATGGACTCCGTTGGTCACGTGTCCCACGGGCACTTCCGCGGCTGGCCAGCGGACGAATAGCGGCAGAAAGATGCGCCGGCTCACCTCGCCGTGCAGACGGCTGACGCCGTTGATCGCGGCGCTGCCGCGCATCGCCAGATAGGCCATGTTGAAGGGCTCCGAGTCATCGCTCGGGGTCTGCCGGCCCAGGGCCATCAGATCGGCAACCGAAAGACCCAGCGCCGCGCGGGCGAAGTGCGCGAGATATTGCTCCATCAGCCCGGGAGCGAACCGGTCAAAGCCGGCGGGTACTGCCGTGTGGGTGGTGAAGATGTTGCCCGCTCGCGTCGCGATGAGTGCCGCATCGAAAGGCACGCCGGCGGCTTGCATGAACGAACGCGCCCGCTCCAAAATGACCAGCGCAGCGTGACCTTCGTTCAAATGGCACACGTCGGGCGCTAGGTTCAGAGCTTCGAGGAGCCGCCAGCCGCCGATGCCAAGGACGATTTCCTGCTGCAGCCGAAGCTCGGGGCCTCCGCCATAGAGCTCGTTGGTGATGCCGCGATGCGCCGGATAGTTGGCGCTGTCATTGCTGTCCAGCAGGTAAACGTGCAACCGGCCAACTTTCACTTGCCATGCACGAAGCCATAGACTGTAGCCCGGCAGATGGATCTCCACCCGCAGCCATGCGCCGTCGGGTTTGCGCAGCGGCGTGATGGGAAGCTGACCTGGGTCGTTATAGGGATACAGAGCTTGCTGTGCACCGTCCCGCCCGATCACCTGGCGGAAATAGCCTTGGCTATAGAGCAGTCCTACACCGACGACCGGCACGCCGAGATCGCCGGCGGCCTTCAGCTGATCGCCCGCCACATTGCCGAGGCCGCCGGCATAGATCGGCAGCGCTTCGCTCAGCATGAATTCCATGCTGAAGTACGCGACGCGAGCCAGGCCGGAATTGGCATGCGTCCGATGAAACCAGGCGGGTGCCAGGGCCGCGTCGCCCGCCGTGCGCGCGAGCCGCTGGAGCATGCCGTTGAATTCCGGAGCCGCCAAGAGCTGCCGCAGGCGCTGCTTCGATACGGTCCGCAGCACCACCCACGGGTTATGCGTCCTGGCCCAAAGTTCCGGCTCCAGTTCGCTCCATAGGGCATCGGTCGCGTGATTCCAAGACCAGCGAAGGTCCAGCGCCAGCTGACGCAGCAGCGCCCATCCCGAGTCGTCCGTCAGCGCAGTATCCTCTGTCATCCGTTTTCAGGAGGCGAGCTGCAATGCCGCCGCTTGGCTCCGATTCAACAGGGCGAGCAATGCACTGCGTTCCACGGTTTCGTGTTCCAATAACGCGCCGGCCAGCGCATCGAGCTGTGCACGACTTGCGGTGAGGGTCGCACGAACCCGCTGCTCCGATTCGCTCAGCAGCCGCCGCACCTCTTCGTCGATCGATTGCGCGGTGCGTTCGCTGTAATCGCCCCGCGGGGCGGGCTGCATTTCCGGCAGAAACATCGCCGCGCCCGTATTTTGCAGGGTGGCCGGACCCAGCAAGGGGCTCATGCCGTACTGTGTCACCATGTGACGCGCCATATCGGTGGCCCGCTGCAAATCGTTCTGCGCCCCCGTCGAGACCTCGCCGTACACGAGCTGCTCAGCCACTCGTCCGCCGAGCAGTACGTCCAGCCGATCGAGGAGTTCGCCGAATTTGAGCAAGTACCGGTCTTCGGTCGGCAGTTGCTGTGTGAATCCGAGCGCGCCGATCCCGCGCGGGATGATGGAGATTTTGGAGACCTTGTCCGCCGTGTGGCGTGATTCGGCCACCAGCGCGTGACCCGCTTCGTGGTGGGCTACCGTCTCTTTCTCCTTCGGGTTCATGACGCGGTTCTTCTTCTCGAGCCCCGCCGAGACACGGTCGATGGCTTCCTCGAAATCGCTCATTTGAACCGCGGCCTTGTCGCGGCGAGCGGCGCGCAACGCCGCCTCGTTCACGATATTAGCGAGATCCGCGCCAACGCAGCCGGGAGTCTTCGCCGCCACCTGGGACAAGTTCACGTCGGCGTCGAGGGTCAGGTGTTTGGCGTGCACCCGCAGGATCTTTTCGCGTCCCCGGATGTCGGGCCGATCGATGGCGACCTGCCGGTCGAAACGTCCCGGACGCAGCAGCGCGGGATCGAGAATTTCGGGGCGGTTGGTGGCGGCCATGATGATGATGCCGCTGCGGGTGTCGAAGCCATCCATCTGAACGAGCAGCTGATTGAGCGTCTGTTCGCGCTCCTCGTTGCCGGCCAAGCCGCTGGCGCCTCGCGCCCTGCCGAGCGCATCGAGTTCGTCGATGAAGATGATGCAGGGCGCCAGTTTCTCGGCTTGCTGAAAAAGATCGCGGACCCGCGCGGCGCCCACGCCGACGAACATTTCAACGAACTCCGAACCGCTCAAGGATAAGAACGGCACTTGAGCCTCCCCGGCGACGGCCCGGGCGAGCAGAGTCTTGCCTGTTCCCGGTGCTCCCACGATGAGTACGCCCTTGGGAATCTTGCCGCCGAGCCGCCGGTAGCGTTCCGGGGTCTTGAGGAAATCGACCACTTCAATCAGCTCCTCCTTGGCTTCATCGATCCCCTCGACGTCGGCGAACTTCACCGCCAAGTTCTTCTGTACGTAGACTTTGGCCTTGCTCTTGCCGACATCCATCATGCCGCCCATCTGACTGCCGGCCATGCGGCGCATGACCAAACCCCAAATGACGAAGAATACCGCGGCTGGGGCAATCCACGACAGCACCGTCCAGAACCAGCGGTTCTCGATGCGGCCTGCAAATTTCACCTTCGCCGCCTGCAATTCGGCGACGAGATTGGCGTCGGGCACGCGGGCCACGATAAATTTATAGCCGTCGGCCGCTGCGGCCGGCGAGATCTGAGCGGGTGAGGACTGAGCCGGGGGGGCGGGGTGAGGGTCCCGCGCCGCGCCTGCAACGGTAATACCGGCCATTTCGGCGACGCCGGTCAGCTGATCGTCGCCGATCGTGACCTCTTTGATCTTTCCGGTCTGCAACAGAGCTTGAAAATCGCTATAGGCGAGCACCTGTGCGTGTGGATCGCCGATAAAACTCTGCACCGCCAGCAGAATCATCATTACGCCGACGAAGTACCAGAGCGAGAAATGCTGTTTGTTATCCATGTAGATCGACCGGAAGGTAGCTGGCCCAGACTCTGCCTGAATGGGTAGTGTCGGCGCCGCAATCAGCATACGAGGATCCGCGGGCGATTCCATAGGTAGAAGCCGCAATAGAGGCTCGATACCGAAGCGCCATGAACCGAATTTCACGTTTCGCGGCGCGACGGGTGCATGATGCGCGGGCGTCTCCCGCATAGCATACTGTCGGCGGCAGCATCCTCGCGGCCGGCGGAGACGAGAAAATGAACGCGAGAATTGCCGATCTTACAGCGATGATCCGCAAACTCGAGGAGGACCTCGAGGTGGAATTTGTGCGCCGTCGGCTGGAATTGGCCTACACCGTGCAGGGCGGGAAGGTCCGGTTCGACGAGTTCGTTCTGAAGCATCACTAGGAGCTGCGAAGCCGTTTCTTGAGCTACGTGCGCGAGATTGCGGCGCGCACGGAGCAGTATTGGTGTCCCATCAAGCATGCGCGGCGCATCGTCGGGGCTCCTGAGCGGGCGAGGCTTATGCGTCGTCGGTCAGCGTCAGATGCAGCTTGACGAGGTGGGCGACCGATCGCGCACCCATTTTTTCCATGACTTTGGCGCGATGGATTTCGACGGTACGTTCGCTCAGGTTCAGGTCGATGGCGATCACCTTGTTTGCAGCGCCGTCGACGACCATATCCATCACCTGGCGCTCCCGAGGCGTCAACGATTCGAGGCGGTGTTGAACTTCGGTGCGCCGTGCCAGAGTGTTGCGGTTCTCGGCATCCAGCTTCAGCGCGTGGTTGATGCGATCGAGCAGATCCTGATCGCGAAAAGGTTTCTGAATGAACTCGAAAGCCCCTTCCTTCATCGCCTGCACGGCCATGGGAACGTCGCCGTGGCCCGTGATGAAAATCACAGGCAACATGGATCCGGCGCGGTTCAGTTGCTGTTGCAGTTCCAGGCCGCTCATATCCGGCATGCGGATATCCAGCACCAGGCACCCGGCGGCATCGGATTTGAAATTGGCGAGGAATTCACTCGCCCGCGAATACACCGACGTCTTGTATCCGACGGTGCTCAAGAGCGTGTCGAGCGCGCGTCGCATGCCGTCGTCGTCATCGACCACGTAAACCACCGGGGCGATGTTTTTTTCATTAATTTTTGCCATGAGCACTCCCATCAATTGCTGCGAGCGGCAGCCGAAACCAGAAGCGGCTGCCGCCGGCGGGTAAATTCTCGAACCCCATCGTCCCGTCATGTGCTTCGACGATTGCGCGGCTCGACGCCAGACCGAGTCCGGTGCCCTGCGGCTTGGTGGTGAAAAAAGGCCGAAAAAGCTGCTGCTGCTGCTCTACGGGTACTCCAGGGCCGGAATCCGTGATTCCTGTCTCGACGACGTATCGATCCGCGGACACATCGATCCGAATCGACGGCGTGTTCGACCGCTGTGCGCCGGCATCCACGGCATTTTGCACCAATGCATAGAGTACGTGCTGGATTCTCATCCGATCGATCAACAAGTCAGGGACCGCACCGGGCAAATCGACCTGTACGCCGCCAGCGGCGCCATTCACGAGAATTTCGAACACCGGCCGTAGTTCCTCGATCAGTTCAGGCATTTGGCACCGGATACGCTGCGGCGATCCCTGTTCAAACAAGCGCCGGATGCGCTTGATGCCCTCGCCCGCACCGAGCGCTTCTTGATTGATCTGCCGAAAAACATCCAGGGCACGGCTCGTCATCGGGGCAGGGCGGTCCAACATACGCTCGCCGGCTTGAGCGAAGGTCGCGATCGCCCCCAAGGGTTGGTTGAGCTCATGTGCGATACCGCTCGCCATTTCCGCCAGGACCGAGGCTCGTGCGATTTCCAGCAATCGCTTGAGAATGGGTTCGGAGCCCGGCAAATCCGAATTTATTTCGCCCACGTATACCTCTCTAGCCGACGATCGACCTCTACCGCCGGCCGGCCAGTCCACTATTCCCGATCGGCAGTGTGCCGGATTCGCCCGCGGCGTACAGCTGCGAATTTCCGAATGTTCTTGCGCCGGTCCCTTACGGATGCCCGGGAGTTCTCAACGCCCAAGACGCGGCGATTGTGATACCGGACACTCGATAATTCAACGATGGACGGACGCCGGCGCGGATGATATCCAGTCCGCAATGGACCGGGCAAGATTTCCGCTGCAGCTGCCTCAGTGATGAAGGCTGCTGGTTTACGGACAACCATGCCCGGCCAGTAGATCAACCGGTCACTGAATTGTCAGCCGATTTTCCACATAAGCGACTCCCGGAGCGGCCCACGCGGCGCGATCGGCATCCGCGTGTTCCTGCCACGTGTGGACATGCCCCTTGAGCGTGACGGTGGAATTGTCCACTTTCACTTCGATATCCTTTGCATCCAGGACGGCATGCCGCTTGAACGCATCCTCGATTTTCTGCTTGACATCGGCCACCTTGATCGTAGCGGCCACGATGATGTCGTTGGTGACTCCTTTCACGCCTACGAGGTTTCGCACGGCATTCACCGCTGCATTCCTTTGGAACCCGAAGGTCACATTTCCGCTCAGTGTCACCCATCCGTCCTTGACGACGGGTTTGACCTGGCTATCCGCGAGCGAGATATTCCATCGCAGCGCATTGGCCGCCGCCTCCGCAATTCCAGTATCGGTGCGCATCCCGGAAACCGGTATCTTCACCTGAATGTCGTTGGCGACTGCCCGTACGCCGCTCACCCGCTTGGTGATATCTTCGGCCGACCATTTCCCCGCGTAATGGGCCGCCTCCCCGGTGAGCGTCACGACTCCATTATTGACGATGACACCGATTTTTTTATCGTCAACGCTCGGATCCCACTGTAGCTCGGACTCCACGTCGCGACGAATGTCTGCATCAGTTTTCATAAAAATCTCCTCAATTCTATAAGTCTGATTTACCTTCGCCTATGCCGCTGAAGGCGGCCCCGGCGATTCATGATTCAATACCTTCTATGCAAATTGTCGGATAAGCGGGTCGCCGTGACCATTGGTGGTTCCCGCTATTTGATTGCCGGCTCCCCTTAGTGCGGAGGACTCGTAAGACCTTGCCGCAAACGCTCTCGCCGTCGATACGTGTTTTCCCGTGCACTGCGCCGGTCTGTACTGTGTCGCGAACTCATCGCCGGCGCGCATACTCGCCCGCAATCAGGAATCGAAAAGGAGAGTACGATGACGACGAAAGCCGGCGTTTGGATAGACCACCGCAGGGCGGTGATCGTGACCGTGAGTCCCGCCGCAGAGCCTACCTCCGTCATTCTGTCGAAGGTCGAAAAGCATCCGGAGCGCTCGGGTGATTCGCCTCTGCACGGGCGCTATGAGGCCCGACAGGTTCCCTCCGACGATCGACGCCAGAGAGCGCTGACTGCGGAACTGAATGTCTACTATGACGCTGTGCTGGCGGCCGTCCGGGATGTTGAGTCGCTGCTCATTTGCGGTCCAGGCGAGGCCAAGGGGGAGCTGAAGAAGCGTCTGGAGACGAAGGGGTTCGGGGGAAGGATAGCGGTGCAAACGGCGGACAAGATGACCGACGGCCAGATCGCGGCCAAGACTCACGAATACTTTGCGGACCCTGCGCAAGGCGCAACTTGATTGCGGCACCTGCGTTTGCCTCAGGAAAATCGTTATGAAGCGGACGATCGGTCTTAAGCTCAACGGCCGCGACGTGACATTGCACGCCGACGATGAGCGCGCTCTTCTATGGGTGCTGCGCACCGACTTCGCGTTGACCGGGACGAAGTACGGCTGCGGCGAAGGCTACTGCGGCGCCTGTACCGTGATGGTCGAGGGCCGGGCGGTGCGCTCGTGCCTGACGCCTCTGAAGAGGGTGGAGGACAAGGCGGTGCTCACGATTGAAGGGCTCGCCGGCAACGGAGAATTGCATCCGCTGCAGCAAGCATTCATCGAGCACGGTGCATTTCAATGCGGCTACTGCACATCGGGAATGCTGCTCTGCGCCGCGGCGTTCCTGCGGGAAGTCCCGAATCCGTCGCGCGAGGCAATCGTCTCCCGCATGGAAGGCAGCCTGTGCCGTTGCGGCGCGCATCAAAGAATCGTTTCCGCCATCGAATCCGCAGCTCAGCGCATGTCGCCGCAGCCGTGAGAGACTGTGCGGAACTGAGCCGGCGGGAATTCTTTGATCTCGTCGGCGGCGGTGTCGTGATGCTCTTGGGCTTCGGGCCCGTTGCGGCATTGCCTCAAGACCCAAACCGGCTCTACCCGCAGGACTACAACGCCTATCTGGCAATCGGCAAGAACGGCCGGGTCGCGGTGTTTTCCGGCAAGATTGAAATGGGGCAGGGCGTATTGACCTCCCAGGCGCAAATGGTTGCCGAAGAGCTGGGCGTATCGCTGGCATCGGTCGACATGGTGTTAGGGGATACCGACCGGTGTCCCGTGGACATGGGAACGTTCGGGTCGCTGACCACGCGCATGTTCGGGCCGGTGCTGCGTGCCGCGGCCGCGCAGGCGCGCGTTGAACTCATCGCGCTGGCGGCGAAAAGGTTGAACGTGGCAGCCGATCAGCTGCGGGTTGCAGACGGCGCCGTGGCCGTCATTGGGCAGCCCCATCGCCGCGTGAGCTTCGGTGAACTCTCGAAGGGTGCAAACATCATCCGCACGGTTCACAGCGACGCGGTGTTGCACTCGCCTTCTGAATTTACCGTGATGGGGGCTGCGGTCCCGCGGCTCGACGGTCGCGAGAAAGTCACGGGGGCAGCCAAATACGCGGCGGATATTCGGCTACCCGGTATGTTGTATGCGCGGCTGCTGCGTCCGCCATCGCATGGCGCAGCGTTGCTGCAGCTCGATACCCGAGCGATCGAGAATCGACCGGGAATCACCTTCATCAATCAAGGAGGCTTGGTCGGCGTGCTGCACGCCGACCCGGAAGCCGCCGAGGCCGCGTTGGCGCTGATCAAGGCCGATTGGCAGGCATCCGCTGCGACGCTCGACCCGGACAGCATTCACGAGCATCTCGTAGCGCAGGCCGCTCCGATGAAGACGCTCATGGCTCGCGGAGACATGGCCGCCGCAAGGGCAAAGGCGTCGCATGTATTCGAGGCGACTTATCGAAAGGGGTATGTCGCGCACGCGGCGCTCGAACCGCACGCGGCGGTGGCGCAGGTCAAGGACGGAAGGGTAACCGTCTGGGCATCCACGCAGACGCCGTTTCCGACGCGTGATCGAATCGCCAAAGTGCTCGGCTTGCCTTCCGCGCGAGTTCGCGTGATAACGCCCTTCCTGGGCGGCGGCTTCGGCGGTAAGAGCGCGGATGGTCAGGCCATTGAAGCCGCCCGGCTCGCCCAGATCTGCGGCAAGCCCGTGCAAGTGGCTTGGACCCGTGCGGAAGAATTCTTCAACGATGCCTTCGACCCGGCATCGGTGGTGAAGATCACTTCGGGAATCGATTCCGACGGAAAGATCTCGCTGTGGGACTATGCCGTCTACTCGGCGGGTGAGCGGGGGGCTGTGGCTTGCTATGACATCCCGAACGCCGTGTTCCGATCGACCGGCGGCGCCTCGTACGGCGCAGGCGATGCTCCCGCCACTTTACATCCCTTCGCCATCGGGCCGTGGAGGGGGCCGGGCGCCAATATGAACGCCTTTGCCATCGAATCGCAAATCGACATCATGGCCGCCGCCGCCGGCGAGGATCCGCTCGCGTTTCGATTGCGCAACCTGACGGATCGCCGGATGCGCGGAGTCGTGCAAGCGGCGGCGGATGCCTTTGGCTGGCGGGCGGCTGCAGCACCAAGCACGCGGGGCTTCGGCCTGGCATGCAACGTCGACGCCGGCACCTACGTGGCGGTGATGGCGCAGGTCCATGTAGATCCAGCGAGCGGCCGAGTTCGGGTGATGCGCGTGGTGTGCGCCCAGGATATGGGGGTTGTCGTGAATCCCGAGGGTGCGCGGATGCAAGTCGAAGGCGCGATTACCATGGGCCTCGGCTACACCTTGTCAGAGGAACTGCGCTTCCTCGGCGGGGAGGTTCTGGACCGAAATTTCGGGACATATGAGATTCCAAGCTTCTCGCGGGTGCCTCGAATCGAGGTCGTCTTCGTCAAGAATGACGCGTTGGCGCCGCAGGGCGGTGGCGAGCCGCCCATCACAACGACGGGGGCGGTGATTGCCAATGCCATCTTCGACGCGACCGGCGCACGCTTATTCAGGCTGCCGATGACCCCGGATCGCGTTCGCGCGGCGATCGCCGCGCGCCCGGCAGCGCGTCTACCCGACGCTGCCGCCGCGCCGATCTGAGCAGGCTGCTTCGAATACAGCGTCGCCCGAGGGCGGGCGCACGCAGCGGCCCGAATCGGCGCCATGCGTACACTCCGCATAGGTAGATCCACGCATCGCATTCGCGCCTGCGCGCAAGTAGCCTCGACTCATTCGCTGAATCACTTGGAGCTGGATTTACCATGTCCACCGCAATCGACCCACTGCCGGATCAACGCACAGATCTGTTCGATCCTGTGCAACTGGGCGACTATCGTCTGGCCAACCGCATTGTCATGGCACCGCTGACGCGAAGCCGCGCCAGTGCCGCGGGCACTGCAACGCCGCTGATGGCGGTGTATTATGGACAGCGCGCCTCCGCCGGGTTGATCATCGCCGAAGGGACCAACATATCCGCGCAGGCGAGAGGGTATGCCTTTACACCTGGGATCTATAACCCCATCCAAATCTCGGCATGGCAGCCGGTGACGAAAGCGATACATGAGCGCTCAGGTCGCGTATTCCTGCAGCTCTGGCACGTCGGGCGCATCTCTCATCCCTCGTTGCAGCCAAATAATGCCCTGCCCGTGGCGCCGTCCGCCATTCGCCCCAACGCCACCGCATTCACCGCTACCGGATTTCAGGCTTGCGTCACGCCGCGTGCGCTCGAAGTCGCAGAGATCTCCGAGATCATCGAGCAATATGGCAGCGCCGCGCGTAATGCGCTTGCCGCAGGCTTCGACGGCGTCGAAATTCACGCCGCCAACGGCTACCTGATCGAGCAATTCCTGCGCGATAGCACCAACCATCGCACCGATGCCTATGGTGGGACGCTGAAGAAGCGGGCGCGCTTCCTGCTCGAAGTCGTGCAGGCGGTGGTGGGTGCCTGCGGTCCCGGGCGTGTCGGCATTCGGCTCTCGCCCGTCAGTCCGATCAATGATGCGGGTCTGGACAGCGATCCAGAGGGCACCTATCGTCATGTCGTCGAGAGCCTCAACCCTTTGCACCTTGCTTACGTCCACGTGATCGAAGGCGTTACTCAAGGCGCCCGCGAGATGCCCGCTGGGTACGACATTCAAATGCTGCGCCGGGAATTCAACGGTCCGTACATTGCCAACAACGGCTATGATTTGGCTCTCGCCCGCGACGCTCGCCGCCGTCAGCAGGCAGATTTGATTGCGTTCGGCAGGCTCTATATCGCCAATCCCGATCTTGTGGAGCGGTTCCGATCCGGCGCATCCCTGAACGTGCCGGATCGGGCGACATTCTTCGGCGGCGGAGCGGTCGGGTACACCGATTACCCTTGCATCTTCTGATCGATGCGGTCGTGGCGTGCACGGGAGAATGAGGGCAACCCGAAGGAGGTGGTGGAAACTCCGGGCGGTCGGCCATGCTTGCCGATGGTACAAATGCGCTCGGCAAATAATTGTGTCGCCGATCGGCGGGGTGCCGGCCGGATCACGGGCAATCATCAAGCGGAGTCAACCATGTACGGTAAAATTCTAGTTCCGGTCGATGGCAGCGAGACCTCGACCCGCGGACTGAATGAGGCTATCAAGATGGCCAAGGCGCAGGGGAGTGAACTGCGGTTGGTGCACATCGTCAACGAATTTATTTTCGAATACACCTATAGCCCGGGCGTGTACGCCGCGAACTTGATCGAAACGATGGTCAAAGGAGGCAAGGAAGTGCTCGATGCCGCCGCAACGGCAGCGAAGCGCGAAGGCGTGAAGGCGCAAACCGTGCTGGTCGAATCCATCGGCGGCGTGGCTGCCGACTTGATTCTCGCGCAAGCCAAGCAGTGGCCGGCGGATCTCATCGTCATGGGGACGCACGGACGCCGCGGTCTCGCCAGGCTCGCCATGGGCAGCGATGCCGAACAAGTGGTGCGGGCGGCCACGGTACCGGTGATGCTGGTTCGCGGCGTGGCGCAAAAAGGCAAGGCGACGCCCGAGGTGACGCTGGTGCAGGTGTCCGCTGCCTGATGCCTCGCGCTGTGGCTGCCGTGGCTTTATTTGGGTCCGGGTTGAACGCGCCGCAAACGGCTTCGGATCGCTGCGATGGCTGTCTTGGACGCTTGCGGCAGCATCGTATCGACTCTGATCACCGCCGCTTGCTCATCCGCGGCCAGAGGCTCGCGATTCTTCAACTGGCGATTCAGCACCTGCACGGTGGCGTCCGACGGATCCGTGCGCAACAGGCCTCGCGTCTCGATGCGTCGAGCGAGCGCCGCCGGATCTGCCTCACAGGCCAGAATGACGAATTGACAGCCCGTTCGCATCGCCAAATCGCGGAACCGGCGCCGATCGTCGCCATTAAGGAACGCGGCATCGACGATGATATCCATCCCTCCCTTCAGACAGCTCTCCGCCCCTTCGAGCAGACGGGCGTACGTCAGGCGATTCATCTCGGGCGTATACAGATCGCATTCGATATTGGAAGCAACGGCTGCCGGCACGGCGCCGAGGCGCTTGCGCTCCACGTCGGATCGAATGCGCAGCGCGCCCCACTGCGAAGCAAGCTGATCGCCCAACCAGGATTTACCCGAGCCCGATACACCGTGCATGATGAACAGCACGGGAGCGGGGCGGTCTATATATTCGGCGGCAGTCTTTACCCGCGCGCGCAGGCGAGCCAGGAAATCGCGTCGACGGGCGCCCTCGTGTTGCGCGCCGATGCTGTCGACCATCGCCCGGACCAAGGCGCGATACACCGAATAAAACGCCAGGTGCCGCACGCCGCGGTAGTCTCCGGTGCGTTCCAAATAGGCGTTCAGAAAGTCGCACGCCAAATCCTTGCGGCCGCGCGCCATCAAATCCATCACCAGGAAGGCCGCATCGTTCATGACGTCGATCCAGCGTAGATGGGGATCGAATTCCAGACAATCGAACGGAACCAGCTGATCGCGCCAACGAACGACATTGTGCGCGTGCAGATCGCCGTGGCACTCGCGGATGTAGCCCGAACTCTCGCGAGCGCGCAGTTGCTCCAGCGAGTCATGCAGATAGTCATGTGTCCAGTCGATGAGAACTCCCATCTCAGGCAAGGCCGTATCGGCGTCAAGGTGGGACAGCAGAATGGCCAAATTGCCAAGCACGGCGTCGTGCAAATGCTGTGTGCAGGGGAAATCCTTGCTGAAGGGCGCCTTGGGCGCAAGTTCATGAAACTGCGCCAATCGCTGCGCCAGGTCGATGAATTCCCGAGCGCTGACGGCGCCGCGATCGAGCAGCGCCGAGAGCTCTTGCGATGCCTCGAATTGCTTCATTCGCACCGCATATTCGACGATCGGGCCCTCGCCGGCGATGCGCAGGCCAGCCGCGTCCCGTGTAATTGCCACAACATCCACATACAGATCGGCCGCCAAACGCCGGTTCAGCCGCAGCTCTTCCTCGCACAGAAAACGCCGCTTCGCCAGGGTGGTGCTGTCGAGGAATCCCAATTGGACGGACTTTTTGATCTTGTACGCATAGAGACCGGTCAGAATGACCCAGGAAATATTTGTCTCATGCAATTCCAAACGCGCGACGGGATGGGGGAATGCGGAGGGTTTCAGCAGGTCGGTGGGTGAGAAACCAGACGAAACTGCGCCCGGACCGCCATCAAGTGCAGATGAAATGATCATTTCTGGAATCCATCCATTGTCTCGCTGAGCGCAGCCTCAGCGTAGTGAATCCAGCCGTTCTGCGATAGCCGCGGATTTCCCCGCCCAAGTAGGGGATCTCCGCAGGCGGCGGGTTGCCCCTGGCGAGGCTTGCTGCGATACTGTTCCGATGGTCATACGCTTTTCCATTTGCATTGCAGCAATCGCCTTGGTTGCCGGCCCGCACGCCGCCCGGGCAGCCGCATTGCGCGGACCTTGCGATGATTCGCTGACGCAGGGGATACCGACTCGCGCAGCCGATGCGCCCGGTGGACACGCGTTCGCCGAGGCAATTCGCGGGCTCGGCGACGATGAGCGGGAGTTGCGCATTCAACACGAGCTGCAGGCGGGGAATATCCCGAAGTTCCTGCGTGCGTTGGTGCCCATCCGCCTTCGGTCGGGCGCCGAGAACGGCACGCCGGTCGATATCGTCATTTGCGCGGCTCCGGATTATTTGGCGATCGGTTCCGACGATGACTTTCTGCTGATGCCGATGCGCCTGTCGACGGCACTGTCGACGGCGGGGAATTTCGGCTTCACTCTGCCAACGCCGCGCATGGTCGATGCGATTTATGCGCAAGCGGCGGTGCATTTCGTTCCGCAACCGCTGCCGGCCGGCAGCGAGATGCGCTCAACCGAATACTCAATGCGCCACAATGAATTGGTCGGTGCGCAACGCGCCGCGCTCGATGTTTCCCTGGGGGAACTCGTCGCCGGCGATAAAAAGGATCTCGTGCTGACGAACCGTCTGCGCAGCCACCTCGACCGGGTGGCGATTTACGGCTGGCATTCAACCGAAGGGAAGCCGATTCAGTCCCTGAGTACCGTTCACGGCTGGCGATATGCGGATTACAGCCACGGCGCGCGGCTGATCAGCACACGGGTGTTTATCGACGGCAGAGGACGATCGATTTTTGACGTCATGCAGGATAGCCGGCTCGCGCGCGTGCTCAGCAGCGAGGGAGTCATCGAGAATGCGATCGCATTGATCGACACGCTCGACGCCCGGGCGCACGCGGGGATCGCCGCCGTCTTGCAGGCACTGCCGTCCCGGCTGCCGTAGGTTAACCGCACCTAAGGACAACCTGCAGCATCGTAGGTTGATTCCCTGTAGATACATGCCGAGGACCTGCCCCACACTCCGTGGGGTCAGTACCCATCGGAATATTTCGCCATGCCATTCAAACGATTGCTGTTTCGCTCTGCAGCGCGCGAGAAGATTCTTCGCGGCGCCACGCAGCTCGCCGATGCCATTCGGATCACTCTGGGGCCCAAATCCAAGTCGGTGCTGATCCAGAAGCAATGGGGTGCGCCGATCGTGTGTAACGACGGTGTCGCCATCGCGAAGGAATTGAGCCTCGAAGATGCGGAGGAAAATCTGGGCGCCCAAATGCTGCGGCAGGCTGCCGAAAAAACCGGCGATGCGGTGGGCGACGGGACCAGCACATCGACCATTCTAGCGCATGCCATCTTGCTGGAGGGGGTACGCAACGTGACAGCCGGCGCCAGCGCGATCGACATCAAGCGCGGGCTCGATCGAGGGTTGGGCGTCGTGGTGGAGGAGCTGAAAAAGCTGTCCAAGCCGGTTAAAACGCGCAAGGAGAAAGTCCAGGTAGCCACCATCTCGGCGCACAACGATGAAAGCATCGGTGAGCTCGTGGCGGAAGCGATGGAGCGAGTGGGCGGAGAAGGCGTGATTACGGCGGAGGAATCCAAGACCACAGAGACTGCGCTCGAGGTCGTTGAGGGCATGCAATTTGACCGGGGCTACATATCGCCTTATTTCGTCACCGACAACGAAAAAATGGAGGCTGTCCTCGAGGATGCCTATGTGTTGTTGAGCGACCGCAAGCTGAACGTGTTGAAGGACTTGGTGCCGCTGCTCGAGCAGGTGGCAAAGGCGGGCCGTCCCATCCTGTTGATTGCCGATGACATCGAGGGCGAAGCCTTGGCAACCCTCATCGTGAATCAAATCCGCGGCGTACTGAAAAGCACTGCCGTAAAGGCGCCCGGTTTCGGCGACCGTCGCAAGGCGATGCTTCTCGACATTGCGACTCTCACGGGCGGTCAGGTCATATCGGAGGAGCTCGGCATTAAACTGGCGGACGTTCAGCTTGAACAGTTGGGGCGTGCCAAGCGCCTGGTGGTGGATCGCGATACGACGACCATCATCGGCGGAGCCGGTCAGCGCAAGGCCATCGAGGACCGTATGCAGCAAATTCGCCGCGAGATCGACGACACCTCGAGCGATTATGATCGGGAAAAGCTGCGCGAGCGCTTGGCCAAGCTCTCCGGCGGCGTGGCGGTGATCCGTGTTGGAGCGCCTTCCGAGTCGGAAATGAAGGCGAAGAAGGATGCGTTGGATGACGCGATCAACGCGACGAAAGCCGCAGTGGCGGAGGGCATCGTACCGGGAGGCGGACTCGCATTGCTCAAGACCTGCGGCGCGCTCGCGGCGATCGAAACGCAATGCGAGGGCGACGAGCGGACCGGAGTCCAGATCCTGCGGCGAGCGCTCGAAGCTCCCGCGCGGCAAATCGCGGAAAACTCGGCGGTCGATGGCGGCGTCGTCGTCAGCAAGATGTTGGAGGCCTCCGGCAACATCGGGTTCGATGCGTCGCGCAAACAATATGTCGACCTGTTCGAAGCGGGTATCGTCGATCCGACCAAGGTGGTGCGGATCGCGATTCAAAATGCGGTCTCGGTCGCCAGCATATTATTGCTCACCGAGGCAACCATGACGGAGAAGCCGGAGCAAAAACAACAGGGGTCGCCGGCGCTGAATGCGGAGGCGTAGCGACCGCGGACCGGCGCCTCATTCCATTCGCGCTCTCGCATGCACGGCAACTACGTACAGCGGCGATACTTTCCCGCATATCGCTGGTCGCAAGCGGTCTCTACATTGTGCTCATCCGGGTGTTCCCCCAGTTACCGAGGCTCGCATGGACAATTTTGAAACGGCCAGGGCCTGTGCGGGGCCCGGTGCGGGGCCGGCATTGGGCGAGGGGCACGCGTTCTGAGCACGCAGCCGTCGATTCTCGTCACCGGCGGTGCCGGATTTCTTGGCATCAATCTATGCCGCCATCTGCTTGGGCGGGGATACCGGGTACGATCGATGGATATTGCCGACTTCGACTATCCGGAGCGGGGGCAAGTCGATGCCTTGCGGGCGGACATCCGCGATCCCGCAGCGGTTGAGCGCGCGATGACGGGAATGGACATGGTGATCCACTGCGCAGCGGCATTGCCGCTGGCGAGCAAGGAAGAGATCCAGTCGACCGATGTCGGCGGAACGAAGACGTTGCTGCTGAGCGCATCTCGACACTCCATAGCCCGGTTTATCTACATATCCTCCACGTCCGTGTACGGCATTCCGGATCACCATCCGGTCTATGAGCACGATCAATTGCGGGGGGTGGGGCCCTATGGCAATGCCAAGATCGCAGCGGAGCAATTGTGTCTCGAGGCCCGCGCCAAAGGCGAGTGCGTTCCCATCCTTCGACCCAAGAGTTTCGTGGGGCCCGAGCGGCTCGGTGTTTTCGAACTCCTTTACGATTGGGCCTACGAAGGCAGGAATTTTCCCGTTCTGGGCTCGGGTCAGAATCGTTATCAGCTCCTCGACGTCGCCGATCTGTGCGAGGTCATCTCCCGGTGCGCGACACGCGATATGACCCTGGTCAACGACACCTTCAATGTGGGCGCCAAGGAGTTCGGTACGATGCGCGAGAACTTCCAGGCGGTGCTCGATCGCGCCGGTCATGGCAAATACGTGATCGGCGTGCCCGCGAAACCGGTGATCGCGCTGCTCAAGCTGCTCGAGGACCTGCACCTGTCTCCGCTGTACCAATGGATCTATGAGACAGCCGCACGCGACAGCTTCGTATCGATTGAACGCTTGGAGACGCGGCTGGGCTTCACGCCGCAATATTCGAATCGAGCGGCGCTCATCCGCAATTACGACTGGTACGTTGGACATCGCGGCGACTATCGTGGAAAGACCGGTGTGACGCATCGAGTCCCCTGGAAGAAGGGCGCGCTGACCCTGGCGAAATATCTCTTCTAGCCGATATGCATGCGGCCGCACAAAATGATGCCACGGAAGCGAGCGCGGCGGACCTCGTGCCTCTCGTCGTCGATCTTGACGCAACGCTGCTGCGCACGGATTCCCTGATCGAATCGATATTCGTGCTGGCGCGGACGCAGCCTGCGAGTGTGTTCAAACTGCCGTTCTGGCTGATGAAGGGCCGCGCACGCTTCAAGCAGCGGCTGGCCGCGGCGGCGACGCCCGATGCCCACTGGCTCCCGTATCGCAGCGATCTCATGGAGTTTCTGCAAGCTCAGAAGCGCCTCGGCCGTTCCTTGATCCTTGCCACCGCCGCCGACGGCAAAGTCGCCCGGGAGATCAATTTGGAAGTGGGCCTGTTCGACCAGGTCTTCGCAAGCGACGGAGCCGTCAATTTGAGCGGTGTGCGTAAGCGCGACCGCCTGGTTGCCGCTTTCGGACTCAAGGGGTTCGATTACATCGGCAATGATGCGCGGGACGGTGTGTGGAGCGCGGCACGGCGAGCGTTGCTGACGTCGTCCTCGCCGCGCCTGGCAAAAGTCGTCGCCAAGACCACCCCGATTGAAAAGGTGTTCGGCGATCAGGGGCCGCGATGGCAGGATTACCTCGACGCATTACGTCCGCCTCATTGGATTAAGAACCTCCTGGTATTCGTGCCGCTGGCGGCCGTGCACCGAATCTTCGAAGCTCCCCTCGTAGGCGGGGCGCTGCTGGCGTTCGTTGCGTTCAGCCTCTGTGCCTCTGGGCTTTACCTGCTGAATGATCTGCTCGATTTACCTGCCGACCGGCGCCATCCTCACAAAAAGGAGCGGATGCTGGCGTCCGGGCGGATTCGGCTCGTGCATGCGCTGGCGATGATGCCGATCCTGCTCGTCGTCGCCTTTGCCATCGCCTGGCACTTGTCGATGGGCTTTGCCGGCGTACTCGCACTTTATGCCGCCTTGATGATCGGATATTCTCTGCGACTCAAGGACATACCGTTGGTTGACGTGTTGGTGCTCGCGGGCGGATATGCATTGCGGGTGGCGGCAGGCGCGGTGGCGGTTGAGATTCGAGTCTCCGCGTGGCTGTTGACTCTCTGCGTCTTCTTGTTCTTCAGTCTGGCGCTCATCAAGCGCTATGCTGAGCTGGTCGTTCTGGAATCGGCGGCGAGCGCAGCGCGGGTACACGCACGAGGCTACGTCAGCCAGGATAAGGGACTGCTGCTCGCTCAGGGAATCGTGAGCGGATACTTGGCGGTGATGGTGCTCGCCCTGTACACGAATACGGAAATCAGCCAGCGCCTGTATGCGCGGCACGACTACTTTTGGGGGATCTGTCTGCTGTTGCTCTACTGGATCAGCTATCTGTGGATGATGGCGACGCGGGCGCGCATCATCGGCGACCCCGTGATTTTTGCACTCTCGGATCGGGTCAGTCTCTGGACTCTGGCGGGCATGGGATTATTCGCCGCATTGGCGATATGAAGTGCTCGATGCCGGTTGCCGCGGCCGCCGCCCTGTGTCTGGGCGGCATTACGATCCTGGCCGCCGCCGCGGGCTCGCCCGACGCCGTGCTCGTTGACCCGCAGACGGCGGCATCGCAGTGGACGGAGTACCAGGCGGACGCGCCCAAGACGATCGTCGAATTGCAGCCGTTCCGAAGCACGGCGAGCGTTGAATTTCAACTGCCCGGCGATCGAGGCTTGGCGACCCTGATCAACCTAAACCCCCGCGTCAATGCATGGTTATTGCTCACGCTGCATTTTGGTGTCGGGGGAATACCGCTGTCCTATCATTTGGAGAACCCGCGCCCCGACGCGCAGCTGCTGGCATTGAGCGCACGTGGGAACGGTCTGCGGATTGCGGTGGACGGCCGCGACATCGAGTGTGAGCTGTGGCCGGATGGGCAGGCGGGCCCATTGCAGGAGGCGCAGCGTTCGGGATTGCCGTATGCGCCGCTGTGCGGGGATCGTCTTTATCTGCGCAATGCCGTCGCGGGAACTTACACGCACCTCGAGCGTGTCACGAATTTTCTACGGGATCACGTGTGGGGCGGCGAGCAAATCGTCGGTTTCGTCAAGCAGGAATTCTTCGCCGATGCATTCCTGGAGAAGGGCGAAGCGGGTCCGGCATCCATGCCGCCGGCGCGAACCGTGTCGGCCGGCGCACCGCCGCCGCCAATCGCCGCGACGTTTGCCGAGCGTGCAGTCGTCCCCGAACATCTCGCGATCGACGTGGGACAGGGGCGTGCGGGGCTGATGCTCGGCCAGTGGTACGCCATTCGCGATAGCGCCGGAATGTTCATCAGTGTCATTCAACCGGAGGCAATCGGTACGCCCGTGTCACGCCAGGAAATCCGCAGCGTGAACCAATTGGATGCGGTCGAGTCGGCCGCGCTCGACTACATGGTCGCCATCGATCTGTCGCAGTTCGATCTCGGATTCGCGCTCGGCACCGACCATCCTCGCGTGGAATGGTCGGAACGGGTACTCGAATCGGCGCGCAATCCCAAGCTTCTCGGGCCCGACGGCATCGGCAGCGTGGCGCCCCTGGTCGTGAATGGAATGGTCAACCCGCCCACGGTCGAGCGGGCGGCGGCGGCATTCGCGGGCGGATTCAAGCGCGAACATGGCGCGTTTCGCTACGGGGCGCTGGCGCTCAAGAATCACGGTTCGCATTACGGCTTTATCGAGCAGGGGGTGATCTTCAGCAAGCTGCAACCCGGCCTGGCCACGCTCTTCGTGGATGATACCGGCGCCGTGCAGATGAAGACCTGGGCTCCTGCCGACGATGCAGCATTGCCGCACATCAAGTACGCGCGGCAGAACGGGGTACCCTTGATCGAGTATGATGAAAAGACGGCAACTTCTATGCCCGGTCCCCTGGTCAATAGCTGGGGGCCCGGCAACTGGTCGGGTTCCAGCGAAGAACACTTGCGCACGCTGCGTTCCGGCGCGTGTCTATTGGTTTCCGGTCCGCGGCGATTTCTGGTCTATGGCTACTTTTCGACCGCGACACCGAGTGCGATGGCACGCGTTTTCCGAGCCTATGGTTGCCGATATGCCATGCACCTCGATATGAATGCGTTGGAGCATACGTATTTCGCCGTTTACTCGCACAAGGACGGCAGAATCGCCGTGCAGCATTTGATCGACGGCATGGCCGAAGTCGACCGCAAGGGCGGCGGCGAACTGGCGCCTAGATTCTTGAGCTTTCCCGACGATCGGGATTTCTTTTACCTCACTCGAAAGCGGACGCCCCCATGATGAGAATACTGATGCTGATCATGCTGCTCAGCATGGCGCAGGGTGCGGCGGCGCAGAGCACCCTGCGCGAACAGAATGAGCTGCTCTTCGAGCAATTGCAGCAGGTTCACGGACTGACGGATGAGCAAATGCGCAATATTCGCGCGATATTCGCTCGCTCAGCCGTCCTCGGCCAGGGCAATCCTGCCATCTCCCAGCATCCGGTGACGCCGCAGCAGTGCGCGACGAAACTCAAGCAGGATGGCGTCAGTTATGAGAATGCGCAATTTCTCGAGATTTGCGGACGCAAATACATGGCTCCGCTCTATGACCCGAAAACTGCCGGCGCCGAACAGGCCAAGGCCTGCATCGATCAGTTCGAATTTCCCGACATTCCCTGTGCGTATCCGGTGGTCTGGGTCAAGGCACGGGAGGCGGCGCAGGTATGCGAGGCGGAAGGCAAGCGAATGTGCGATGCCCATGAATGGGAGGGGGCGTGCGCGGGAAGCCTCGAGCCGCCGGATTACCGCTTCGATCTGGCCCAGGGCCAGGATCCGGAGGCAGCAATTCACCGCATGCGCATTGCGCACAACGCCGCGCACCAAGCCGACAAATCGTGGAGCTACGGACCGCAATACCAGCGAGGCGTGTGCGCCACCGGCAGTTTCAAAACCGCCGGATGTCCCGGCGGCGGCTGGCAGCTGTGTGGATCCAACACGTATCCTACCGGCGATTTCCCGGCCTGCCGCAGCCCGCTGAATGTCTACGACCTCAACGGCAATGCCGCGGAACACATGAATCTGCCGTTGAACACGCAGCAGATGGCGAGTCTCGGCAGCGAGGAATTGGGGTACACGGAGATGAAGGGAAGCTGGTTCATCTTCGACACCTATCGCGCGCACGAGGATTGGTGCCGTTGGCGAGCCCCGTTCTGGCACGGCACCCGGGTCATGGATGCCAACAGCCATGCCAATTACCACCTCGGATTTCGCTGCTGCGAAACGATTGAGCCGCGAAAACCGGCGCTGCTGAGAAAGTGACCGCGGTCCGGGTCACAACCCGCCGAGTTGCGACAGCGAGCCGCCGCTTTCCAGTCTTCGGATCGCTTCGGCAAAGAGCGGCGCGACGCTGATCACGGAGAGCGGCCCCTGCAAATAGGGCTGGAAACCCTCGCCGAGGTCGATCGAGTCGGTGACAATCACCTGGTCTGGCGGGTCTTGATCGAACAGACGACGGGCCTCCGCGGCAAAGGACGCATGAGTGGCTGCGAGCTCGACGCGCACGGCTCCCGCACTGCGGCACGCGCCGATCGCGCGCGCTGCCGTCGTTCCGGAACTGATCAAATCATCGAGTATGATCACGCAGCGTCCCGCGACATCCCCGGCGAACAAGGTGCCGCTGACGGCGCCCCGGCTGCGCTGCTTGTCCATGAGCGCAAAACTGACCGGGCGGCCGAGAGCTTCCTCCAAGCGCTGCTGGAAGTGCTTCGCTCGTTTGACGCCGCCAATGTCAGGGGAAACCACGGCAAATTCATGGCCGGTAGACTGCGCGGCGAAATGCTCGACGAACAGGGCTGTCGCCTCGAGATGCACGGAGTTGCAACGGAAGGCATTGTCGAACGCGGCCACGTTGTGCACTTCGAGGGCGACCACCCGTGCCGCGCCCAGGGCCTCGAATAGTTGCGCGATGTAGCGCACCGTGATGGGATCGCGCGATTCGGCACGCCGATCTTGGCGCGCGTAGGCGAGATATGGCACCAACGCGGTTACCCGTGCCGCCCCGGCGTCCTTGAGTGCGCCGATGAGGAAAAGCAGCTGGCACAATCGATCGTTCGCGGAACCGCGCGAATCGCCGAATAGGGATTGAACGACATAGACCGATCTGCCGCGAACGCAGTGGAGCGGGCGCGCTTTATATTCCCTGCCTGTGAATTCCTGCTCCTCCTGCGGACTGAGCGAGATCTGCAAAGCCGCCGCGACCTTGCCGCCAAGCACTGCAGTCGCCGTGGGCGCGAATAACGCAATGAAATCCTTCGGCGACGGGGTCGTCAACTGATCAACTCGGTGCACATTGTCAGAGGCTACCCGGATTGGGGCGCTTGAGAATACGGGATTCCGCGCAGCGATTACGTATCCGTCACCGTGCGCCGATCGAGGATTCTCTTGGCAATCTGCACGAGCGCCAAGTATGCCACGACGATGCAAGCCAGGGCGCCGAGAAATGCGCCCGGCAAGGGGACGAAACCGAGCCAGCCTGCGGCAGGCGTAAAGGGAAGGGCCACCGCGAGCAGCACGATCGCAATCGAGCTCGCGGCAAGCCATGGACTGCACTTGCTCTTGAAGGGATTGCCGCGCGTTCGGATGATGAACACCACGAGAACCTGAGTGGCGATCGACTCCACGAACCAGCCGGTGTGAAACGCGGCTTCGCTCGAACGAAAGGGGACCCTCATCAGATAGAACGTCAGAAAGTCGAATATCGAACTCACCGGCCCAATGAACAGCATGAAGCGGCGAATAGTTCTCATGTCCCAGCGCCGCGGGCGCTGCAAGTCCTGCTCATCGACCGTGTCGAATGGCAGCGCCATCTCGGAAACATCGTAAAGCAGATTGTTCAGCAGGATTTGCATGGGAAGCATGGGTAGAAAAGGCAGGAACAACACCGCTCCGGCCATGCTGAACATGTTGCCGAAATTGGAACTCGTGGCCATCAGAATGTATTTCATCACATTGCCGAACGTGCGGCGTCCTTCGACGACGCCATCGTGCAGCACCTCGAGATCGTGCTTGAGCAGCACGATCTGCGCGGCGGCCTTGGCAACGTCCACCGCGCCGTCGACCGAGATTCCGATGTCCGCGGAATGCAGCGACGGCGCATCGTTGATTCCATCCCCCAAATATCCCACCGTGTGGCCGCGCAGTTTCAGCGCGCGAATGATGCGGTTTTTCTGCTGCGGGGTGACGCGGCAGAAGACATTGACCGATTCCGCGCGGGCGCCTAGCGCCAGATCGTCGAGTTCGGCCGCTTCTCGCCCGGCCAGCACCCCCTGAATCGGCAGGCCGACCGACTCGCAGATGTGGCGGGTGACGAGCTCGTTGTCGCCGGTGACGATTTTGACCGTAACGCCGCTCTGCGTCAGCGCCTGCACCGCACGTCCGGCATCGGCCTTCGGCGGATCCAGAAATGCGGCAAAGCCGGCAAAGACCAACCGCGCTTCGTCGCCGAGACCGGCGTGTTCCTGCGTCGCCGGAACCTGGCGATACGCGACCCCGAGCAGGCGAAAGCCCTGCGCAGCCAATGCGTCGTGGGTCCGTTGCACCGTCGCGCGCGCGTCGTCGTCGAGCGGCTCGACCTTGGAGTTCTCGTCGGCGGCCCATTGCGCGCAGACATTCAATATGTCCTCCGGAGCGCCCTTGACCACCAGAGTTCTCACGGCACCGTCGTCCACCAGGACGGAGACCCGGCGGCGCTCGAAGTCGAACGGCACTTCATCGATTTTGCGATAGGTGTCGACGTGAACCGCGGGCTGCGCGAGGATGGCATCATCGAGCGGGCTCTTGAGGCCCGTTTCGAAATGGCTGTTGAGGTAGGCGAGCTGCAATACGCCGGCGCTATCGGCGCCGCGCCCGTCGATATGCTTGGCGAGGCGGATCGTCGCTTCGGTCAACGTACCGGTCTTGTCGGTGCATAGCACATCCATGCAGCCCAGATTGTGAATGGCCTCGAGCTGCTTGACGATGACTTGCTTTCTGGCCATGCGCACCGCGCCGCGCGACAGCGTTACGGTGATGATCATCGGCAGCAGTTCGGGCGTGAGGCCGACGGCGAGCGCGATGCTGAACAGCAGCGATTCGAGGATGGGGCGGTGCAGGAACCAGTTGATGAGCAATACCGACAAAACCAGCAGCGCGGTCAGACGCATGATGAGCACGCCGAAATGCCGGATCCCGAGTTCGAAGGCGGTCGGCGGCCGCCGTTCGGCGAGGCCGGAGGCGATCTGGCTGAATTCGGTGCGGCTGCCGGTACGGCAGACCAGTACGCTGGCCATGCCGCTGATGGCGGAGCCGCCGGTGAACACGGCATTGCTCGCTTCGTTCAAATCCTTGGCGGCCGGCGTCAAATTCCCCGCGTGCTTTTCAACCGGATAAGATTCGCCCGTCAGCACGGCCTGATTGACGAAGAAGTCTCTTGCTTCGATGACGCGGCCATCGGCTGGAATGAGGTCCCCCGCAGACAATTGGATCAAGTCGCCGGGAACCAGCGCATCGACGGCGATGTCGATCGGATTGCCGTCGCGAATCGCGCGTGTATGGATCGCAATCGATTTGCGCAAGGCGGCCACCACCTTGCCCGCCTGATGTTCTTGAATGAAGTCAAGGGTCACGCTGGCGAGGACGATGGCACTGATGATCAAACAACCTGTCCGATCGCCGGTGAGCGCCATGACGATGCTCGCTGCCAGCAGCAGCAATACCAAGGGACTCTTGAATCGCGACAGCAACCCGTGGAGCAGCGATGGAGCAGCGCGTTCTTGGAGTTGGTTCGGACCGAACTCATCGAGCCGTTGCCGCGCTTGGGCGCTGCTCAGACCTTCCGTGCGCGCATCCAGCTCTTGCATGAGCTCGACAAGCGGTCGATTCCAAAAACTGGTTGCGCTGGGCATTCGTCCTAAACTTGAGGGCAGATCGGATAGACCCATTGCATATTCCCATCCTGGTAAGGGCGCAGTCATGCGCATCATCCCTTAGCCTATTGCGGCTGTTCCGATTGGCATGCCAGCGTGGCATTCGCAAGCTCTTCGGGGCCCTCACGCCGCCGGCTTGATTTGCACGCGGTAGTCAGCGCCGATCCAGTGATCTCCCGGCATGTAGCGAAACGTGAAATCCAAAGCCTGTCCCGCCACCATGCGCGCAACGTCGATGTTGAGGATATGCAGGCCAAGACTATTCGGCATGGTGGGCTGTTCCGCGATGTCCTGCCAGCCGTTGAACCCGAAGCGTACGATGGCGGGCGCGCGCAGCGCCAGGGTGAGTGACGCGCCTGCGGGGAACTCGCTGATGGGCGAATGCTCGCACCAGATGGCACGTGCCGCCTTGCAGCGCTCGCCGCCATAGCGCTGCCAAACGGCTTCGGGACGGCCGAGCGGGTGCCCGAGTGCACGCGATACGACAAGCTTGATGTATTCCGCGTGGGTCCAGGCGAGCGGCATGGCGGACCCGGTCGGCCGGCCGATGCTCAATCCACGTCGCGAAACAGGAGCCGCGTCCCAGACCTGCTCGGGCAGCATACCGCCGGGCGAGGCCATCTTGACCATGGTTTCGATGAGGGGCAGCGGATCGTTGCCGCAGGCGATTTCGTAGTGGCCGCGCTCACCGGTGAGCAGCGGCCAGGGTCGCCCGCGGCCAACTCCGTCGAAAGGGCTCCCATCATCGTGCTCGCCATACCCATCGTCAAAGTAGCGGCGCCAGGCCGGGCCGTAAGGCGTGTCGACTTTGAGAAAGGCGTCGGCGAGCCGTACGCTGCCGACGATCAACGGATCGTCCCAGCGGCGCAGGCCAAAGCGCACGAGTTGGAGAAAATCGACGCCGAATTGCGCGGCCGCCGGCAGCCCGGGATCCCAGGTTTGATTCCTCAGCGGCAGCACTCGATCCAAGGCACCGCGAACGTTGACGGCTTGCGCCGGAGCCACGCGCACGTAGTAGCCCGGAATGCCGAACTGGCGGGCGAGCGGCGTGTCGTACACGGCTGTCCAGTCCTCCAGCCGCGAGTTCCAATAGTCCGCGAAGGCCAGTGCGAGTTCGCGCGCATCGGCGGGCAGGAAGGGCGCGCCGGCGACGAGGGCGGCAATGCACGCAGCCAGCGTGAAGCTATTGAGCCCCGCGGTTTCCTCCCAGCGATCCTGATCGCTGGCCGGACCGTGGCGCACGATGAACGACAGGGCACGGAGCACCATGTCGGCAATCTCGGTTCCCTCGAGAGCGCCGTGCTCTGCCAAGGATGCCGCCAGCAGAACCGGCAGCGCCGTCTCGTCCAATTGGATTCCCTGCCAATAGGGTTTGCCGCCCAGCCATTGATTTTGATTCCAGTGCCCGTCGTTCAATTGGGTGGCGAGCAGGTATCTCAATGTATTGCCCGCCTCGCGAATCGCGCCGATGGCGAGCAGGGCACCGGCGCACTCCACCAAGTCCCGCGGCCACACGAGGTGATAGCCCTCGCGCTCCTCTTTGGTGTTGCCCCAGGGTACGCTGAGGCTGGCGACCATGGCGCCTGGGTAGGTCTTGTCCTGGTGGGCGCGCAGCACCATGGCGGAGACCTGAAATTGCTCGACGCAGCTCGCCGGCAGCCCGCGCAGATAGTCAGCCGGCACTTGCGACTTGGCGTACCACTGGGCCCAACCGGCGGCGTGCCGATCCCGCGTATGATCGAAGGGCTCGAACAGTGCGGTCAGCGCCAGGGTGGCGGCGGATTCGACGCTGCTTCCAAAGCCGAGCGCCAGCACCGCCGAGCGCGGCAGCTCACCCATCAGTGCGACATTGCCGGGACCCGCGGAAGAATATTCCCAGGTCATGGCGCCATTGCGCGCAAAATCCTGCCAGCCATCGCTCGAACCCACATATCCGGCGCTGGCCCGCCCCCAGGCGTCGCCCTGGCCGCTCCCGGCCGCGGCCAGCGCCAGAGCGAAGGGTCCCTGCTGCGCCCATAGGAGCCGCCGGCCCCCGTAGCACGCCACTTCGGCATGATTGCCCATACCGCTGCCGCCAAGATGCGGAGCAAGCAGCGCGTAGGGCCGTAGGTTCTCGTCCCCGCTCAGCACGATGTCGATGAGAAGGGCGTCACGCTCCACGCAGGGCACCACGCGCAGCGTGAGCTCGAAGCGCTCGTGACGGTGAATAATTCGCACGGCAGGGATGCCCGGTGCCAGGAACTCGACGGTGTGTTGCCAGAGGCGCTTCACTTCCACCCAAAAACCGCGCCCGTCTGCCACCAGAAGGCCGAGGTCGCGGATCTGCGGTATATCGACACGCGGGTAGTACACTTCGTTGACGATGCCGCCGCCGATCGTGAACCAGAGGCGCGACGTGCCGAGCGAGCAGCCGACCATCTCCTTGGCGCTGCTGCTCCACGTGGGCGCTATCCCAGGCGCGCCCGGCGCCGGCCCGCCACGCGGTGCAGTCTGTGGAGTGATGCTCACGCGCAAGCGGCGCGGTGCCCTGATTTCATCATGGTTCAACGATACCCCAATTGACGGGAGCCCGCAGGCCCGGGATCAGCGCCGTAATGCTGCGTGGCGCCCTGCGGGGTTGCGCAGATCGCTAAGGACTTGTGCGTATTTGCGCGATCAGCGCCTTGCGCATGATGTTGCATGAAGTACGATGTCCGAAGCATTCCCTTCAGCAATGGAACACTCATGAAAATTCTGGTCGGTTTGGTCGGGACGGCAGTGATGCTGTCCGTTGGCGCGTTTGCGCAACATGTGCCCGGCGGTGGAGCTCACGGTGCGGGCGGTGCAACGCACGGCGTGGGTGGCGGCCATATACCTGCGCATGGGCCGCCCCCCACGCGCGGGCGCCCGCATCTTCCCGCCGGAGCGGGCGAGCCGTCCGGACATCCCAGCGCACCGCACGTGCACCCCGACGGCGACCGATGGGTCGGCCATGACACCGGCCGCAATGATCCGCACTATCACCTCGATCATCCGTGGGAGCACGGTCATTTTCCAGGCGCCAGAGGTTCGGGGCATGTCTGGCGATTGCACGGCGGCGACCGCGGCCGATTCTTCATCGGCGGATTCTTCTTCTCGGTCGCGGCCTTCGATTACGCCTTTTGCGACAACTGGCTATGGGATAACGACGACCTCGTGATCTATGACGACCCGGACCATGTTGGCTGGTATCTCGCCTACAACGTGCGGTTAGGGACGTATGTCCACGTCACGTACATGGGGGAATAGGGCGCAGCATGTCGGACCATAAATTCGAGCGGATTCTCGTCGCCATCGCCGACCCCTCGGCAGGTTCAAACAAAGCGCTGCGGCGGGCAGGCGCGTTGGCCCATAAAACGGGTGCCAGCATCGAGCTCCTGAATGCGATGCCGTCGCCGGTTTCGGCGGGAATTGCGCACGCCGAGTCGGAGCGATTTACACGCCTTGCGGCCGAGGCAAATCGCGCTCTTCTCGAGCGCATGGCGAACCGGTTGCGGCGTGAAGAGATCGTCGTCAATACATATGTCGAAACCGGCTATCCGGTGCATGAAGCCATTTTGCGCCGGATCCGCTTGACGACGGCGGATCTCTTGATCATCGAGGCGCGCAAACACAATTTCTTCGCCCGTTTGCTGCTGACTCAGACCGATTTCGAGCTGATTCGACGCTGCCCAATTCCGCTATTGATCGTCAAGCGAACCGCAGCGTGGCGCCGGCCGCGCATCTTGGCGGCCTTGGATCCATTTCACGCCAACGATAAGCCAAGCGAGTTGGACGGTGAAATCGTCGCGGCGGCGGACGCGATCGCCGCCCTGATGGGCGGAACGGTGCATGCCGTGCATGTGTATCGCCCGGTACTGAGGTTGATTCCCGGAATGGAGATGGACGCAGGGTTTATTGCCGCCATTCCTGCGCAGGACAAGAAGTACAAGGCCGAAATTCGCAGGCAATTCGACGACGCTCTCGGGCGCTATGGAATTCCCAGGAACCGTGCGCACCTGCTGTGCGGCGACCCAGCGGTTGAGTTACCGGCAGCCGCACGCTCGGTGCGGGCGGGCTTGGTGGTCATGGGGGCGATGTCCCGTTCCGGTTTGAAGCGGATTTTCATCGGCAACACGGCCGAACAGGTGCTCGACAGCCTGCAGAGCGATGTTTTGATCGTAAAGCCGCCGAACCGGCGCTGAATCGATTCGGGCACCGGTGTCCGCCTACAGGAATTTCCATGAAGCATCTCGTGATCGTTGCCCATCCCGTCAAGGACAGTTTCACGATGGCGCTGACGCGCGCCTACACCGCACAGTTGGAGCAATTGGGGCATAGCCAGCGCACATACGACCTCTATCGCATGGGATTCGATCCGGTGTTGACCGCTGAAGAGTTGTCGCCGGCTACCGCCGGTCATGCGGGCGCCAATCCCGCCATTCTGAAAGCGCAGGACGACATTCGAGACGCCGACGCTCTGACCCTCATCTACCCACTGTGGTGGCTTTCCATGCCCGCGATGATGAAAGGCTATGTTGACCGGGTTTTTGCGCGTGGCTTTGCCTATGAGTCCCGGAATGGCGTCGTACATGGACTGCTTTCCGGCAAGAAATCCGTTCTGATCACCATATCGGGCGCGCCGTTGCCGTTGCTGGTCCGGAGCGGCAACTGGAATGCCGTGCAGGTGCTGCAAGATACGCACATCTTGCGCGCCACCGGATTCACGCTGCTCGAGCATGTGCATTTCGATGAAATCGTGCCGAATCTCCCCCATACCGTCGCGGATCGGTGCATGGGGCAGATTCGGGACTGTGTCCGCAGGCATTTCGCATGAGCGGCCGATAATCGCGGACGGATTGCCGCCGGCTACGTACATATCCGGATTCTTTGCGCCTGGAATGCGCCGGATACTTTCCCACAATCACACGCGCGGGAGAGGCAAATGGCGGTTCACATCAGTAAGAAGCTCGACCAGGCATCCTTGACCAGCAAGCATTCCGCAACGAGCAAACGTTCTTCCCCAGCGAAAGCGGCAACGACGTCGCCGGTTTCGCCGCCGGCTGAATCGATCCTATGGTTCGATCAAGCCGAATCCACCGATATAAGCCGTGTAGGCGGCAAGAATGCCGGTTTGGCGGAAGTGACTCGCACGCTGGCGAGCGCCGGAATCAGTGTCCCGCCGGGATTTGCCGTCACTGCGGCAGCCTACCGGACCTATATCGAGACCAACGATCTGACGCCGAAGCTGCGCAAACATCTTGATGCCTATCACAGCGGCAAAGAGTCTCTCGCTGCGGCCGGCGCCGCCATTCGCCGCCTCATCGCCGATGCGCGGTTTCCGGCACCTATCGACGAATCGATCCGCGCCGCCTATCGCGAACTCGCCAAGCGCTGCGGGACGCCGGACTTGGCGGTGGCCGTCCGCAGCAGCGCCACCGCGGAGGATTTGCCGCAGGCAAGCTTCGCCGGCCAGCAGGAAACCTATCTCAATGTGCGCGGGGAATCCGAGCTGTTGCGCGCCTGCCGCCGGTGTTACGCGTCGCTATTCACTAACCGCGCCATCGTGTACCGGGAGACCAACGGCTTCGACCATCTGCAGGTCGCGCTGTCGATCGGCATTCAAAAAATGGTGCGTGCCGATCGCGCTGGATCCGGCGTGATGTTCACGCTCGACACGGAAACCGGGTTTCCCGGTGTCGTCGTCATCAACGCCGCATGGGGCCTTGGTGAAAACGTGGTGCAAGGCACGGTCAATCCGGACAAGTACGTCATCTTCAAGCAGTTGCTGGCGGATGAGCACCTCAGCCCCATCATAGAGAAGTCGCTCGGTACCAAGGAGAAGAAACTCGTCTATGCAGAAGGCGGCAGTGCCCGCACCTGCAACCTCAACACCACCCGCCGCGAACGCGAAACAATGGTGCTGAGCGATGCGGAAATCCTGCAACTCGGCCGGTGGGCAGTGGCGGTCGAAAAACACTATGGTCATCCAATGGACATGGAATGGGCCAAGGATGGCGATACGAACCAGCTATTTCTCGTGCAGGCGCGCCCGGAGACCGTGCAGTCCGCCAGGTCCGCGACCTCGTTCAAGACCTACAGCCTCAACAAGAAGGGGAAGTCCATCGTGACCGGCGCCGCCATCGGCGAGGCCATTTCAACCGGCAACGCCTGCCTGATCCAAAGCGCCAAGGACATCAATCGCTTCCGCGAGGGGTCGATCTTGGTGACCGAATCCACCGATCCGGATTGGGTGCCGATCATGAAAAAGGCGGCCGGACTGATCACCAATTATGGCGGCACCACCAGCCACGCGGCCATCGTCAGCCGGGAACTGGGGTTGCCCGCGATCGTCGGCACCCTGCACGGCACCGAGTTGATCAAGGACAACCAGCCGATCACGCTGTGTTGCGCCGAGGGCGAGCAGGGGTCCGTCTACGACGGCATTCTGGAATTCAAGTCGTCCGAGGTCGATCTTGCCGCTGTACCGTCGACCCGCACCGCCATGATGGTGAACATCGCGAGCCCCGCAGCGGCTTTTCGTTGGTGGCGGCTCCCCGCCAAGGGAATCGGGCTCGCGCGCATGGAATTCATCATCAACAATATCATCAAGATCCATCCGATGGCGCTGGTGCATTTCGAGGATTTGAAGGATCACGGCGCGCGCCGGCAGATCGAGGTTCTGACCCGCGGCTATGCCACCAAGGAGACGTACTTCGTCGACACCCTGGCGCGCGGCATCGCCAAGATCGCGGCCCCGCACTATCCGAATCCCGTCATCGTCCGATTGAGCGATTTCAAGAGCAACGAGTACGCGCATCTGATCGGCGGTGCACAGTTCGAAATAGCCGAGGAGAATCCCATGCTCGGCCTGCGCGGCGCGTCGCGTTATTACAGCGACCACTACAAGGATGGCTTCGCCCTGGAATGCCAGGCGATCCTCAAGGCCCGCGAAGACATCGGCTTCGACAATTTGATCGTCATGGTGCCCTTCTGCCGCACCCCGCAGGAGGCCGACCGGGTGTTGTCCGTCATGGCGGAGCATGGTCTGGGGCGCGGCGAGAAAGGGCTGCAGGTTTACGTCATGTGCGAGATCCCGTCGAATGTGATCCTGGCCGAAGAGTTTGCCCGCCGCTTCGATGGATTCTCCATCGGCAGCAACGACCTGACGCAGCTGGTGCTCGGCGTAGACCGCGACTCCGCAGAGCTCGCGGGCCTTTTCGATGAGCGTGATGCGGCGGTGAAGCGCATGATTGTCGATGTCATCGAGCGCGCCCATCGCTCCGGCACCAAGGTCGGCATCTGCGGCCAGGCACCGAGCAATTATCCGGACTTCGCCGCGTTTCTGGTCGAGACGGGCATCGATTCCATCTCTTTGAACCCGGATAGCTTCGTAGCCACGACGCGAACGGTGGCGGCAACGGAACAAGCACTGGCGCGGCTGGGCAAGTAGCCGGCGGAAGGGCGCCGCGGAAGGACCTCATGTCAGCCGGGAAAAACACAGCATCGCATGGTTCGGGCCGCGCGCGCCCGGTCCCGGCGCTGATTCCCATGGCGGTTTCCGTCCGCCACGTGCATCTGACGCAGCGCACGGTCGAGCAGCTGTTTGGGCCCGGCTATCTGCTGCGGATTCGCGCGCTGCTGTCGCAACCGGGGCAATACGCGGCGGAGGAAACCGTCGCGTTGGTGGGCCCGCGGGGTCGCTTGAACCACGTTCGAATCGTCGGTCCGCCGCGGTCCGAAGATCAGGTGGAGCTGTCGCGCACGGACGAGATCGAACTCGGGATCGACGCCCCGCTGCGGGAGTCGGGCGATCTGGCGGGCACCCCGGGCATCGTCGTCGAAGGACCATGCGGCAGGGTGACGCTGCCGCATGGCGTGATCTGCGCCCTGCGGCACATCCATATGAGCCCGGCGGACGCGGATGTGCTCGGGTTGAAGAATGGTGACAAAGTCGCGGCGGTGGTCACCACGGGGGACCGCAAGATGGTCTTCGGCGACGTTGTCGTGAGGGTGTCGCCCGCGTTCAGGATCGAATTGCACTTGGATTCCGACGAGGGCAACGCGGCGGGCGCGCACTCCGGAACCGAGGTGATGTTGACGGAGATCAGATAAGTCCCCGCGCTCCGCGCCGGCCCGGCGCCTCATGGCGGTTCACTAGGGGACATCCCGTATAGCGCCTCAGGGAGGGAGCGTAGAGCATCCACCCATCGTCAAGGGTGGAGTTTCGCGGCGTGCAACGATTAGCAGTGTTGACCAGTGGCGGCGATGCGCCTGGCATGAATGCCGCCATACGCGCCGTGGTCCGCAGTGCGCTTGCGCGCGGCTTTGAAGTAGTCGGCGTACACGATGGCTATAAAGGACTGGCGGCCGGCAATCTGCGGCCCATGGGGCGGCGAGACGTGGGCGGCATCATTCAAATGGGCGGCACGCGGCTCGGCACCACGCGCTACGAGCCCCTGAAAACTGCGGCGGGCCGGGAAGTGGCTCTAAAGGTGCTGCGTGCGCATGAAATAGCGGCGCTTGTGGTCATCGGCGGCAACGGATCCCAGTCGGGCGCTGCGGCGCTGCATGCGGACGGCGCGCCGGTGATCGGCATCGCATCGACGATCGACAACGATCTGTACGGCACGGACATCAGCATTGGCGCGACCACCGCCATCGATGTGGCACTCCATGCGATCGATCTGCTTCGCGTCACCGCCTCATCCATGAAGCGCGCTTTCCTGGTCGAAGTGATGGGCCGCCACTGCGGCTACCTGGCGTTGATGGCGGGAATCGCCGGCGGCACGGAAGTGATTGCGCTGCCGGAGGTGGATACCGAACCGGCGAGGGTCGCCGAGGCATTGTGCGCGGCCTATGATCGCGGCAAGAGCCACGCGATCGCGGTAATTGCCGAGGGCGCGAAACACGATTCGGACTCGCTGATGCAATATTTTCACGAGCACCGTGACCGTCTTGGCTTCGAATTGCGGGTGACGAAGCTGGGACATGTGCAGCGTGGCGGAGCCCCCGGCGTCTTCGACCGGATGCTCGGCACGTTGCTGGGGGTTGCCGCGGTGGATGCGGCGCTCGAGCGACGCTATGGAACGCTCATCGGCATGCGCGACGGCAAGCCGGCCGGCACGCCGCTGGCCGAAGTGGCCGGTCGGATGAAGCCCGCGGATATGCGCCTTCTCGAGCTCGCGCACGTGTTGGCGATGTGAGACGGGATATCAATCATCATGTGGAGGAAGCTGCGATGTTACTGAAAGATGTGTGTACGGCCGATGTGGTGTGCTGTGGTCCGCAGACCACCGTGCTGCAGGCGGCGACTCTCATGCGTCACCGGCATGTCGGAGACCTCGTCGTGGTCGACGATCCGGAGAATGAAGGCATACCCCTCGGCGTGGTCACCGATCGCGATATCGTGGTCGAGGTATTGGGAAATGGTCTCAATGCGGCGGATGTCACCGTGGGAAGCTTGATGCGCACGCCGGTGGTCATCGCTCACGAGTCGGAGGATACGACTCAGGTGATCGAGCGCATGCACGCACATGGCGTGCGCCGGCTGCCGGTGGTGGCACATGAGGGCGAGGTGGTGGGAATGATCACGCTCAACGATCTCCTCAGGCTTTTCGTCGCGGACGCGAACGCGCTGCTCGGCATTTTGGCCAAGGGCCAGGTCAACGAGCAGCACTCGCGCCGTTAGGCAGCCAGAGAATGTTGAAGGTGAAATGGCATATACGGCATCTGTGGATCGCGCTCGCAGTCGCGGTGCTGCTCCTGTTGATCGCAACCATTGCAGTCGGTTTGCGCGCAGGCGCGGGGCCCTAGACGCCGCGGCGAGCTGCAGCGAAACGGCCTAGGTAATTGTCCTGATTGGCGCAGGCCATTTCAAGAATACACTCGTGACCGAATCAAGTGGCAGATCGTTTTGCGGAATTCTTCAGTACCGCAACAAGGCAAGGACATGAAAGCGTTTGTATACGGCGGACCCGGCAAAAAGTCATTGCAGGAGCGCCCGAAGCCTGCAGTTGCGGCGCCGGCAGACGCCATCATCCGAATCACGAAGACGACCATTTGCGGGACGGATTTGCACATTCTGAAGGGCGACGTGCCGACGTGTGCGCCCGGCCGGATTCTCGGCCACGAGGGCGTGGGCGTGGTGGATCAGGTCGGCAGCGGCGTCAGTGCTTTCCGTCCCGGCGACCACGTGCTGGTATCGTGTATTTCGGCGTGCGCAAAGTGCGAGTATTGCCGCAGGGGAATGTATTCCCATTGCACGAGCGGGGGCTGGATTCTCGGCAACTCCATCGACGGCACGCAAGCGGAATATGTACGAATTCCCCATGCAGACACCAGCCTGTACGGCATTCCGGAGGGCGCGGACGAAGAGGCGCTGGTGATGCTGAGCGACATTCTGCCGACCGGCTTCGAGTGCGGGGTGCTCAACGGCAAGGTCAAGCCCGGGGACGTGATTGCGATCGTCGGATCGGGACCCATCGGCCTGGCGTCTTTGCTGACGGCGCAGTTCTATGCCCCCGCCCAGATCATCATGATCGACCTCGATGACAACCGCCTGGACGTCGCGACGCGCTTTGGTGCGACCTCGACCGTCAATGGGAGGGATGGCAAGGCGGCCGAGAAGGTGCTGGCGATGACGGGCGGGCGCGGCGTCGATTGCGCGATCGAGGCCGTGGGTGTGCCCGCGTCCTTCGAACTGTGCGAGGAGATCGTGGCTCCCGGCGGCACGATTGCCAACATCGGCGTGCACGGCACAAAAGTGGATCTGCACCTGGAGCGATTGTGGTCTCAGAACATCACGATCACCACGCGGCTCGTCGATACCGTGACGACTCCGATGCTTCTGAAAACGGTGCGATCGGGCAGGATCGATCCGACGAAGCTGATCACGCATCGTTTCAAGCTGGAGCAGATTCTCGATGCCTACGATACTTTTGCGCGCGCGGCGCAAACGCGCGCGCTGAAAGTCATTATTGAAATGTAGTGCGAGGCGTACGCCCGACGCTCGAGTATTGACGCCAAATACAATTCATGAGGAGTCCGGAGACGATGGCGATCAAAATAGGTATCAACGGATATGGACGCATAGGTCGCAACGTGCTGCGGGCGCTGTATGAGGGCATGCACGCGGACGAGATAAAGATCGTGGGGATCAATGATCTAGGGGATGCCAATACGAACGCGCATCTGACCCGTTTCGACACGGTCCACGGCCGCTTCGGCGGCGAGGTGACCGTCGATGGCGACACGATGATCGTCGATGGGGATCGCATCCGCGTGGTTGCGCAGCGCGACCCGGCGAAGCTGCCGTGGGGTGAATTGGGCGCGGATATCGTGCTGGAATGTACCGGATTGTTCACGAGCAAGGCCAAGGCGGCGGCGCACCTCACGGCCGGCGCGAAGAAGGTGCTGATCTCGGCGCCGGGCGGGAGCGACGTCGATGCCACGATCGTGTACGGCGTGAATCATGGCGCGCTCAAATCCAGCCAGACCGTGATCTCCAATGCCTCCTGCACCACGAATTGCCTGGTGCCGCTCGCGAAAGTGCTGAACGACGCGGTGGGGATCACGGCGGGAGTCATGACCACCGTGCATTCCTACACCAACGATCAGGTGCTCATAGACGTTTACCATAAGGATCTGCGGCGCGCACGTTCGGCTACCCAATCGATGATCCCAACGAAAACGGGCGCGGCGTCGGCCGTGGGGCTGGTACTGCCGGAACTCAAGGGCAAGCTGGACGGCTTCGCGATCCGGGTCCCGACGATCAATGTATCGCTCGTGGACTTGAGCTTCATTGCCGCCCGCGCGACCAGCGTAGAAGAGATCAATATGCTGATGAAAGACGCGGCTGACCGCGGCCCCTTGAAGGATATCCTCGCCTATGCGGACGCGCCGCTGGTGTCGGTCGACTACAACCACGATCCGCACTCTTCGATCTACGATGCAACCATGACCAAGGTGATCGGCGGTACGATGCTCAAAGTGTGCGCGTGGTACGACAATGAGTGGGGCTTCTCGAACCGGATGCTCGACACGGTACTCGCCTGGTCGAAGGCCAAATGAGACCGGAGACATCGATGCCGCTCCTCCACATGTCCGATCTGAATCTGTCCGGCAAGCGGGTGATGATCCGCGAAGACTTGAACGTTCCGGTGCAAAACGGGCAGGTGACGAGCGACATACGCATCCGTGCTGCGCTGCCCACGCTGCGTTCAGCGATGCAGCAGGGTGCGCGTGTGATCGTCCTATCCCACCTCGGACGGCCCGAGGAGGGGAAGTTCGATCCTGAATTGTCGCTCTCACCCATAGCGGCAAAGCTCTCCGAGCTGCTCGGCGTACCGGTACCCCTGCGCAAGGATTGGCTCGGCGGTGTGGACTGCGCAGCAGGCTCCGTAGTCCTGTGCGAAAACGTACGCTTCAACAAGGGCGAAAAGAAAGACGGGGAGGCACTGGCTCGCCAGATGGCGGCGCTGTGCGACGTTTTCGTGATGGATGCCTTTGCGACCGCACACCGTGCCGAGGCCAGCACCCATGGCGTGGCCAAATACGCCCCGGTGGCCTGCGCCGGGCCGTTGTTGCTCGCCGAGCTCAATGCGCTCGGGCGTGCGCTGGCCAATCCCGCACGGCCGCTGGTGGCCATCGTGGGTGGTTCGAAGGTCTCCACCAAACTGACGATACTCGAGACGCTGCTCGACAAGGTGGACAACCTAATTCTCGGCGGCGGGATCGCCAATACCTTTCTCGCGGCCGCCGGCGTCAAGGTCGGCAGCTCGCTGTGCGAGATGGATATGATCTCGACTGCACGCAGGTTGCTCGAGCGGGCGCATGCGCGCGGTTCGGATATCGCGCTGCCGTTGGATGTCATTGTTGCCCACGAGCGCAGCGCTGGCGCCGCCGCCCGAGGACGCTGGGCGGCGGAGGTGGCGGCGGATGAGATGATTCTCGACATCGGCCCCGCCACCATCCAACGGTATGCCAGGATCCTGGCATCCGCCAAAACGATCCTGTGGAACGGACCGGTCGGCGTATTTGAATTCGACCAGTTCGGGGAGGGCACCAAGGCCATCGCACGAGCGATTGCCGCCAGCGAGGCGTTTTCGCTGGCCGGAGGCGGCGACACGCTGGCCGCAGTCGAAAAATACGGGGTCGCGAGCGGCATCTCGTATCTATCGACCGGCGGCGGGGCGTTCCTTGAGTTCGTCGAGGGCAAGACGTTGCCGGCGGTTGCCATATTGGAGGAGCGGGCGCGCGAACCTTCCGCTATTCGCACCGTTGCGGATACCCGGCCGGTGCCGGAGGAAACGAGGCGCGTAAGTTGAGAAATCTGCCGGCGCCGGATCTGACCCGCATCTGCCGATCTGGGGTTATGAGTTCTTTGGAAACGATTCTGACGATGAAAGGGCTCATGGACGCGCTTCGTTGCGAGTCGAGAGCATCGTTGCGTTCCTGAAAATCCGGTGCCTCGGCGTCGCGGCTAAGGCTGAATCTCGCTGCCGGCACCGCGTGTGAAGGCCCAGTCCATGCAGCGGCTGACCAGTCCGCCTCCGAGGCTCGCGCCCGTGACGCCTTCGAGCGTGTAATCGCTCCCGGTCATGATCGCTTGCGCGGCCTGCTGGCCGCTGCGTATCGCGGGCCCGATCCCTTCGCAGAGATCGCGCGTGGCGAGGCCGGCGGAATCGCCAGTCAGAAATGCGTTGCCGATGCGCATCCGCTCGCCGAAGTCCCGCAGGTAATAGCTGTAGCCGGTGGGATCGCCCGGTTTGACCCCGAATTGGCTTTGCAACTTGGCGGCCAAATGCGACCAATGTTCCCGGATGTTTTCGCCGCGCTTCTTGAGGCGTGCCGCCATGCCGCCGACGCCGACGTTCAGCCAGCCGGCGGCTTTGGGAACGTACCAGCCATAGCCTGGCAAACCGTGCTCGAAGAACCAGAGGTGGCAATCCCCGTCCCGCCAGTCGCAGGGAAACTCGAGTTCGAGCGTGGCGGTCTGCAGCGTGCGGATTCGCGGCAGCGCTGCGCCGAACAGCGACCGCCGCACGGGGCAGGACGTGCCGCCGGCGCCGATGAGGTGGCGACAGCGGAAGATTCCGTCGATCTCATACCCGCCGCCGACCGCCCGAATGTCCCTGACGGTATGCTGGACGAACTCGGCGCCGGAACGCTCGAGCAGCCAGGCGTCGAATTCGAAGCGACGGATGGAATGCTGAACGCACGGCACCGCCAGGCGCGGACCCTTGACGTGAAAATGGAGCCGCCTGAAGCTCAGAAAGCCATGCGGGTAGGCACCGGCCTCGAGTTGCAAATCCGTCAGCACCTGCGGCGTAATCCAGCCGGCGCACAGCTTGTGGCGGGGGAATTGCTCCTTGTCGAGCACCAAGATATCCGCACCGGCAGCCCTCAGCCGCTCTGCGGCCGCGGCCCCCGCCGGGCCGCCGCCAACCACAACGACGTCCACGCTTCGCATGGGATGCCATTTACCTGGGATACATATAGTCGCGGGTGGGCGGAAGATCGTTGTTGTTGTACGGAGTCACCAGCACCTGGAACAGCTGCAGGGTGCCCGTATCGAACGCGGCGATGGACCCCGCCAGATAATACCGCCACATGCGCACGAAGGGCTCGTCGAACATTGCCCGCACTTGCGCAACGTTGGCTTCATAGCGCTCCAGCCAGTGCCGCAACGTGCGTGCGTAATGCAGCCGCAAATTCTCGACATCGAGCACCGACAAGTTGGAGGGCTCGAAGAGCTGCATCATTTCGCCGGGCGAGGGTGCGTAGGCGCCCGGGAAGATTCGCCGCTCGATCCATGGATGCAGCGACCCAGGCCGGTTGCGGCCGATCGAATGAATCAATGCTCGGCCATTCATCGTCAACGCGCCTCGTATCACGCGGCCGAGTTCCGGATAATGCTCCAGACCGACGTGTTCGAGCATCCCGACCGACACGAAGGCATCGTAGGAGCCGTTGATGTTGCGGTAGTCGTCTTCGATGAACTCGACGCGACGCTCGAGCCCCTGCTCGCGGGCCCGCCGGCGCGCAAATTCCAGCTGTTCGCGGGAAATGTTGAAAGCCCGCACCTTGGCGCCGTAGCGGGCCGCCATGTGCAATGCGAGGCTGCCCCACCCGCATCCCGCCTCCGCCACCGAATCCGCGGCGCCCAGCCGCAGTTTGCGGCAGACGTGATCCATCTTCGCGGTTTGTGCCTGCTCGAGGGTGGATTCTGCACTGGGATAATAGGCGCAGGTGTATGCCATGGTATCCCCAAGCCACAGCGCATAGAACTCATTGCCGATATCGTAGTGCCGATGGATATTGTCGCGTGAGCCCGCGAGCGTATTGCGGCGAGGCCGGCGGCACCAACCGGCAATGCGGCTCAAGGTCGACTCGCGCGCGTCCGGACGGAAGATCTGGAACAGCGCCACCATGAGCTTCACCAAGTCGCCTTCGACTTCGATCTGGCCCGTAACGTAGGCATCGCCGAAACGCATCTGCGGGTCGTAGAGCAATCCAAGCAGCGTGCGGCGATCTGCGATGCGCAGATGTTCGACAGGCCCCGTCGCCGCCCCCGACACTCTTTCGTTCGACCAGACAAGATGGAACTCGATCGGCGGATCGTCGAAACTGCGAAGGAGGCGGCGCAGCAGCCGTGCTTCGAGCGAATTGCCCGGGCGCGATCGCGCATCGAATTCCACATAGGCACTCATATTATTCTCCTGGTTCTCCCAGCCGCTGCTATCTGCCCCCTGCAGTGGGTCGATTCGAATCGAGCAGGGCGTCTGCATTGCCGAGACGCGAGATGTAATCGGCGAGCGCATCTTCTTCCTGGGGCCGCATGCCGCGCAGTGCGCTGGTCATTTCAGGCGGCGCGAGATCCCTGTGCAAGGCCGCGGCCACGTCGATCTGCCGTCTCAAATAGGGATAATGCTGTCCGGCAATGCGCGGCACCCGGTTACCCGCTTCGCCCCGGCCGTCGGCGCCATGACACGCGGCACAGATGTGTGCGTATATCTCCTGTCCCACCCGCAGATGCTCTCCCGAGCCGTTCACCGGCTTTGGATTCGAATCCAGGTTGGAAAGATAACCCGCCAGGGCGACGATGTCGTGTTGATCGCCGACGGTCGAATGGGATGCGACGATCTGCATCGCCAGGTCCACCCGCGCTCCCGACCGGAACAGCTCCAGCTGCTTTTCCAAATAACGCCGTTGCTGCCCGGCGAGGTTCGGGATGGTGCCATCCATCGATCCCCAGGCTTTCGGCGCATGACAGGCGCCGCAGGGCGCGTAGAGACGACTGCCCTCTGAGGTGGAAGACGCTGCCTGCGCGGCGCCAAACGACGCCATGGCCAGCATCGCCAGGAGAAGTCGATTCGCAACTTGCTGATGGTGTTTCATGGAGATAGCTTAACCACACTCGAACTCATGCGCTTAAGGGGAACTACTTACGGAGGCGATGGGGACGACCCACACTATTGGACGAGCTTGGGATAGAGCCGTACCGCCGTCGCGAGCAACCCCACGAATACCAGCATGAGTATGCCGCAATCGAGGGCGAGCCCATACACGCTCTGTTCACCGTGAACCATGAGGCCGCGCAGGGCATCGACCAGGT
>Ga0182030_10001291_pt1 | contig 51225 bp, 54 predicted proteins | sample 812S3MmetaG_FD_121299 | JGI IMG/M metagenome (GOLD analysis project Ga0182030, IMG submission 121299) | Permafrost microbial communities from Stordalen Mire, Sweden - 812S3M metaG (Illumina Assembly) | ecosystem: Environmental > Terrestrial > Soil > Wetlands > Permafrost | place: Sweden... | reverse complement strand
GGATTGCAGCGCGCCGCTTCGGGGATACGCAGGATGTGGGTGCCTTGGTCGCCTGGCTATGCAGCCAGTTTGCCGGATATATCACCGGCCAGAGCATCGTGATCGACGGGGGGGCCACGCGCTCCACATTCTAATATGCCTAGGGGGCCCCTCACACATAGGGCCCGCCGATAAAATCCGGATCAGAGTCGAAGTCGAAGGGCAGATCCCCGGCCGACACCCAGCAGCCGTGCACCTGCATGTGCAGTCGAAACGGCAGCTTGATGCGCGCAATCGGGCCTTGCGCCAGATGCTGCGCGTCCGCGATCAGCAGCTCGCTCTTCATCTGCGCGTAATCGTCGGCAACGCCGATGAGGTAGCCATCACCTTCGGCTGCGTCGTGCCGTCGCGGGACGAACTGTGGCTCCGAGAGTCCATGGCTTTGGCCGGCAGTGAATCGATCGACTTGACTGCACTCGTAGTCGAGGCGGTACCAAGCGTTGGGAACCTCTCTTGGCAAGGTGTGTCCGCGCGCTTCGCCCAACCGCAAGGCGGGATCCGTCAGCAAACCGAAGCTATAGCGGAATGGCAGCGTGAGGTAGCGATCGTCCATCCGGGTGAAACTGGTGGGTTTGATCTGTGGAAACAGGATCTCCTCCTGCCACGCCTCATCCCCCTGCTTGGACAGATCGAAGGTCCAGCGGCGGATCGTGTTGCGTCGTGCTTCGTCGTCGAAGGCAGATCCATCAAGGTTCGGAAACTGCGGATTGAAGTTTCCGCGCGCCACGGGCGCATCAAGGATCACCCGGTTGCCCTCGGTGCGGGCATTGGTCACATGGACCAGCATTGCACGGTCATGCGGGCCCTTGAACCACCGCACGTCCTGTGCGTTGCCATCACGAGGCAGGATGGCAACCCAGGCGGGGACATTCCGATCATAGGCCCAGTGATTCAGGCCCTGTTTGAGCCGGTCGAGGCTCGTTACCATGGCCGTCGTCGGCAGGATTATATGGCGCTGCGTGATGGCAAAGTCGTGCATCATCGACACGATGGGTGCCTTGAACCACAGCTGGCGCTTCAATTGACCGCTGGGATCAAAGAACTGCACCGAAATGTCATCCGTCACATCGCCCTTCGCTTCATAGGAGAAGGCAATCATTTCCCCGCTAATCGGATCGATCTTCGGATGCGCGGTGAATGACTTCGCCTCAAGCTGTCCGTCAAAGTCGTATTCGCCCAGCGTCTTCAACGAATGAGGATCGAGAAGCATCGGCGGACTGCTTTCTTTGAGGCAGTAGAGCTTTCCCGCATGGACCAGCGGGGTCGTATTGCCCGTGTTCATTGACAGGTCGGCCACGCTCGGGTCGTTCGTGTATTTGTTGCGGTAGACGCCGAACAGGGCCCGGCGTGCGGCCCGCTCTGCGACGTAACGCGGCGTGCGGATGTAGCGCGTGCGAAAATCAACATGACCCTTCCGCAAGCGAAACAGATCCACCGCTCCGTCCGCATTGTAGGGAATGTCATTCGGCATCCGCTGCGGATAGCGCCGGTCGATGCAGGTCCGGTAGAACGAGCCATCGAGATCGAGCGGAATGCGGCCCTCGACTTCACAGTCATGAATGTCGGCTTCAAAACGCATCGGTGCAGAGAAGCCGGTGTTGTAGGCGTCTTCGTGAAAAGTAACAGTCATTCCGCTCCCCGAGCTTGATGGCGCGAATTGTATCGGCAATCAGCACGCCGGAGTACACTTCGCGCAAACGGCCCGGCGCCAGCCGGCGCGCCGCCTATCCACCGTCGTCGAGAACCAGACATGAAGCTGTACCATTTTCCCGTCTCGACATTCGCGCGGCGAGTGCGGGTCGCCTTGCTTGAGAAGAACATCTCCTGCGAGTTGATCGAGCTGAACCCGCCCGCCGGTCAGCACAAGGAGGACTGGTATGCGGCCCTCAATCCCTACATGAAAGTCCCGACGCTGGTAGACGGGGAGCTTGCTCTGTATGAGTCTGCAGCGATTCTGGCGTATCTTGAAGCAACCCATCCCACGCCACCGCTTGTTCCGAGCGATGCGCGCGGCCGCGCGCTCGTCGACATGCACGTGCGGCTGTGCGATGCGCACCTCGGCCGCTACGCCGGTGCGCTCCTGTTTCCCATGCGCTTCATGCCGGAGGCGAGCTGGGACCGTCCGGCGATGCAGGCCGCCCGCAAGGAGATCGACCGGCACCTGGCGATCATCGAGCGCGAGCTTGGGGATCGGCACTATCTCGTGGGTGAATCCTTCACTCTCGCTGATGTCGCCTACCTGCCATTTCTGCACTTCCTCGTACTGATGGAAGTATCGGCCGGACCGCGGGTCAAGGCATGGGCCGAGCGGGTTCTCGCCCGACCGAGCGCCCAAGCGACAGTGCCCGCGAGGTAGCCGGCAAACTGCGGCACTGCAGCGTCCGGCGCGGGTTGGCGGATAACTGGTCGGTTCGATTGCGATTCCGTTGCCGGGACTGCAAACTCCGCCACGACAAACCATTTCGTGCAAAAGGGGGAACCATGCGAGCTAGCCTAAGAGTCGTCCTGATGACGACACTGATGTTGAGTGGTGGCGCGATCGTCCATGCCCAGACCCCGGTCGTAGGCGTCACGGATGCGGAGGCGCTTTTCCACAGCAAGAACCCGCACCAGGAGAAGAATAAGCAGGCGGCCTACCACATCATGAAAGAGCTGCTTGAAGCGAACCATTGGGACATGGCTGACCAGTGGCTCACCGAGCGCTATATCCAACACAATCCGCAGGCGGCGAACGGGCGCGACGCGGTCGTGAAGTTCTTTACGGAAGTGCGGAAGATGAAGCCGTCGCCCATCCCCGATAAATTGGGTACGCCAATCGTCTCGGTGGTTGCCGAAGGCAACTATGTAATTGTCACCCAACCCCGGACAATGAAGGATTCCAAGGATCCGACGAAGACCTACACCACCACATGGTTTGATATGTGGCGCTTCGTTGACGGCAAGGCTGACGAGCACTGGGACCCTGCAACGCGCTAGCAGATCCGCCACTTGGGGGGGTGAGTGGCGCCTGCACCCTCCTGAGTGCCGCGTAGGTTGATGCGGAGCACCATGCGCCGGCGCGTGGGCGCCGCTTACAATCTACGCGCGGGGAGTCTAAGCTCGGCACCATAAAGAGCGTCACGCGACAGTGGCCGGACGCGACGATTCCGTCGAGGGGGCACCATGAAGTACACCGTTTGGTTCGTGCGACTTGTGTTTGCGGCCTGGATGATTCCATCCGGCCTGAATCACTTTATTCCCCTGTTCCCCCAGCCGATGGGCACCAAGCCGCTGAGCCATGAGCTGATCGTGGCGCTGCTTGACAGCCACTTGTTCGATATGGTCAAGGCCGTTGAATTCATCGCCGGACTCAGTGTCCTGACCGGGCTCTACACCCCGCTCACTTTGCTCATGTGCATGCCAGTCTCATTCTGCGTGTTCTTTTGGGATACCCCTCTGGAGGGGTGGACCTCGCGCGCGGCGGTCTTCGGCTGTTCGGTGCTGTTCTGCAATGTCGTCCTCTGCCTGGCGCACATGGAGAGCTATCGCTCGATGTTCGCGGTGCATTCCAAGCCACGGGCCATCGGCGCGTCCGACGCGCCACGCGCCACCCAGCCGGCGGGGGCCCAGCCATGAAGCAGCTCATCCTTGTCGGCCGTCTGATCTTTGGCGCCTGGATGCTCGCCAGCGGTGCCAACTATTTCTTCATCTCGCTCTGGCCCATGCCAACCGGCCACGAGCCATTCGCCATCGAGCTGATGTCCGCCCTGAGCCACTCGGGATTGCTCGGCGTTGCCATGGCCATCCAGCTGGTGACGGGGGCGCTGATCCTGACCGGTTTGTTCGTGCCGGTGGCGCTGTGCGTGGTGATGCCAATCTCGACCTGCGCGCTCTTCTGGGCGCTGATCCTGGATCATCAGCCGCTCGGCGCGGCGCTGGCGGTAGCCGCCTTCGCCCTCAACGGCCTCTTAATGCTCGCCAGCGTCGAATATTACCGGGGAGCGCTGCAGCAGCACGCCTTGATGGTTGGTGAACTGCGGGGTGGACACAGCTCTTTTAGTTTTCTGTTCGTGAATCCCAACGGGCGCACTTCGCGCGGCCAGTTTGCGGCCGCGCTCGTCACGCTCCTGGCCGTGGCCGCTTTCTACGCGTTCCTGGTCAAGGGTGCCACCGCCCATTGGGCCATGCTGATGCTGGTGTTCCCCGGTGTCGTACTGCATGCCAGACGTCTGCACGACATGGGGCACAGCGCGTGGCCGCTGCTCGTCCCGGCACTTCTGATACTCGTAGCCTTCGCCAACTGGCTGGGCATCGTCAGTATCGGCGCCCCGCTCAACGCCGCCGTGGCCGCGGCCGCGCTCGCCGTCGGTGCGGCCTTCGCGCTGTGGGGCTGCTTTGGCAACGGTCAGGCCGAAGCCAATCGTTTCGGCACGCCCCTAGCGGCCTAGTCGCCTCTGTGTCTGGAGAAAGTCCCGCGCGCCGCGGTAAAGTGCAGCGCGGCGCCTGCCCGTGCGCCTAAGAGGGAACGATGCCATGGACTCATCTCGAAAATCCCAGCTCTCGCGGCGTGATGCCCTGTGCGGCACGCTGGCGGTCAGCGCCGGCGCCTGGCTGGCGAGGCCGGTCCTCGCGGCGTCGGGCCCCGCCCTGCCCCTGATCACCAAGGTCATTCCCTCAAGTGGCGAGAAATTGCCGGCCATTGGTTTGGGCACTGACAAGTTTGAGCTGGATGAACGTGAACCGATATTGGCCGAGATCCAGCGCATGCAGCAGCTGGGCGGGACCGTAATCGACACCGCCGCCGCCTATGGCGACAGCGAAACGCTGATCGGCGAGGCCTTGGCGGGCAGCCGCGAGCGCATGTTCATCGCCACCAAGCTCACGGCCAGCGGTGGCGGCTTCCGCGGCGGCGGAGTCGGCGGTCAAGCCAGCTTCGAACGTTCCCTGATGCGGCTGCGGACCACCAAGATCGATCTGTTGCAAGTACACAATCTGGATGGAGTCGATGCGCTGCTGCCGCTGTTGCAACAGTGGAAACAGGCGGGCAAGATCCGCTACATCGGCATCACCACCTCGCGTGTTGGACAACACGGGCAGATGATCGAGTATCTGCACAAGTATCCGCTGGACTTCGTGCAGGTCGACTACTCACTGGATAACCGCGATGCCGCCAAGACTCTGCTGCCCCTCGCGCAGGACCGGCACGTTGCCGTTCTGGCCAACGTGCCCTTCGGCTTCGGTAGAGTGTTGCGGCAGGCACAGGCGCGGAAACTGCCGCCCTGGGCGGCGGATATGGATGTGGCCAGCTGGGGTCAGTTTCTGCTCAAGTATGTGATCTCGCACCCTGCCGTCACCTGCGCCATACCGGGATCAACGCAGGTCGCACATTTGACGGATAACCAAGGCGCGGCGCGCGGCCGCCTGCCCGACGAGGCCATGCGGCGGCGGATGGAGCAGTTCTGGGATTCAGCGGCCAGTTGAATTCACGCGCGGCCGCGGACTTTGGCGAACCACCAGCGCAAACCGACGAACAGGAAGCGCCAATCGTGAAAGAACTCCGGTGGTTTGCCTTCGACAGCGTGGCCGATGAATTGCAGGGCCCAACCGATCACGAACATGGCGGCCGGAATCACCCAGATGCCGTGAATGAAGGGAATCGCGAAAAAGAGTGGCAACGACAACGCGATCAGCGGAATGCCCAGGGTATGACAGAACCGATTGAGCGGATGCTGATGGCTACCGCCATACCGGATGATCCACTCTTCCCAGGATCGGCCTGCGAACATGATGCCTCCCGAGGCGACAGTAAGCGCGCCCATCGCCGGACGCAAGCATGCGGCCAATCCGCACTATAATATGCTCAATCAAGGGTCCCAATGATGCGTAGTTGCCTGCTGTCCGCTCTGGTGTGTTGGGCCGGCATGGTCTGGCCTATCGCGGCTTCGGCGCAGCCCAGGATCGATTATTCAGCGCCGAGCAATTGGCTGTGTTTTCCAGGACGCTCTGACACCTGCTCTGCGCAGCTAACCTCGACAGTGTTCTCCTCGGCAGACGGTGAGGTGTCAAGGCGCAGTGATGCGCCCGATCCTGCCGCCCCGATCGATTGCTTTTATGTGTATCCCACGGTCTCCCGCGAATCGACGCCAAACTCGGACATGGCACTGGGGCCTGAAGAGCAGCATGCAGCGCTCGAACAGTTTGCGCGATTCAGCGCCAAGTGCCGAACCTATGCTCCGCTCTACCGGCAGACGACCGTCGCCGCAATGAACGGCGCAGCAAGTGGTGCCGACCGCGAGCTCGCCTACCGTGACGTGCTGGATGCGTGGCGTTTCTATCTCGGGCACCACAACCGGGGTCGGGGAGTGGTGTTGATCGGCCACAGCCAAGGGGCGAATCTTCTGATCCGGCTGGTGTCAGAAGAAATCGACGGCAGGAAAATCCAGCGCCAGCTGGTATCGGCTCTGCTGATTGGTGCCAACATTCAGGTTCCTACTGGTCGCGATGAGGGCGGCACGTTTCAGCACATTCCCCTATGCCGCAAGCCTGATCAGATCGGTTGTGTCATCGGGTATTCCTCCTATCTGGCGAGCCAGCCACCCGGTTCAGATGCGATATTTGGAGCTGCAGCCGGTCCGGCATCCGCCAACGCGTGTGTCAATCCAGGTGCCCTGATGAATGACGGTGGGCTGGATGCCGAGCTGCCGACTGTCGGCGAAGTAGCCACGGCGTTGGGCACTGACCTGGTCGAGAATCCGGGGCTGATTTCGGGAGCCTGCACTACGGTAGGTGATCGAACCTTCCTCGCAATTGCCATCAAGGCGGGCGGAATTGGAGCGGAGAAAGTGAACCGGCTGCTCACGACGCTTGCCACGCGACGCCCGCGCTGGGGTTTGCATGCCATCGACATCAATCTCGCCCTCGGAAACCTCGTGGAGCTCGTGGGCCGTGAAGGCGACTCCTGGCAATTGAACGGCCACACTGATACGGGTGGTTAGTGCTGGCGGTTCAGGCGGCGGGATACTGGTCTTCGCGAACCCACCAGCCATGGATCTGCGGTGACGCCTGGGTGGGCAGATGGACCGTGGCGATGGGTCCGTCCTCGATGTGTTCGGCATCCAGCACCAGCAGATCCGCACGCAAGTTCTGGTCCAGGTGCCAGGCCACACCCAGAATATAGCCCTCCCCTTCCGCAGCATTCGCACTCTTGGGTGCGAATACCGGCTCTCCCAGCGATACGGTGTCCGGTGCTTTCCACAGCTTGTGAGAGCGGGTTTGATGATCGACACGTGCATAGCAGGTGGCCTTCCAGCGCACCGGATCGGCCGGATCGGGGCAGCCCATGAATCCGTAGCGGTACGGCACGGTGTTATAGCGATCGTCCTGCCTCGGCAGCGGTGCAATGAGCGGGTACATCTTTTCAATGTCATACCCGCTGTTGCGTCCATTGAGGTTCACTGCGAGACGATGCAGATGACTGATGCCCGTCGCCGGATCGTAGGGCGTTCCGTCCTTGTTGGGAATCACCGGGTAGGGGTTTGCCGCGGTGACCTCCCTATCGAAGTACAGTCTGCCATGGTCCTCGAAGGCGCCGAGCGTATGGCTGCCACCGCGGGCAGGTCCTGCGATCCAATTGAGGTCCTTGCCGTCGCCGTAGCGGCGCATGAAACCCAAATAGGTCTTCTTGTCCTTGTCCCACGACCAGTGGATGCCGCCACGCCGCATCTGTTCGTGGTCAATCGCCACTGGAGTGAGGAAGAAGGCGATGTGATTTTCAGTGACGGCGAAGTCATGCACACCACTGACGTAAGGTGTCCGGATCCGGGTGCCCCACACTTTCCTGCCATGCCGGTCAATCTCAAATACCGCGATGACATTGCTGCCGAATTCTCCGGCTTCATAACCGAACGCAACGATGTTGCCGCTCAAGGAGCAGATTTTCGGATGAGCGGTAAAGGGCTGATCGTGAGGCAGCTGATCATCGAAGGTGTAGACCGGTGCAATCGTTTCGAGTGTATTCAAGTCAAGGGCGCTGGGCGCACTGTCCTCCTTGAGCGCGAGAATCAGGTTTCTGTGATGAATAACGTGCGTGTTGGCGGTACTGCGACTGAGGCCCTTCACGCTAGGATCGTCCAGCAGGGGATTGCGGTACATCGGCATCAGACTTCGGCGCGCCGCATCCTGTGCGAGGTAGCGTTCCGTTCGCACATAGCGGCTGCGGTAATCGACGCGGCCATTCCTGATCCGGAACAGGCGTATGTGCCCCTCGCCATCGAAGGCGATGTTGCCGGGGGCCAGTGGATACTGTGGGTCCGGTCCAACGGCGTAGAAGCCGCCACTGAGCGCTGCGGGGAGCCTCCCCGCAACGGCGCAGTCGCGCACCTCAACCTCCGCACCCATCGGGGCATAGGTCGCGCCGAATCTGGGAGTTGCGCTCACCAGGTCATTTTTGTGGCTTGTCGCCGGTTTGCAGAACGGCCTGGATACTGCCATCGGGCGCTATCGGGTTGCGATTGTTTTCCAGGCAAACATACGGTTCGATCTCAAAGTCCGCGGGTGCCCGCTTGTACGTCTTGGTGACGGTCCAGGGTTTTACCAGTGCGACCGGGTCGACGAGGGTGAACTCATCGCGCAGCGTGTCATCATCGGCCAGCCAGATTCGCTCATAGGCAATCGCCTTGTCGCTCTTGGGCAGACCGGAGGATTCCATGTTGGTATCCAGCCGGAATCCGTACGCCGTGGACAGCAGAAAGTTGCCTTCCCAATGTCCGACCGACTCCCCGTTGTAGGTCGGATCCGGATCGACGGGCAGCGGCCGTCCATCCGTGAAGATTCGACGGACCTGTTCGTCCCATTCGGCGTAGATCATGATCCGGTCAGTTCCCATGGTGATTTCCATGGGATAGGTCATGGTCATGATGCGCGGCATGCCGGGCGGAAGGCAGGCTGCCGTAGGATCCCCCGTCGGTCTGCCAGCCGCAGCGTCCGCCAAATGGGTCGCGAATATCTTCGCGTAGGCGGGGGTGAGCGGCGGATTCTGACCGCGTCCGGGCGGGATGCCGGGAGTCCAGCCGATCCCGCCCTGATTGATCCAGATGCCCGTCAGATCACGCCGGCTCTTGGGTCGATAGGCGACGGTGCCCCACTTGGGGTTGACGGGCTGTGTCTTGGCCGCCTCGGCGAAACTGGCAGGCAGCTTGGAGGTGTCGCGCAATGGGGCCTGGACGCCCTTGCTGAGATCAAGATCCACCGGCCGTCCGATCAGGTCCGTGCCGGGTCCTTCACCGCCGGAGGCTGCCTTGGCGGATCCGGGTGGCGGAGTCTGCGCAATGGACGCGGTGGCCATGAAAATCGAACATAGGGTCGCTGCGATGGCAGCTCTGCCAGTGTCAATCAAAGCCATGGCCATTCTCCTCGCTTCGAGCTTCAGTGTAGGCCGTCCTCTGCAGCTTTGCATCGGAAGGCCGTGCGCATCGATACCAGGCACTCATTGATTCGCACCCAGCCCGCTCGTGCGGCTCACCATGAGTCGCGCGCCACCAGGCGCTCGCAATCGAGTATCGCACTGAGCGGCACACCGTCCGAAAGTCGGCGAAACAGCCCCGGGGCAACCCAGCGGGCCTCGCCATCCACGTTTGGCGCGCCGCGCCGGGCGCGCGTATCGGTGATCGAGACCGTGCGGGTCTCCAGCGAAATGCGTGTCAGGCCCGTGTGATTGGGCACTCCGACGTGCGCATGAGCGCTGGAGAACGCAATGATCTCCCCCGGCTCCAGTACCACGGGCACGCCGCCGTTCGGGTCCACAGTACCCGTGGGCCGTGGCGCCAGCTGTCCCGGCCCCAAGCTTTCCGGCGCCGTGCGCAGCCTCTCCATGACCTGCGCCAGGTCGAAATCGGCACTGTTGTTCGCAATTGCGGTCTTCCACAGATCGGGATAGATCGCAAAGGTACGCTCCGCGCTGATCGGCCATACCGGCGCCCACCAGTTGATCTGCGCGGCAAGATTGGTACCCCAGGTGTCGCGGTGGAAACCCACCGTCGCAGTACTGCGCGACCAGGTTGGGGTGGATCTAGGATCCGCATGCGCTTGGAAGCGCAGCACGAGCCGGTCGCGCGCCGTGTCCTTCCGATCAAGCCCGATGGACTCAAACAGGGCGCTCCAAAGGAGCTTGGCTTCGGATGACCGAGCGTACGCGCCCTGCACGTCGCAGAGCTTCTTCGCCAGCGCGTCGGGATCAAGGTGGCGATGAATTTCCGGCGCGGGATGTGGTGCGAGCCTCTCGTCCACGAAGGCACGCGTGAAAGCGATGATCGCTGCCATCCCGGCCACACCGCGGTAACGCACCACCTCTCCCGCGTACAATGCGGTGTACAGTGCCGAGGACTCCGGCGACGGTTCGCGATAGTTCATGCGAAAATGCTATACCCGGGCTTCATGGCGCGGCGCAACAGGAAAGCTTGGTTCGGTGTCGCGCCGCGCGCGGGCCACGGCCAGCTTATACTGCATGATTCAGGCGGCAACTAACCAAGGGTGGGGATGATGCGAATTCTCGGACGAGTACTGACCGCGACGGTGCTTGCTGCTTTGACGCTGCAAGCTGGCGCCGCAGTGCGCACGGCCAGCGACACCTGGATCGGCGTATGGGGCTATGTGATCGCGCCTCCAGCCCCGGGGCCGGCTCCGGCGCCATTTGTGCCGCCGACACCGCCCGTTACGCCGCTGGGCGCTCTTCCCGCGCCGCTCGCAGCGCCTGCGCCACGCGCCTTCCCGCTGCCGCTGCTCGAGAATCCGGGCAATGTACCGGTCGATGTCACGACGGCCGAGGTCCGCAATACGACTGTCCGGCAGCTGATCCGTGTGTCGGCGGACGGCTCGCGCCTGCGCCTGCGATTTTCGAATGAAGATAGCGCGGATCCGCTGACTCTCGGATCCGTGCATATCGGACTGGCCGCCGCGGACGGTGCCGTTGTCGCGGGCACGGACCATGTCGTGAGGTTCGACGGTCAGTCCGGAATCGTGATACCGGCAAGCTCTCCGGCGCTGAGCGATGCGATCGACCTGCCGACCAAGGCGCTCGACCGGCTTTATATCTCCGTTCACGTGCCCGGCCCTCTGGCACTGCGTGCCGCGCGGACGCTCTTTCAATACGCTGCCGGAACGCCCGGCGACTTCACCGGCGCGCCGGCATTGCCCGATGTGCGCCTGTTGCGCGTCCCGGTGCTGGTCACGCTGGTGGAGTCGCAGCCGACCGCACCCACCAGCGTGCTGGTGACGCTTGGCGACTCCATTACCGAAGGCGCCGCTTCCACGGCGAACGCCTTCCGCGGCTGGCCGGACCGTCTGGCCGAACGCCTTGCCGGCCACCACTGGGCCGTGGTCAACACCGGCATCAGCGGTAATCGCCTGTTGCGTTATGGCGCCGGTCCCAGCGCACTCGCGCGGCTCGACCGGGACGTGCTCAGTGTGCCGGGGATCAAGGCCATTATTCTGCTGGAGGGTATAAATGACATCGGCCGCGGTCTGGGCGCGCCGAACTCGACCGAACCGGTCACGGCCGAGGCGCTGGAAGCCGCCGATAAGCAGATCATCGCTCGCGCGCACGAACATGCCATCCGGGTCATCGGTGCTACGCTCACCCCCTACCAGGGTGCTTCCTACGCCTCCGCTGCCGGCGAGGCCGCACGCGAGGCCCTCAATACCTGGATCAAGACCAGCGGCGCCTTCGATGGCGTGATCGATTTTGCGCCGGTAGTGGCCGATCCGTCCGATCCGCTGACCTTCGCCAAAGCGTTCAATGATCGGGACCACCTGCACCCCAATGATGCCGGATACAAGGCGATGGCCGATGCCGTTGATCTGGCGGTGCTGGGCAAATGACCGCGAGCGGGCCGATCCCTATGCTTTGCCATAGGTCGGCACGATTGCACCGCGCGTGACCGTGTTCTGCGGGGATGCCAGAAAGAGGATGGTCGCCGCGACCTCCTCGACCTTCGGCCAAGCATTGAAATCGGCTTTGGGCATGGACGCGCGGTTGGCGGGCGTGTCCATGGTCGACGGTGCGACGGCGTTCACCAGAATGCCCTCCTTGGCAACCTCCTCTGCAAGGGCAATGGTCAATGCGACGACCCCGGCCTTCGCGACCGCGTAGGCCGTAAGGTTTGCCCCCAGGCGCGACTCCAGCGCTTGCCGAGCGGCAATATTGACAATGCGGCCGCCGGCGCCGCAGCGCCTGAACGTCGCGATTGCGGCCCGACTGCACAGATAGGCCGAAATCAGATTGCTTTGCAGCTGAGTCATCAGCAGTGCCTTGTCGCTGTGGGAGATGGGCGCGAAGGCAAAGCCGCCTGCGATATGAATCGAGCCCCACAGCCCGTCCAGCCCGCCATAAAAGGCGCTGACGGCGACCTCATCTGCAAGATCACCGAGCGCGATCAGGGAAACACCCCGATTGTCCCGGTGCGGGAAGCGCTCCGCCTCCTCATCATTGCGATACGGGACATGGCACACGGCCCCAGCTGCGAGCAGCGCACTGACAACGGCGACTCCCAGCGCGCCCGTGCCGCCCGTGATTACGACGTGGCGATTGTGGTAGTCCATGCACTAAGAATACGCCGGCAAGGCCACGCCAATCCAGCGCGGCCAGCGCACTCGACGACTGTCACGGCGTCGCTCCGCGGCCTGTTTGAAGACGGCTTCAGGTGCGAATCGCCTACCCAGGAAGGCGACATCGTAGATTTCGGATGAGTAGGGGGTGAAATCGATCGCGTGGGCCACGCTGAAGTCCTCACGCAGCACAAACAAATGCGATTCCTTGGTGTGATTGTGACGCCCCGCTCCGAGGAACTCAGGTACGCCACGCCGCTGCGTGCTCGATCTTGAGCGGTTGCGCCAATGGCTGGCGCCGACCAGCAGGTGCCGCCCGGTATGCGCGATGCCGCGCGTATACCCGCGCAGGGCAACGCGGCTCACTTCGCGGGTGGCCGGGTCGACGATGCACAGGCAGTTGCGCAATGACTCGCAGAAGGCAAGTCGGCCATCGGGCAGCCGCGTCAGGCTGTGCGGATCCATGAGTCCCGCGACCACAGGCTCGCCACGGTGTGCGTCCACGACCGCGCCCCGGTTGCGCACCCGGGAGCGGGGACCGACGCCGAACATGGTGTACATGACGGCATCGCCACCATCGACCAGCAGCGAGTTCAGATGAATCTCATCCTCTGCGGTGGAACCGCAAGTGACATGTGACCGCTCCGGACCGAAAAACTTTCCATCCACGCACCCAACCGAGAGCACTTCATTCGATCCAGACGATGCGTAGTACAAGCGCCCCTCGCTCACGGACACAGAGTGCAGGTCGCGAGCCTTGGTGGACCTGAATACATCCACGGGCCGCAGCCGCCAGTCCAGGCTGATCAGCCGCTCCTGCGCGCCCGGCACCGCCAGAAAGCAATGCGCGGCGCTCGCCGCAATGCCGGTTATCCCCTTGTCCTGGTTCGGGTCTATGACCGAATCGAGGTTCAGCCAGTCGATCCCTTCGACCGTGAGCACGGCCACGCTATAGCGTGAACCGCCGTGACCGACGTTGCAGCAGGATACGAGCGCTACTTCACCTTGCCCAAGAAAGGTAGCGAATGGTTCCACGCAAGCTCCCCCCGAGTAAAGATATGGACTTATTGCGCAAGTATTTTGTAGCGCGCATGTCCATACTTTCGGGAGCCTAACATCGGCAATTTGAGCTATGTTTGTCGCGAATGTAATGAAAGATCTGCGACTGTAATGTCGCAACAGTCGGCAACGCTCAGTAGCGCTTGCCTGTTTAATGTATGAAATGGAAACGAGGAACGTCATGACAGACCTGCAGAGGATTCCGCTTGAAACCATCGACAACCAGCCCACCAGCCTGGCTGCTTACGCCGGCAAAGTGCTGCTGGTGGTGAATACTGCCTCCAAGTGTGGCCTCACGCCCCAGTACGCGGGACTTGAAGCCCTGTACACGCACTATCGCAATCAGGGATTCGTGGTGCTGGGCTTTCCAAGCAATGACTTTGCCGGCCAGGAGCCCGGGAGCAATACCGATATTGCCAGCTTCTGTTCGACCAATTATGCGGTGGATTTCCCGCTGTTCTCCAAAGTGCGAGTCGTGGGTGCGCAGAAACATCCGCTGTACGCCGCGCTGATCGCGCAGCAGCCCAGGGCCGCGGATACCGAGTCGTTTCGGGAAAAACTAAAGGGATACAACATCACACCGAACCCTGAGCCCGAGGTGCTGTGGAATTTCGAAAAATTCCTGATCGCCAGGGATGGCAGGACCGTGGCGCGCTTTTCCCCTGACATGGCGCCCGATGATGCCGCATTGGTCAAGGCCATCGAGAATGAGCTCAAGGCATAGCTTCAGGAGTAACCGATGCAACAGCGAACACTGGGCAGAAGCGGTCTGACGGTCTCGGCCATGGGACTTGGCTGCATGGGTCTGAGTTTCGGCCTCGGGCCCGCGGTGGAGAAGCAACAGGGCATTGCCCTGATCCGCGCTGCCGTGGAGCGTGGCGTTACCTTTTTTGATACTGCCGAAGTGTACGGACCCTTCACCAATGAAGAATTGGTCGGTGAGGCGCTCGCGCCCTTTCGCGGCAAGGTGGCCATCGCCACCAAGTTCGGCTTCAAGATGCAACCCTTGATGTCCCAGAGCGTGGGGCTGGACAGCCGACCTGAGCATATTCGCGAAGTCGCCGAGGCGTCACTGCAACGGCTCAAGGTCGACTCGCTTGATCTGTTCTATCAGCACCGGGTCGATCCGGACGTGCCCATCGAGGAGGTGGCCGGAACCGTCAAGGACCTGATCAAGGAAGGCAAGGTCAAACATTTCGGGCTGTCCGAGGCGGGTCCGCAGACCATTCGTCGGGCGCACGCCGTGCAGCCGGTCACGGCTTTGCAGAGCGAGTACTCATTGTGGTGGCGTGAGCCGGAAACGGACGTCCTGCCGGTACTGCAAGAGCTGGGCATTGGTTTCGTGCCGTTCAGTCCGCTGGGTAAGGGCTTCCTCACAGGCACTATTACTGAGAGCACAAAATTCGACAGCACCGATTTCCGCAATATCGTGCCGCGCTTCTCCGCGGAAGCCCGTCGTGCCAATCAGACGGTAGTCGATCTGCTGGGGAAGCTTGCCGTCGCTAAGGGCGCCACGGCCGCGCAGGTCGCACTGGCGTGGCTGCTGGCGCAAAAACCGTGGATAGTCCCAATCCCCGGCACCACGAAGTTGCATCGACTGGATGAAAATCTGGGGGCAATCAGTCTGATCCTGACAGCGGGTGAGATTGAAAATATCAATCGTAGTTTTGCGGCCGTGACCGTTCAGGGCGAACGCTATCCGGAAAACCTGAGGAAGATGACGGGCCGCTGATACGGAGTTGTCCTACGGGATCATGCGCGGCCACGGAATTTGCGCTCGGAAATCCGGCATTTACAGTAGCGCAAGTGTTGGCAGGGTTCCCTTAGCCTAATCCTATCCATGCCAACACCAAAGGGGGCACGTGAAAATCCGATTTGGCTATGAACTGCTCTACGGCAGTGCGCAGGTTACTCCCATGGTGCTTTTGCTCAGTGCGGCACCGGGCCCGTCGCAGCGCCTGCTGGTGAATGACGATCTGCGCACGGATCCATTGGTCCCGATCGTGCCCTACCGCGACGCATTCGGAAATCAGTGCACGCGGCTTGAGGCTCCTGCGGGCACCCTGCGCATCAGCGCCTCGGGCCTGCTGGAAGATCCCGGCACACCGGAGCCTGCCTTCTGGGGCGCGCGGGAAACACCGATCACTGACCTGCCGCCCGAAACGCTGATGTACATGCTGCCGAGCCGCTACTGCGAGAGTGATCTGCTGGCGCCCGAAGCGCTGCGCCTGTTCGGCCACCTGGTGCCGGGCTGGGCGCGGGTGCAGGCCATCTGCGACTTCGTGCACCAGTACGTGGCCTTCGGCTACGCGTACGCACGTCCGACCAAGACCGCATTGGAGACCTATAACGAGGGGCAAGGGGTATGTCGGGACATGGCGCATCTGGCCATCGCCTTTTGCCGCGCCATGAGTATTCCGGCGCGCTATGCGACCGGCTATCTCGGGGATATCGGTGTACCTGTCGTTGATGCGCCGATGGATTTTGCCGGCTGCATGGAAGTGTTCCTGGACGGCGCGTGGCATATCTTTGATCCGCGCAACAATGCGCGGCGCATCGGACGCCTGATCATCGCCCGCGGACGCGATGCCGCCGATGTCGCCATCAGCACCGCCTTCGGGCCCGCCAATTTGCAGCTGTTCCGCGTCTGGACCGATGAGGTCTCGGACAGCCACGCGGTCGAGGTGCAGGCGCAGCAGGTCAACATAGCGCGCCAGGCGATCCAGGCCGCCTGAGCCGTTTGAACTAGCGCTGTCGCCGAGGATGCAGGAAGTCCGGTTGCCAGTCCTCCTGGGCGCGTGCAATCACATAGGCGTGAATGGCGCCGACCTGTTCCGGGGTCAGAAGATCCTTGAATGAAGCCATGCCGGCTGCCTTGAGTGTGCCACCGAGCACGATGTTGTTGAACTGCGCATGCAGCTCGGGGGTGAGGTGACGCAGATCCTTGCGGTCGGTACCCACCGCGTTCTGGCCGTGACAGATGGCGCAGTTGGTGCTGAATAGACCCGCACCCGCATCCACCAGTCGCTGTGACTGGGTTTCGGTGGGGGGCTCCGGAATGGACACCGCCAGCGGTGCCGGCGGCAGCGTTACGCCCTTCGCATCCAGTGCGAACACCAGCAGGCGCGCGGGGGCCACGGAGAAGGTCTTACCGCCGGCATCCAAACCATGCACGATCGCACTGTTCCAACCCGCATTGACCGCAATGTACTGGCGACCGTTGACGCTGTAGCTGATCGGTCCGGCTACCGGCACTGAACCGACTGGCATCTCCCACAGTTTCTTGCCGTTATCGGCCCGGTAGATGGCAAAGGTTCGCTCGATTGTGCCCTCGACCAGCAAATTGCCGGCCGTGGTCATCGTGCCGCCATTGCCCGGGTGCGCATAGGGAATGCGGAACGCTTCCTTCTGCCGCACGGGGTCCCAGGCGAGCAGGTATCCCTTATCACGCTCCTCGGCTTCCTTATTCAGCTGCTTGCGCAATTCCGGCTCATTGGAATAGCCGGCGCCGATGGTGGTGCGGCCCAGGTTGAATTTGAACTGCCCGGGAGGCAGTTGCGACATGACCACCCATTGTTCCATGGTCGGAATATAGACAAGCCCGGTGAGCGGGCTGTAGGACATGGGATTCCAGTTATGACCGCCGCCGGAGCTGGGGGTCATCAGGTGCGGCTGTACGGTCAGACGCGCGCCGGCGTCCAGGACCGGCTTGCCGGTCTTCAGGTCGATGCGATGCGACCAGGTGCTCGGCACATAGCCCTTGGCTGAGAGCAGCTTGCCGGTGGCGCGGTCGAGCACGTAGAAGAATCCATCCTTGGGCGCGTGCATGATGACCTGGCGCTTCCTGCCGCGAATCGTGAGGTCGCCCAGCATCAGGGGCGCGGTGCAGTCGTAATCCCACTCCTCACCCGGCACCTCCTGGTAATGCCAGGCGTACTTGCCGCTCTTCGCATCGACCGCGACAATGGAACACAGGAACAGGTTGTCACCGCCACCGGGACTGCGGAAATCCTCGGGATGCGGAGAGCCATTGCCGGTACCGAAGTAAACCAGGTTTAGCTTCGGATCATAGACGATGGTGTCCCAGTCGTTGCCGCCACCGCCAACCTTCCACCACTCGCCCGTCCAGGTTTTCGCCGCCATGGGCATGACGGAGTCCGACGCAGCCCCTTCGGGCATCTTCGCCGGGTCGCCCGGCACAATGTAGAACTTCCAGGTCTGCTTGCCGGTCTCAGCGTCGTAAGCGGAGATGTAGCCGCGCGCGCCGAAATCCCCACCGCCGTTGCCAATGACCACCTGGCCCGCGGCGATGCGTGGCGCACCCGTGATCGACAGCGGCTGACCGGGTTCCAGCGTCTGGGTGGACCACACCGGCTTGCCAGTCTTCGCGTCCAACGCAATGATGCGGCCGTCAAGGGCCGCGATGTAGATCTTGCCCTTCCAGGCGGCAAGCCCGCGGCTGACCGGTCCGCAGCAGGCCAGTCGGCCCCACTCCACCGGGATCTTCGGGTCATAGGTCCACAGGACCTTACCGTTGGTGGCATCGTACGCCGTGGTGATATCCCACGCGGACACGTTGTACAGCACCCCATCGATTGCCAGCGGCGTGGCATCCACGCCGCGGTAGGTATTGAGCTCGGCAAACCACGCCAGGCCGAGTCGATCGGCATTCGTGTCATTGATCTGCTTGAGCGGACTGAAACGCTGCTCGGTCCAATCCCGACCATGCGACAGCCACTGCCCGGGGTCCTTATCGGCATTGGCAAGCCGTTGTTGATCGACGGCCGCCGCGCCTTGGGCTTGCAGTGCGGGTGCCACGCATGCCAGAACCGCGAATACCATGCTGCGCCATGCAAATCGAAGCTGCATTATCTCCCCCTCCTTAGCTCGTCGGCCGCTGCCCCGAACGCGTAATCCGGACCGGATACTGCCACAGGTTGATCTGTTATTCTGCGCAGGATGGATCGACGCTATTTCATGGCACGGGCGCTCCCGGCCGCGACCGTCGGTGTGGCATTGGCCGGCTGGGCTGGCGCTGCGCAGCCGACTCCGCTCGCCGTCGTGCCGCTGGCCCCTGACCTGTTCGTGATCAGCGGTGGTGGCGGCAATGTGACGGTGTTTGATTCGCCGCAGGGCGTATTGCTCGTGGACGGGGGCTCGCCCGAGCGCTCGGCAGAGGTGCTCAAGCTGGTGCAGGCGCGCACTGGTGCGAACAAAATCCACACCCTCTTCAATACCCACTGGCACTGGGACCAGACCGGTTCGAACCGCAGGCTGGGTCCGGCCGGTACGCGCATCGTCGCGCACGAAAACACCAAACTGTGGCTGGGCACCGATGTCTTCTGCAAGTGGCAGAATCGCCTCTACAAGCTCCTGCCGCGCGATGCACGACCCAGCCAGACCTTCTACACCACCGGGTCCATGGCCTTTGGCGGCGAGCACATCGACTACGGCTATCTGCCACAGGCCCATACGGACGGTGACATCTATGTCTATTTCCGCAATGCCAACGTGCTGGTCGCAGGTGATGTGGTCGCGGTCGGTTCGTACCCGATCATCGATTACTCGACCAACGGCTGGATCGGCGGCCTGGTCGAGGCGACCAGGACTCTGATTGGTGTGGCAGATGCAAAGACCCGGATAGTTCCCGGCACCGGTCCCCTGCAAATGCGCAGTGATCTGGAGGCCGAACACGACATGCTCACGATTCTGAAGACGCGCCTGTCGCAACTGCTTGCCAAGGGCATGAGCGTCGCCGACATGCTGGCCGCCGCCCCAACCCGTGAATTCGACGCCAAATGGGGCGACCCGACGCTGTTCATTGCCAATGCATGGCCCGGCATGGTGGCCCGCGCCCGCGAACTGGGCGTCAATATCGTGTGAGCGGGACGTTGGTGGCGATGGGCTGCGCCCCGTTGGCCATCAGCTGTCGCAGCAATGCCGCGGTTTCCGGATGGGCCTCGGCGCTCGCGCGACCCGAGGAGCTGGCACTGCCCAACGCCACATCGGCGGCCGTACGGCCCCGCGCATCCTTGGCCATCAGCTTTGCGTGCCGGTCTGCAAGGGTCTTGACCAGATCGTTCCAGCCCCAGCTGGCCGCGCCATGCAGGGCCGTCTGCCCGCTGTGGTCGGCTTCATTCACGTCCGCGCCATGGTCCAAAAGCGCCTGCACCGCCGCGATCGCCTCGGACTGGCGCTTGTAGCGGCCGCGGGTATCAAGCGCCGATGACCCAATACCCGAGGCGGCCAATAGTGGACTGATACCCGTGGCCGTCGGCAGCTCGACATTTGCGCCATGCGCCAGCAGCAGCTGGATGGCGGGCAGATCTCCGGCCTTCGCGGCACGCAGCAGCGGCGTCGCGCCCACGCTGAGGATCGAATCCGCGCCGCGATCATCGCGCAGTGAGCGATACGGCGGAAACAGTTTCAGCTGCAGATTCGGGTTCGCGCCCGCAACCAGCAGCATCTGGATCACCTGCAGGCTGCTGGTGTGATCCAGCGATGGCCGGTCCGCGCGGCCGCCGACCGGCAAAGTGTCCAGATCCACGGCCGCGTACAGCGGTGAGCGACCCCAGGTGTCCCAGTGATCCACATCGACACCATGCCTGATCAAAAAGGCTGCAATGTCGAAGTTCAAATTGAGTATCGATTCAAGCAGCGGACTGACGCCGTCCGGATCCCCCAGGTTCGGATCCGCCCCGGCGTTGACCAGCAGTTGTGCGCACTCCAGGCAACCGGCGCGCGCCGCGTACAGCAACGGCGTAAAGCCCCCCGCGGGACGTGCCTGCATGCGCGGCTCGGCGGTCACTTGACGCGTGAAGTCATTGACCAGCGAGCGCGCCTCGACCGCCGCCCCATGCTTGAGCAGCAGGCGGACCATGGCGGGCTGCTTTTGTGCGGCCGCCCACATCAGCGCGGTCTGGTCACGCCACTGCTCGTGTGCGTTGGGATTGGCGCCATGAGCCAGCAGCAGTTCGCCGGCCTCGACATTGCTGGTCCTGGCCACGACCATGAGCGCCGTCTGACCATCGGCGTTGGGCGATTCGACATCGGCACCGGCAGCCAACAGTGCGCGCAGCAGCAGCAGATCCCCGCGCACGGCGGCCTCGGACATTGGCGTGGAGCCATAATCGTTGCGCGCGTTGGGGTCCGCACCCGATGCCAGCAGTTTCGTCACCAGATCGGAATCGCCGTGGTAGACCGCCCAGTGCAGGGCGCTGGTGCCGTCGGCTGTGCGCTGGTTGACATCAGGGGCCGGATGCGCGGACAGCAACGCCCGCACCGCCGACACATCATTGGTACGCGCCGCCAGCACCAGGGCGGCTGCTTTCTCAATGGGTTCCACAACCAGCGGACCGGGTGCCGGCGCCTCCGCGGCCCGCGTCGCCCCAGTGGCCAATGCGCTGGCAAGCACCAGGAGCGCCGCGGGCATGAGCGGCCAGGCGCACGGATTGTCAGATCTGTGCGATGACACCGGTGCTGTCGCCTACTTTGTCGATGGATACGCCGGTACGCTGCAGCATGGTCAGCAGCACATTCGCAAGCGGCGTGCGCTGCTCGAAATTGATGTGCTGACCGCCCTGCACCCGTCCGCAGGCCTTGCCGATCAAGCTGGTGGGCAGCGGATACTGATTGTGCGCATTGCTGTTGCTCATGTTGCTGCCATACAGGATCAGTGAGTGATCGAGCATGCTGCCATCGCCGTCAGGCATGGCGGCAAGCTTGCCGACGAACTTCGCGAAGACTTCGGTGTGGTAGCGCTGGATCTTGGCCAGCCGGGTTTTCTTCGCCTCGTCATTGCCATGATGGGACAGGGCATGGAAGGCGTCCGGCACGCCGATATGGGTGTAGGTCTGATCGCTGACTTCGGCAGCAATCATGAAGCTCTGGATGCGCGTCAGATTGCCCTGGTAGGCCAGGGCCATGAGGTCAAACATCAGGTTCAGGTGCTCATCGAAATTCTCCGATGTCGCGCCCGGAACTTCCGGCAATTGCAGCTTGGCGATATCGCCCTGCTCGGCATTGCGGGTGCGCCGTTCGATCTCGCGCACACTTTCCATGTAGTCACTCAAGGCCGCACGATCCTGCGCGCCCAATGTCCGGCTCAGCGAGTCGGTCTCCCCGGCGATCATATCCAGGATGCTGGTGGTCTGCTGGCTGAGGAAACGGCGCTCTTCGGGTGAATCGCCCTGACCAAACAGGCGCAGGAACAATTGCCGGGGATTGCTCTCGATGGGCAGTGGCGTCGAGGGCGTCGAAAACGACAGCGTGGCGGAATACGTGCAGCCGAAACCACGCTCGCAGGCGCTGCCGACGCCATGGCCCTGCGCGGTCGCGACCTCCAGCGAGGGATACGGAGTGTCCTGACCAATGTGTTGTGCGGCAATCTGATCGACCGTGGCCGCCATGTTCGGTGCCAGGGTCTCCTGCGGATGGACACAGGACAGCCAGGTGGCCGGGACCAGTGCATGCACGGCACGGCTCTCGGCGGGCTTGTTGCCGATATTGCTCAGAACCGTGAGCTGGTCCCGAAAGGGCATGAGCGGATCGAGAATGGAGCCGGGCGTGAAGTCCCGACCCGTCGTGGCCGGAGTCCAGCGCTCCATGACGGCACCGTGCGGAAAGTAGATGAACCCCAGGCGCGGCTTGGGAGCGGCGGCCGTGGCCGCCAGTGCGGTTGCGGCCGGTATCATCGCATCCAGCAGCGGCAGTGCGAGGGCGACGCCCGCGCCACGCAGAACTGTGCGCCGGGACAGATGTTTGCGGGTGATGAAGGTCATGGTGAGTTCCGTGTGACCTGGCTGGTCAACGATGCCTGTTTCAGATCGGCTGGTTTGGCGGGCGGCAGTTCGCGCATTTGAAACGCTTCACTGTCCACGATGCCCGTCACCAGGGATTCGAAGCGGTAGTCCGCCGCGCCCGCGCGGTGCACGATGGCCCGAACGGTCGGCATATCCTGGTACGTCACTGCCCGACCCAATGCGAAGGTCATGAGTTTCTCCGTCAGGGTCTGCACAAACTGGTCGGGCCGCGCGAGCAGTGCCTTGCGCAGCTGCGCCGGTCCCGCCACATGCGTGCCATCCGCAAGCTGTCCGCTGGAATCGATAGGGCTGCCCGCGTCGCGGTCCGTGTCGCGCCAGGCGCCCACGACATCGAACTTCTCCAGTGCGAACCCCAACGGATCCATGACGCCATGGCAGGCATTGCACGAGGGATTCTGGCGATGGCGCTCGAGCCGCACGCGCACGGTTTCAGCTTCCTTCCCCGGCTCGGTTTCCTTGAGCGCCCCCACCCCCGGCGGTGGTGCCGTCGGGGGCGTGCCCGTAATGTTCTCCAGGATCCAGGCGCCCCGCAGCACGGGGGCGGTGCGATTGCCATAGGAGGTCGCCATGAGTACACCGGCCTTGCCGAGCAGACCCCAGCGGTTCGGGTCCCTCAGCCGTACTGCGCGGAACTGGTCGCCTTGGATATTGGGCACGCCGTAGTGTCGGGCCAGCGTCTCGTTGAGGTAGGTCTGATCCGAGCTCAACAATTCAAGCACGCTGCGGTCCGAGCGCAGCACGCTGTCCAGGAACAGCCGCATTTCCTCGCGGAATGCCGCCCGCAGGTCCGGCGTGAAGTCCGGGTACAGCACCGGATCCGGCTCGATGCTGTCGATCTTCGGGATATTCAGCCATTGGAAGGCGAAGTTATTGATCAGCGACGCCGAGCGCGGATCCGCCAACATGCGCTTCACCTGGGACTGCAGCACCTTCGGGTCATGCAGCGTCCCGGCAGTGGCCAGATCGAGCAGCGACTGGTCCGGACCCTCGCTCCAGATGAAGAACGACAGGCGCGAGGCCAGCTGCAGGTCATTGAGCCGGTACATCGTGCCCGGATGAATCCCCTGCGGTGCGGGCTCGGCGCGGAACAGGAATTTGGTGCTCGACAGAATCGAAGTCAGTCCACTCTCGATGGCGGCCTCAAAGTCTCCGGCCTGGCGTCCCATGGCGTAAAAGCGCATCGGCGGTTCGAGGTCTGCCGCGGTGACGGGCCGGCGGAAGGCCTGGGTGGCAAGGTTCGCCAGAATGCGCCGCGCGCACGGCTCCTCTTCCGCCGCTGCGGCGGGGCGGCAGATGAAGATGCGGCGGCGACTTTCCGTGTCGCCGACGCCAGTGACATTGAAAGGACCGGATACGTCGAATCCTGGAATAGTCGGATAGCGCTCCATCTCCGGCAGTTCGGCGATTGGCTGGAGCGGTGAGTCGGATTCGGCGAAGGAGCGCTGCACGAAGGCCACGCCAACCTGGTGCGGACCGGCCTTGATGCGCACGCGAATATGATTGAAGCGTGCCTGCAGCTCATCCGCCGCCTCGGCCTGACGCTGATCCACCGCCTGCAGATCGCTCGGGCCCCCGACCGTGCCGGCAAATACCCGCACGTCATCGATACTGAGGATCACGGTATGCGGCGCATCGATTTTGGTCACGTACCCCGCGCCGCCAAAAAAGAAGTCGCGGATATTGAAGTCGTATTCGCCATCGGCGGGAAAGTAGTGCGTCACCAGCATCCCGCCACGCGTGCCCAGCGGCAGGCCGTCCTGGTGCTCCTCCTGCAAGCCCGCGCCCGCCCGATAGGCGCGACTGCTGGGTTTGGCGGTCACTCGGCCGATCGCCTGCCGGCTGATGGTGCGCGCAGCGGTGATGAACTCATCGAGGAAGGTGGGCGAAGTGCGCAGTACGACCGCTATATTGTCAAACCCGTCGCTCGACACATCATTCGGCAGCGCCGTTGCCGGATCGATGTCCAATCCCAGGATGCGCTTGATCTCGCGCGCATACTCGGTGCGATTCAGGCGGTGCAGCGACACATTGCCAGGATCCGCCGCGGGTGCCTGGTCCAGCGCGTTCTCCATGAAGCCGACAAAGGCGTCGATGGTGTGCTGGTCGGGCTGCGCGGCGTTGGGCGGGGGCATGAGGCGACCGCGCAGCTTGCGCACCACTTTTTCCCAGGTCTCCGCATTCTCTGCGACGTCATTGGTTGACATCGTGTCGAAGGCGATGCCTCCGGCCCAATCCTCGGTGTTGTGGCATTTGGTGCAGCGTCCCAGCAGCAGGAAGTTGCCTGTCGGGTGAAAGCCGGAGGGTGGCGCGCTGCCCGAGTCCGCAATGGCCGCCGTAACCCCGAGCAGGCCTGAGCCTACGGCTACTGCGCAGCACAGGCTTTTACGGAATCTGGACGACATCAATCCTCCGGGAAACAACCTGTGAGAATAACATCGGCCAGCCCCAAGCGGCCATTTGGCCGCCGGGCAGGCCCTGCGCAGAGTGCATTGACTGGGTGGGATCCGTTGTCGCAGTGTCGCCGCGGATCGCGGCGGAGAGCTTCGGGTGACGATCATCGCGGTGACCGGTGCCACCGGCAAGCTGGGGCGCGCCACACTTCAGTTTCTGCTTGCCCGCGGCGTGGCCGCGGAGACGGTTCGGCCGATCGTGCGGGATCTGGCCAAGGCGCACGACCTGGTCGACCGTAAATTCGATGTTGCCTACGGTAACTATACCGATGCCGCATTGCTGGAGGCGGCGTTCGGTGGCATCGACAAGCTGCTGTTCATCTCCACGAGCGCGCTGGGCGAGGAGCGCATGCTCCAGCATCGCAACGTGGTCAACGCCGCGAAAGGCGCCGGCGTCAAACACATCATCTATACCAGTGTGATCAAGCCGGCGGCGGATGCGTTTTTTGCCGCATCCCCGGGGCACTTCCATACCGAGGCCCTGATCCGCGAGGCGGGCATTCCATACACCTTTTTTCGCAACAACCTGTATCTGGACATCGTGCCGTTCCTGTTCGGCCCCGCGCTGGCCACCGGTACGCTGACGCATTCCGGTGGCAATGGGCGTATCGGCTTTGTCGCGCGGGAGGACATTGCCGAAGCACTCGCGCGGGTACTTACCAGTGATGCTCATGTGAACTGAGAATATCCAATTACCGTGAGCCATGAGTGTTACGGCCTGCCCGAAATCGCCGCTGCGCTGGGCAATGCAACCGGCAGGACCATCCAATACCGGCCGGTGACCACGCAGGAGCTTCGTGCCGCCCTGGAGCGGGCGGACCTGCCGCCACCGGCCGTGGCGATGTCGGTGGCGCTGGGTGAGGCGGTTCGTGCTGGAGAGTTTGATCTGAGCCATCCGGCATTCGAGAAGCTGCTGGGTCGCGCGCCCACGGATCCGAAGAGTTTCCTGGCGAAGACATTGAAACCTGATGCTGCCGCGAACCGACGCTTCAGCTCTTGATCAGCCGCAGCGCATTGGCTTGATTTGCTCCGGGATCGTGCACCTGCTGCATGTTGATGCTGGATTTCACGGTATTGACGTGCTCGCACATCAGGAACTCGGCGCGCACGCTCTGGCCGCACTCCAGGGCCTCGCAGATTGAATGATGCTGCATATGGGCAAAGTGCAGCGCATCGAACATAGCCTGCAGGTCGGTCACATCAAAGGCGATGGCGCCCGCACTGGCAAATGGGATGCAGTCATTGCTGGCCAGGGCGCTGGCGATGATCCGACTGTCGGCCGCCGCCAGCAGCGCGGCGTGAAAGCGGTCATTCATGGCACCGTACGCGGCCTCATCGGTGTCCACGAGATGTCGCTTGCGAAAGATCTGATCGCCCTCCTCCAGGCACTCCCGCAGCTGCTGTAGCAGGCTTGGCGAAGGACCGCGTTCGGCAATGCGGCGCACGGCAAAGCCTTCCAGGACACCCCGCAGATCGATGGCATCCAGTATGTCGTTGCGCGTGAAAGTGCGCACCAGGTAGCCACGGGTGCCGGATTCGACCAACAAGCCCTCGCGGGCCAGCACCGGCAGCGCCTGACGCACCGGCGTGCGCGACATACCCAGCTGCTGCGCCAGCATGACTTCGGTAACCCGCTGCCCGGGCCTGAGCCGTCCGCGCAGGATCATTTCCCGGACGCTGACCGTAGCCCGCGCCAACTGGGTATCCATGGCTCTCCTTGAGGTTTTTCGCGAGGTGCCGATCCTGCGGCATTGGATCCCAAAACGTCAATGGCAGCCGATTTAGCCCCCAAATAGACCCATAAATGGTCGAAAACGCAGATATTTGGGTCCAGAGCGGGTCCCGCCTTGACAGCATTGGATCCCAAGTCTCAAGATCGCGGCCCCAACGGCCAACCCAAGATCACTGCCTCCCTAAGGAACCAGACAATGACCATAAAGAGCCTTGAAGACCTGCTGCAATCGGTGAAATCACCGGTGGACCTGCTGCGCAACTCGCAGTCCGGGCCCAACCAGTACCCGGTTGTTCCGCCCGAATACACCAACTGGCGGGATGAGCAGCGTGCCTGGCAAGAGACCTGCGTGCTCTTTAATCAGTCGTACCACATGACCGACATGTATGTGGAAGGTCCCGATGCATTGAAGCTGCTGAGCAATCTGGGGATCAACAGCTTCAAGGGCTTCGAGCCGAACAAGGCCAAGCAGTTCGTGCCCTGTAACTATGACGGTTACGTGATCGGCGACGTCGTGCTGACCTACTTGAGCCGCGACCGCCTGAATCTGATCGGCCGCCCGTCCGTGCACAATTGGGTGCAGTTCCATGCCGAGACCGGTGGCTACGATGTCTCCTGCGAGCGCGACGAGCGCACCGTGGCGCGTCCGGGTCCGGTCATCCGCCGCACCTATCGTTTCCAGATCCAGGGGCCGAATGCCATGAAGACCATGCACAAGGTCTTGGGTAAAGCGCCCCCCGAACTGAAGTTCTTCAACATGACGCAGATCACCATCGCCGGCCACCGCGTCAATGCGCTGCGCCATGGTATGGCCGGCCAGCCCGGCTTTGAGCTGTTCGGACCCTGGGAACATGGTGAGGAGGTCCGCCAGGCCCTGATCGAGGCCGGCAAGGAATTCGGCATGCATCTGGTCGGTGCCCGCGCCTACTCCTCGAATACGCTGGAATCAGGCTGGGTCCCCTCCCCGATGCCGGCCGTGTACTCGGGCGAGAAGATGAAGGCCTTCCGCCAGTGGCTGCCGGCTGACAGCTACGAGGCCAAAGCCTCGTTGGGTGGCAGCTTCGTGTCCAAGAACATCGAAGACTACTACCTGACCCCGTACGACATTGGCTACGGCGCATTCGTGAAGTTCGACCATGACTTCATCGGCCGTGAAGCTTTGGAGAAGCTTGCCGCCAAGCCGCCGCGCCGCACCAAGGTGACGCTCGCCCTGAACGACGAGGACGTCGCGAAGGTCATCGCCTCCATGTACGGCAACAAGGGCAAGGATCGATTCAAGTACTTCGATTACCCCTCATCGGTGTACTCGACGCTGCCATACGATGCGGTAACGTTCGAGGGCCGCCCGGTCGGTATCTCCACCTGGATCGGCTACAGCTCCAATGAGCGCAAGCACCTGACCCTCGCAATGCTCGACACCGAGCATGCCAAGCATGGCCACGAGGTCAAACTGCTGTGGGGCGAGGAAGGCGGCGGCACCAAGAAGCCCACGGTCGAGCGCCATGTACAGACCGAGATCCGTGCGATCGTCAGCCCGGTGCCCTACTCGGAAGTGGCCCGTATTGCGTACGCCCCGCCGGGCTGGCGCACCAAGGCCTAAGGTCCGCCCGTCTGCTCGAATCAGGCCCGCCAGTTGCAAGGATTGGCGGGCTTTTTCGTGTGTGCTGGAATTTTCCCAATCGAAAAATGAGTGTTTGTCTGACACAAGGCGTGGACCGCAGTTGATATCAAGGCGCATTAGCCAGGGAGGCTACGCGCCAGTGAGTTCTTCGAAGTCTCAGCTGCGGACCGACGCGGCAGGATCAGCATCCATTACGCCGGCGCGGACCACGCCTTGGACATCGACTTTTGCCTTCATCAAGGATCAGCTGCTGCAGTTCTGGCCGCCGTACCGCCTGGAAGTCCAAGACGACGGCCCGGACGCGCGTGGCGATCCGTCACCAGCGAACTCAGAAGAGCCACAGCGCCAATTGCCATAGGGCCCCCGCCTTCAGTCGCGATCCACTCGGATCATCACCGGCCATAGTCCCATACCGCGCTCGTGGGGCCATTGGCGCCGAGCGTGCGCCCAACGCTGACGGCCCCTTGGGAGGCCCTCCTACACGAGTTACGTGGATCCCGGTCCATGCTGCGGTTCATGGTCAGCCGTATGGGCTGGCAGGCACCCGTCAAATGAAGGAGTGAAGTTCAATGGGCATCAACAAGGACCAGGTTGAAGGCCGCGTGAAAGAAGCGGCAGGTAAAGTTCAGGAATCAGCCGGCAAGGCCACAGGGAGCACCGGAACGCAGGCGAAGGGCCTGGGCAAACAGGTCGCTGGCGCCGCGCAGGCCAAATATGGTGATGCGAAAGAAACCGTCAAGGATCATTACAAGGACGCGAACAAGCGCCCGTAATCGGCGCAGGTCAGGACAGGACGCCCGTTCTCCGTATGCGGCGAGCGGGCGTCCGCTGCTCTGACATGCTCACGAAGGCCGAACTCGCGCGCCGTATCCGGCACCATGTTGAGCGCGAGCTATACGACGACTCGGGCCTGGTGGCGGTGGGCACGGCGATTTATTCACTCGCCGACCCGCGTGATCTGCGCCTCACTCGGTACATCGGCCAAACTTCCGCTCCGCGGCGCCGCTTTCTGCAACACCTCAGCACCGCGCGTTTGTGGTTGCCCGAGGACACGCCCTGGTGGGTCAAACAGCCGAGGCTGCGACCGCTCTACGAGTGGCTGCGCGAGCTGTATGGGCAGGAGCAGCGACTGCCAACAATGATCATTCATGGTTGGATCGATACGACGCACGGCGCCCGACTGGCCGAGCGGGCACGAATTGCCGCAGCACTGGCCAATGACCTGCCGCTGCTGAATGTCGAGCACGAACTGCTGGGCCGCCAAATGCCATTGATCTGACAGATCCCATGCATGACATCATGAACTGGCAGCATCAGCTGCTTTCAATACTCGAACCCGGTGAGCCGATCGGCGCCTTCATCTATTTCGTGCTGTTCGTCACGCTCGCCTTGATTCTCGCGCGCGGTCTGCGCGCCGCGGTACATGCCGCCTTGTCAAAGGAACGGCATATTGATCGCACCGCCATCAGTTTCATGCAACAGATCGGCACCGTTGTGATCTGGATCATGACCCTCATTCTCTACGCGCACCTCATTCCCCAGCTGCGTGCCCTGGGAACCGCGCTGCTCGCGGGGGCCGGCGTAGCCTCGGTGGTCATCGGACTGGCCGCGCAAAGCACGCTTGGCAACCTCGTCGCGGGAATATCGATGACCATTTATCGGCCGTTTCGGCTGGGCGACATTTTGCAGGTTGCCGCGCCCACGGGTACCGAAATCGGGGTAGTCGACCATATTTCCTTGGGTTACACGACACTTCGGGTGCAGGATGGGCGGTTCGTGGTGCTGCCGAACAGCGTCGCGGCGAGCCAGGTGGCGATCAATCTCAGTCCCAACACGGGACGCTGGCCGCTTTCCATCGCGATTCGCCTGAACCGCGATGCAGACCTGGAAGTGGCCAGTGACCTCGCGCGCAAGGCTGCCGCGCAGGTGGTGGGAGAAGCGGCCATCACCGGCTGCTTTCTGACCAGAGTCGATGCCACTGAAGCACAGCTCGAATTGAGATTTCAGGCCCCGGATGCTGCCAGCCGCGACGCGCAGCGCGCGGCGGTGATCATGCGGCTTAACCAGCGTTTCGCAGCGGACGGTCCGGGATCGGCCGCGCCCCAACGCCCCACATTTGCGTAAACCCGGGCGGAGCGGCGCTACATCAATGGTTGACCCCTCTTCCACTGGCGCTGACAGACCCCCCAATCTGGACCAGAACATCGACAGCGTGCTGGAAGTGCGCAAGCGCGAGCGTGAGCAACGGTCGGCATCGCATCGCGTGGTCGATCGCATCAGCCGCATCATCGGCCGGCCGCTGTACCTGCTGGTGCTGATCGGCTTTGCGGGCGCGTGGATCGCGGCCAATCTCCTCGCGCCGCAGTTCGGGCACACGGCGTTTGATCCAAGCCCCTTTCCCCTGCTTGCTGGAATACTCTCGCTCGCCTCACTCTTCACCACGACGATCGTTCTCATCGCGCAGAACCGGCAAACTCGAATCGAACAGCAGCACATGCATATTTCATTGCAGGTCAACCTGGTGACCGAGCAGAAGGTCGCGAAGATCATCAACCTGCTGGAGGAACTCAGGCGCGACCTGCCGATGGTGAAGGATCGGTACGACCCGCAGGCGGCCTCCTTCGCGCAGGAAACGGATGCGCTGCAGGTCCTGACCGCCATCGAGGAAGTGGGCTTGACGAAAGACCCTGACGAGTCCGTTGAGTACCTTGCCGGGGGTGTCGATCAAGGACGCTCACCTGCGCCATGAGTGCGTTACACTCCTGGCGCGATGTTGGTTCTGGAGCACATTTCCAAGGGGTTTGACGGGCATCGGGTACTGTCGGATGTCAGTGTGAGCGTACCGACCGGCGCGACCCATGCCCTGATCGGTTCGAGCGGCTCGGGGAAGACCACACTGCTGAGAATTACGTTGCGGCTTATCGATCTGGACCAGGGCATGGTGAAGATCGACGATCGGCCGCTGTCGACCTTCGGACCGGAGGCCTGGGCCGACCAGATCGGCTATGTCCCCCAGGATGGCGGTCTGTTTCCACATCTGACCGGCCAGCAGAACGTCGCGCTCGTCCCGAAGCTTCGTCGCTGGAAAGCGCAGGCCATTCAAGCCCGCCTGGCGCAACTGCAAACCCTGGTGGCGCTTGAGTCTTCCGTGCTGCAGCGCTATCCGCATCAGATGAGTGGCGGCCAGAAGCAGCGGGTGGCAATCATGCGGGCGGCCATGATGGATCCGCCGGTGATGCTGCTTGATGAGCCGATGGCGGCGTTGGATCCCCTGATCCGCAGCACCCTGCAACAGGAACTCAAGGCAATATTTCAGCGGCTCGGCAAGACCGTGCTGATCGTGACGCATGATCTGGGCGAAGCGGTATTTCTGGCCGAACAAATCACGCTGCTGCATGAAGGCAAAGTGGTGCAGAGCGGAACTTTTCGCGAGCTGCTGCTCAGGCCCGCCGATGCATTCGTCACCGCTTTCATCAACGCCCAGCGCACCTTGCCCGACCCGGAAGGCCCGCGATGAAGACCCACGCGGGGCTGGGCCTTTTGCTCGCAGCTTTCCTGGTGCCCGGGACCGCAGCGGCCGACGACATTGTGGTCGGGTCAAAGATCTTTACGGAAAGCTACGTGCTGGCGGAGCTTGCCGCGCAGACCCTGGAGGCCTCCAGCACCCCGGTGCCGGTGGTGCGTAAACTTGGCATGGGAAGCACCGGGATACTGTTCGAATCGCTGAACAGCGGGGCCATTGATGTGTACCCGGATTACACCGGAACACTGGCCGAAGCCATTCTCAAGACGCCGCAACTGAAGTCGGTGGCGCAAATCCGGGCGGCGCTGTTGAAAATGGGAATCGCCATTTCCGAACCGCTGGGCTTCAACAATACCTATTCGCTGGCGGTGAAAGAGGATTTCGCCAACGCCCACGGACTGGTCAAAATCAGCGATCTTGGGCGCCTGCGCGCGACGATCCGGTGCGGATTCAGTTACGAGTTCATGGATCGCCAGGATGGCTATTCCGGACTGGCAGGCCGCTATCGACTGGGGATTGATTCCGCACACGTCAACCGGATGGAACACAGCCTGACCTACCAGGCCATCGACCAGCACGCGGTGGATGTCATCGACGTGTATTCCACCGATGCCAAAATCAAGAAATTCCGCTTGCGGGTGCTCGAAGATGATCTGCATTACTTTCCAAGCTACCAGGCCGTGTGGGTGGCGCGGACCGCGTTCGTGGACCGCTACCCGGCGCAGTGGCGCGCGCTGCGCCAGTGGGAGGGTCGGATTGACCAGGACCGAATGCAGGATCTGAACGCCCAGGTCGATATCGACAAGCGCAATGTGACCGAGGTGGCTGCGGGCATTCGCGGCACCACCGCCGATGCGCCCACCGCGGCGGCGCAGATCGGTCGCCGCACGCTCGAACATCTGTGGCTGGTGGGCGTGTCACTGGCATTTTCGATATTCGTCGGGATTCCGTTGGGCATCCTGGCAGCGCGGCATCGCAGAACCGGGCAGGTGATTCTCACCCTCAGTGCAATAACCCAGACTGTGCCTTCATTGGCGCTGCTGTGCTTTCTGATCCCGGTGTTCGGCGTTGGCGCAAAACCGGCGGTGGCCGCTTTGTGTCTCTACAGTCTCTTGCCCGTGGTCTTGAATACCTTTACGGGAATTCGTGGCATTGATCCACGGCACCTGGAGAACGCCAAGGCCTTCGGACTTACCCCCAGGCAGATCCTCCTCAGTGTCATATTGCCGCTCGCCAGCCCGGCCTTGTTGACGGGTATCAGAACGGCGACCATTGTCAGCATTGGCACCGCGACCCTGGCGGCGCTGGTCGGGGCCGGAGGCTACGGGGTCCCCATTGTTTCCGGACTGTCCTTGAATGACGTGCCAACCATTCTGACCGGCGCGATTCCGGCGGCCATCATGGCCTGGGTCGCGCACATTTCCTTCAACCTGCTGGGCAAGATCGTGATTCCGGCGGGCCTGCAGGCGAGCTGAACCGCGCCGATACCTTCCCTCAAATGAGTCCGAAGATGGCGAACTGGCGGCGGGCATCGGTCCACAATCGTTGGGTATGCCAGCCATGGTGCCGCGCGAATTCGGAAAAACCCATGATCTCGTACTTTCGCGAACTCTCGGTATGGATGGTTTCGCCGCGCCGGAACGCGAAGCCTTTGCCGGCAATTGCGATCACCTGGTCAATCGGACTCTCAAGATGCATTTCGACTGCGCAGTCCGCCTCGTTCCAACGCGCGAGGTGGAGGAATTGCCGGGGTGAAAATTGTCCCTCCAGCTCCCGGTTGATGCGGACCAGGATGTTCCGATTGAAGTCGGCGGTAACCCCCGCGCTGTCATCATAGGCTGGCAGAAGAATGCTGAGGTCTTTCTTCAGATCCACGCCGATGATGGCCGCGCCCTGCGGACCGACTTGTCGCCGCATCCGTTGCAGCAACAGGCCGGCATCCTTGGCGTTGAGATTGCCAATGGTGGATCCCGGAAAAAAAGCCACGCGCCTGCCGTCAGCCACGAGGGCCGACGGCAGGGAAAACTCCGCCGTGAAATCGGCGACCACCGGATTGACACTCAAGTTGGTGAAGCGATGCCGAAAGCGCTGCGCAGTGAGCTCGAGAAATCCCGGCGCGATATCGATGGGTATATAGGAGCGTGGACAGTCAAGTTGACCAACCACAATCTCGGTCTTGATACCGGCCCCGGCCCCGTATTCGAGCAGATGCGCGTTGGCACCACAGAACTGCGAAATATCCGCAGCGTGCTCTTGCAGAATATGCGTCTCGGTGCGAGTCGGGTAATACTCCGGAAGGGCCGTGATCTGTTCGAACAGATCGCAGCCACGCGGGTCGTAGAGCCACCGGCTGGGCAGTGTCTTCTGGGGTCGGGCGAGACCCTGCAACACGTCGACCCGGAAGGCATCCAATTGTCCGTCATGTTGAACCGCTACATCCATGATCTAGGCATCCTCAGCTAGTCGCACACCCGAGAACTGCCAGCGAGTGTCGGGACGGAAGAAATTGCGGTAAGTCGCGCGAATATGCTGCGCCGGCGTCACGCACGAGCCGCCGCGCAGGACGTAGAGGCCGGACATGAATTTTCCGTTGTATTCGCCGACCGCGCCCGCCAGCGGACGGAATCCGGGATAGGCGGAAAATGAACTGCGGGTCCATTCCCACACATCACCAAACAGCTGCTGTGGTCCGGACCCCAATCCCGGAGCCGGCATGGCGCGCAGCAGCCCCGAGTCCACGAAGTTGCCCTCACACGGAACGAGTTGGGCCGCAGCCTCCCATTCGAATTCGGTGGGAAGTCGCTGGCCCTTCCAAGTTGCAAATGCGTCGGCCTCAAAATAACTCACATGGGTCACAGGCGCATCGAGTTCCAGCGCCTGGGCGCCGTGCAACGTCATCGTGAAGTACTCTCCGTTCTCCTCCCACCAATAAAGAGGCGAGGTCCAGCCTTGACGCTGGACCTCGATCCAGCCATCCGAGAGCCAGATAAGCGGCTTCTGGTAACCCCCATCGGCCATGAACTCAAGCCACTCCCGATTCGTCACGCATCTGTTTGCGAGTCGACAGGCAGGACGTATCACGCGGTGGCGCGGGCCTTCGCAGTCAAACGCAAATTCATCGCCGGCGTGACCGATCTCGACAGTGGCCTCCGCGTACGGGGTGTAGCCAGCCGGAGCAAGCGCCGCAACGGGACGCGTTCTGCGGGGTGCCGCTGAGTAAGCGGGCCGCAAGGGGTTTTCGGAAAACAGATGCAGGATGTCGGTGAGCAGCAATTCCTGGTGTTGCTGCTCGTGATGACACCCAAGTTCTATGAGCGCCCCGACCTGCCGGCTCAACGGGCGTTCACTCAGACGTGCCAGCGCCCGATCGACGTACTCGCGATAGCGACCGATCTGCGCGAGAGTAGGCCGCGTCAGCAGCCCGCGCTTCGGGCGCGCGTGGCGGGTGCCAATTGTTTCGTAGTACGAATTGAAGAGAAACGCATACCGCGGGTCGAACTCTCGATATTCAGGGTCGTGAGGCAACAGAACCATGGTCTCGAAAAACCAGGTTGTGTGTGCCAGGTGCCACTTTGCCGGGCTCGCATCGGGCATGGACTGCACCGTGGCATCGGCGTCTGACAACGGCGCAGCAAGCGTGCAGGTCTGGCGTCGAATGTCCCGATACAGGCGCTGCGGGTCCTCGCCTTCGGTGGTCGAGTTCATAGGCATCGGTGTGGCCATCTTGCCGGTGTCCTGCCCGAGTTGAATTGTTGAAAGCTATCATAGACATGACCGCAAGGGCGTCGATAGTCCGTTCTTGCCCCCGCGCCGCAAGCGCTGTAGTTCCCGTCCTACACCGCGATCGGTTCATTTCTGGCGGAAACATCCGCCGCACCCGATACCCCCAGAATACCCTTTGCCTTCATCACATCCACGGGGGTATCGCAATGCACGATGAGCAGTGTGTGTCCTGCGCTGATCTGATTCAAATAGCGCTTGGCTTCATCCTCGGGAAGGCCCATCCCGATCAGAGCTCCCCCGAGGCCCCCCACCGCGCCACCGAGGCCCAAGCCCGCAAGTCCCGCCACCAGCGGGCCAGCGGCAAGCAACGGCCCCACCCCCGGAATGGCCAGCGCCCCGGCGCCTGCCAGCAAGGCCAGCGCCCCGAAAAGCGCACCGCCCGCGGTGGCGCCCACAGCGCTCGCAGATCCGGTCTTGCTGGTTTGGGGCGTCGGCGGGGCCGCAGCGTGCGAGCCTTGCGCCGCCGGCTGATTGTTCGGGTGCTCCGGCAGCAGTACGGAGATTCCCGCGCTCTTGAATCCCTTCGTGATGAGCATGTCCACGCCGACCTCTGCCTGGGTGGCGGTGGAGTAGACACCGATGGCGGACAGTTGCTTGAGGGACATACGCACTCCTTCGCGAAGGGCTGACCAGTGCGCAGTCTGGCAAACGCAGCTGCCGCCGCCAGCCCTCGGAAGCGATAACTTTTGTAGGTGCAGACCGGCCACGGCTCGACTCAGCGGGCCGGGAGCGATACGCTGCGCGCACAGTTATGACAAACCCGAAACAGGTGACATTGGCGGTGCCGATCTCGGCGATGGATCATCGAGCCGGCGCCGAGCACGCACGCATCGTGGTGGTGGAATACGGTGACTTCGAATGCCCGATTTGCCACGCCGTTGAGCCGGCCGTCAAGCAGTTGCGTGCGGCCCATCCCGCCGACCTGCTGTTCGTCTTTCGGCACTACCCCCTTGAAGATGCCCATCCGCACGCGCTCGCGGCGGCCGAGGCAGCCGAGGCCGCGGCGGCCCAGGGCCAGTTCTGGCCCATGCATGATCTGTTGCTGAACGATCCGAAGCGTCTGACCCGGCATCACCTCGAGTCATATGCCGAACAGCTCGGTCTGGACATGCCGCGCTTCAGGGCGGAAATGGACGATGAGATCTACCGTCAACGGATACGGGAACACCAGGATGGCGGCCGGCGCAGTCACCTGCGGGCGACACCGGGGTTCTACGTGAACGGCGTCATTCAGGACGTCAGTGGCGGCATGCGGGCTCTCTTTGAGGCTGTGAGCGGAGAACCACGATGATTCGCCCTGTCGGTTCGTGGTTGTTGCTCATCTGTGCAGCGTTCGTCACGCTCTCCCCTGCCGCAATGGCCCAGCTGCTGCCAGGCGAGCGGGCGGCCAGCGTCACCGAGATTCCCGGCGTCATTGCCGCGGGCGCAAGCTGGGAGCTGGTATGGGCGGGACCGGCGCGCCGTCGATCGATGCTCAGGGCCGGCTATTAGCCCTGGTCGACCCCGCGGGGGTGCGCAACACGGCAATGACGATCTATCGGATCGCCATGGTCAGTGAGGGGTACAAGGGCCGCCCGAAGTAACCGTGCGAGCGCCAAACTCAACCGAGTGTTCGCGCTCGATGGCGACGTAGTCGGCGAGTGAGGGACCCTGGATTACATCGTCGATGCGCCGGGCTTGCTGGTCCAGGCGTCGGATTGCCTGGAGGGTTTCATACCGGCCCAGCTGCGCGTTAGCCACCGCGCGCTTCAGGACCGTGATGGTCTCGTCATAGATCTTTATCGGCACTGGAAAGGGATGACCGTCCTTGCCGCCGTGGGCCAATGCAAAGCGCGCCGGGTCGCGGAATCGATACGGAGCTCCGTGGATGATCTCCGCCACAAAGGCGAGCGCGGCGACCGTCCTGGCGCCTATGCCGGGCGTGAGAAGCAGCTCGGCAAACTCCTGCGGACCGCGGTCGGCCGCCGCCGCGAGGGTCGCATGCAATCTTTTGATGTCAACGTCCGCGGCACCCACGTCGTGATGCGCGGGCATCTTCAAATGAAGATCCGGGGATGGATCCGGTGCAAACAGATCGAGCGTGCCATGGGGGCGTGCGCGGCATTGCTGCAGAACCGAGATCACCCTGCCCGGACCCTCACGCACGAGGCCGAGACTGCTGCTGCGACTGAGTGAAGCGTGTCGATCCGCCAGATTGATGATGGTCCCGACATTGCGTCCCTCGATGCCCGCATGGGGCGCATCGAAGAATCCAGCCAGGCCTTGCGACTGCCAATGATAACGCCGCGCCTCGCGTTGCGCGGGGTTCATACCCTGCTGGATGATGCACCAATCCCCGTCCGCAGATGCAAAGAAGCCGTGCAGATACAGGTCGTAGCCATCCTGCACAACCGCGCTGTCAATCTTGGCGACCAGCCGACTGGTCCGGATCAGCGCGGTGGCGTCAAGGCCCGTACGTTCACCCACCGCCATCAATTCGGCCGGCGTGCGGCGCGAATGCGCGCCGCGGCCGCCACACACGTAGATGCCCAGTTCCTGTTCCACCGGCGCCAGGCCGCGCTTCAAGGCGCCTATGACGCTCGTGGTAATGCCGGAGGAATGCCAGTCCATCCCCATGACAGCCCCGAAGGACTGAAACCAGAATGGGTCGGCAAGCCTGCACAGGAATTCGTGCCGGCCATAGTGGTGTACGACGGCCTGCGCAATGACCCGACCCAGCGCCGCCATCCTCGTGGCCAGCCAGACCGGAACGCGACCACCATGCAGAGGAAGATTGGCACTGCCCGTACGTCGCATCATTTCCAAACCAATACCGTATCTACTACATGAATTAGATCAGATAATAGATTAATTTATTTAGGATTATATTCCCGGTCTTTCTGGCCCGCGGTGCTTCCCGCCACCCCTTCACCGGGCCAGCGCGCGCCCCAGATCCGCGCCGGAGTCGAGATGCCGCACTCATGTGCTTCCAAGTGTGGGGCTTGCACCAGGATCAGGATCGCACCGTCGCGGCTTGCAAGTGCGCAATGTCCGCCAGATTCGATCACCAAGCCGACACCGGGCGAGAGTTCCAGTGTGCACTTGGCGGCGGTGAACTGCAGCTCACCATGAACGATGAGCAGCGCGGAGGCCTGATTTAACGGCAGTTTGGGAATCCGTCCGCCCGCCTTGAGGTGCAGGCAGGCGATGTGCGCGTCGCCGAACCCATCGGCAAGGGGTACGAATCGGGCGCCGCGCGTACGAAAGGCGAGCAACGGGTCCGTCGCGCCCTCGGTGAAGTGAATCACCCGCCAGGTCGACACTTCCCCTGGTCGAAATCTAACGCGACGCGGTCGCGCGCGACGAATCGCTTTTGCAATGAAATCTCGAGCGATGAGCCACGCGATTGTCGGCAGGTCAAGAATTCGTCTGCAAATTGCCGGTATCACTATTGCTTGTCACACGCAAAGCATAGGGATAGTTAACCGAAGCTCAGGCCGAAATGCAAAGCCTCACTGTGGGGCGCCGCGGATAGTTGAATATTGTTGAATACAGACGGATGCCCGCCCGAGCGCGCGTCAGATCGAGTTCATCGCGCTGCGCGGCTGCAGGGGCGAGTTCAACGAACAGCGCATCGACAATCGGCGCCGGCGCAACTCGAACGAGATCCTTGCGCTTCGCACCGTAACTGGTGATCAGGCCCGGGGCGACGCTGCTCGAGTATCCAACCTGAAGATACATTGACTCACTCTTTGGTCGTCGGCGCGCGCCCCTGGCCACGCGGATTGCCGGGGTCGCCGGTTGATGAACCTGAGCCGGCGGCGTGGGGAACCTGACGAGCACCCGCGCCCGGCTTCGGTGCAGGGGCGGTGGGATTTGCCGGGCTGGCGGGTATTGGCTGGGTCGGATCGTTGTGCTGCGGAATGGCCATGATCTGAACTCTTGCACTGGCGTCAAAACAAATGACCCGGGTATGGTGGCGCACCGCGCGCAGATTTCGTAGCCGCAGGCACCCCCCAGCACAAGTAAGAGTCGGCCTGCAGCACCGGCTGGCGCTCAGCCTGAGCTCGCGGCGAAAAGCGCTCGAGGAATCAATGCCTCGTACGCCATACTGAAGCCGCGACAGTTCTCGCAGGACGAAAGAGAAACCGTGAGCGATCGTGTGGATGTGGCCATTGTCGGCGGTGGTGCCGCGGGTATCGCGGCAGCGCGGCGCCTTACCGACTTAGGCCGCGCCGTGATGATCATTGAAGCATTGCCCCAGCTCGGGGGACGCGCGCGAACCACGCTCCTGCAGGGCATGCCGCTGGACTTGGGCTGCGGCTGGCTGCATTCGGCAAGACGCAATGCGCTGGCGCGCCTCGCCGAGGCGCAGGCTAGCGAACTGGACCGCCGCGAGGCGGCCTGGCAGCGGCAGCTGCACAACCTGCATTTCCCGAGCGGTGCGCAACGGGAGGCCTGGGCGGCTTACCAACGACTCGGGGAGCAGCTGCATCGTGATCCTCCCAAAAGCGATGTCGTGGGGGATGCCTTGGCACCCGATGATCCCTGGCGGCCATTCATCGATGGAGTCAGCAGCTTTATAAATGGCACGGAAGTCGACCGACTCTCGGTGGCGGACTACCTTGCCTATGAGGATGCGGCGACCGATGACAACTGGCGGCTGCCGAGCGGCTACGGCGCCTTCATCGTGGGTCTCGGCGCCGGTATTCCGACGGCACTGGGGACGCATGTCGAGCGCCTCACCCAGGACTGCGACATCGTGCTGCAAACCAATCGCGGCACAATCCGCGCGCGCGCCGCAATCGTGGCCGTGTCGACCACGGTCCTCGCAGAGGGCAGGATGCGCTTCTCAGCCGACCTCAATGACCATCTGGATGCGGCGTCACACCTGCCGCTGGGTCTGGCTGACAAGGTGTTCCTGGCCATGGCGGACCCGGAAGCCGTGCCACCTGAATCTCATCTGCTCGGTCGCTACGACCGCAGCGCGACGGGTAGCTATTACCTGCGCCCGTTCGGACGTCCCGTCATCGAGTGTTTTCTTGGCGGCACCTCGGCCCATGCATTGGAGCGGGCTGGCGCCGAGGCAGCCTTTTCGTTCGTGATCGGGGAGTTGCGCGAGCTGCTGGGCGCTGACTTCGCTCGCGGACTGACCCCGCTCACGGCCACGCACTGGGCCCACGAGGACACGATCGGCGGCTCTTATAGTCACGCGCTGCCAGGTCACGCCGAAGCGCGGACTGTCCTGGCGCGCCCCGTCAGCGAGCGTCTGTGCTTCGCCGGTGAGGCATGTTCCCGGGCAGATTTCTCCACGGCGCATGGCGCCTGGCAAAGTGGATTGGTGGCCGCGGACTGGATCGAGCGCTCGCTGGTGACGAGCCCAAGGTAGACGCATGGACGCGTGTCGAGGATGACATTTTTTGAAAGCCTGCTGGTCCTGCTCGCCGTTGCGGTGCTGCTGCTGCAGCTGTCCCGGCGCCTCGCCATTCCCTACCCGACCATGCTGGCAGGGGCTGGGGTGTTGCTGGCTCTGATCCCCGGAGCGCCGCGTATCGGCCTTGACCCGCGCACAGCGCTACCGCTGTTTGTGGCACCGGCCCTGGTGGATGCGGCCTTCGATTTCCCGATCGCCGCAATTCGCAGCCTGTGGCGACCGCTGTTTGCACTGGCGGTATTGGCAGTGCTGTTGAGCGCCGGTGCCGTGGCATGGCTTGGCGTGGCGATGGCCGGCCTGCCCCTCTACGCGGCGCTGGCGCTCGGGGCGATCGTGGCGCCCCCCGATGCCGCGGCCGCCACGGCGGTGCTGCGCACCGTACGCATGCCGCGCCGCTCAGTCACAATTCTGAAGGGCGAGAGCCTGCTCAACGATGCCACCGCCCTGCTGCTGTTCAGTGCCGCCGTGTCGGTCCAGCAGCATGGGGCGATCAGTGGCGCGCTGGCGCTGCGGCTGGGCGTTGCGGCACCCGGGGGCGTGTTACTGGGCATTGTCTGCGCCAGAGTGGTCCGCTACGTCATGCCATGGGTCTCCGGCACGCTGGGCGGCAATCTCTTTGAGTTTCTTGCCAGCTTCGGAGTCTGGCTGATCGCCGACCGACTGGGCCTCTCGGCTGTGCTGTGCCTGGTGGCTTTCGCGATGAGCATCGCGCGCTCCGCCAATCGCATCATTCTTCCGCGCACGCGCATCCACAGTTTTGCGGTGTGGGACTCGGCCGTATTCCTGCTCAATGTCCTCGCATTCCTGCTGATGGGCCTTCAGGCCCGCTCGATCGTGGGCGCCATGGCGCCCGAGCGGCTGCGCGAGGCGCTGTGGTTCGCCGCGGCGGTGATCAGTTGCCTCACCCTGGTGCGCATGGCGTGGGTGCTGCTGTACACCCGTATCGCCTGTCACGTACGTTGGCTTCGCGGGGAGTTCGAGCCGCCGACCTGGCGTCACGGCGTGCTGGTGGGCTGGTGTGGCATGCGCGGACTCGTCACCCTTGCGACGGCCTTCGCGCTGTCCCCCGAGTTTCCGCAGCGCGATCTGATGGTCCTGACGGCCTTCGCGGTGGTCCTGGCGACCTTGGTGGTTCAGGGTCTGACACTCGCGCCGCTGGTACGGCTGCTGCGGCTTGATCGGGAAGATGGCTCAGTGGCAGAGCTTGCGGCGGCACGCGCACAGCTCGCCGCCGTGGCGTTAGCCGCGCTTCAGACCGACTCCGGCCCCCATGCCGATCACTGGCGATATGCATTTGAGACTGCCCGCTCAGCCGTCGCTCCAGCTGGGGACTCCGCCTCCCTGCAGGAGTGGCGCCGCCTGGGTCTGCTGGCGACCCGCCGGCAACGTGAGGCGCTTGATCGATTGCGGGACACGCAGCGTGTCGACGGTGACACCTTTCTGGCGCTGCAGGCCGAGCTCGACTTCTCCGAAGTCGCACTCATCCGTGAAGAAGAGCGGCGTATCGAGGAAGGCTGACAGCGCAAGGCACATTTCAGACCCTTCCGACTGGAAAAGTGGGAATTCGCCGACATTGATGAGGCTGGCAAGCCGGCCTAATCCAAGCGTCAGTCATACTGGGAACTTCAGCTTATGCGAAGCAATGAACCGCGAATCGAGGTCGCTGCGCGGGTGCCCGTCGACAGCGAAGGTCGGACCGCGCGGCACTTGGGTCGCGCCAAGGATGACAATGACTACCTCAAGTGGCGCGAGTGGGAGCGTAATCAGACGCCGCAGCGTCGCTCAAGAGTCAGACTTCCGGCGATGGGGGCTAACGGCCGATAGCCTCAGGCTAATACTCGCCAGCGATGGCCGCTTTGCGCCAGCAGCAGATCCGCGGCGCGAGGACCTTGGCTGCCAGCCGCATACTTCGGGATCTGAGCCTTTCTTTCGGGCGACCACGCATCAAGCATCGGCTGCACTAATTTCCAGCCGTGCTCGATGAATGTCGCGCTGGGAAAGAGGATCGGGTCGCCCAACATCGCATCATGCAGGGGACGCTCATATCCCTTTGCCTCATTCCCGAACGGCCCAGCGGGAGATTCGAAGGCCATATCGCCTGCCATGACTTTGTTTTCCAGGCCGGGTGCGCGTGCACAAAAGGCGATATGGATGCCTTGCGTGGGCTTCATTGCAAAGACGATTGCATTGGGGGCCGCCGTGTCTGAAGCGAAATTGGGGAAAAGACGCGCTGGAGCTGGGCGAAACTGCACTGCGATCTCCGTTACCGATTTCGCCAAACGCTTGCCGGTGCGCAGAAAGAACGGGACCCCGGACCAGCGCCAATTATCGATCTCAAGTCTCAGCGCCACATAGGTCTCGGTTTGCGATCGCGGGCTGACGCCCGCTTCGCGCCGATAGCCCGGCACGGACTTTCTGCCGACTTTCCCAGCCGCGTACTGGCCGCGCACTGCATACCGGCTCACATCCCGTGGCCGAATGTGTCGTGGCCGGATATGGCGCACCGACTCGAGCAGCTCCACTTGCTTCGCGCGCATATGCTCGACAGAAAACGATACCGGCGGCTCCATGGCGATGAGCGACAGCAATTCCATAAGATGGTTTGGCACCATATCGCGCAGCGCCCCGGAATGCTCGTAAAACTGCGCCCGGTCTTCAACCCCGACCGTCTCGGAGGCGGTAATCTGTACGCTATCGATCAAGGAGCGATGCCACAGCGGCTCGATGAGGGCATTCGAGAATCGGAAGACCGCCAAGTCCTGAACCGCATCCTTGCCCGCAAAATGATCGATGCGATAGATTTGCCGCTCGCTGAGGATGGTCAGCAGCTTTTGATTGAGCGCAGTGGCGGAGGCCAAATCGTGTCCGAACGGCTTCTCGATGATCACTCTGGTCCACGCCCCGCTGCCTTCGTTCGTCAATCCGGCGTGACGGAGTCGACGGACGATCTGCTCGATGAATTCCGGCGCCACGGACAGGTAGTAGAGCCGATTCGGAACGGTCCGTTTGCGGCGCGCAACGCGGCGTATTTTTTGCGCCAGGGCAGCAAACCCCGCCTGGTCTTCAAACTGCGTTTTTTGATAGAAGATTCGCGCACACAGCCAGGCTGTCACTCCCGCGTCCGGCCGGCCGCCTAGAAACAGCTTGAGGGAATCGCGCAGATACTCGCGCAGTACTTGATCGTTCCAGTCGCGCCGGCCGATGCCTATCAGGCGGAAGTCATCCGGCAAAGCCCCGGCGGCGGCAAGGTTGTAGAGCGAAGGGAATAGCAGGCGTTTGGACAGATCGCCGGTTATGCCGAAAATGCTCAGAACGCAGGGGGGTGCCTGCTCACCCCCCGCGCCCGACCGGGTCGCAGCGAACACCTATAGCCGCGGCCCGCGCCTGCCGCGATACCCGTTGAGCAAGAAGACGATGACCAGCACGGCAACGATCAGGCCGATAGGGCCGATACCCCAGCCTGCTCCGATGCCCCAGTACAGGCCCCCGCCCCCGCCGAACAGGAGTAACAGCACTATCAGAACGACTAAAAGGTCCATAGGCCCTCCACCTTTCTGAAAATTTCAGAAGTCATTGAAGGAACTATAGGCGGCCGCCCGCGGTGATCATGTAGGCTGCGACGATTACTGCGTGTCACCCAGCGCTGACTCATTCAAGCTCGCGCTCCTGCCACCACAGGTAGAAGTGCAGCACGCCTGATATGGCGGCCGTGGTGACCGCGATCGTCCCGATGCCGGCCGCGATCTTCACAATCAGCGGTTCCCGGGCGAGGTGAAGCGAGACGGCAAGCCCGCGCAGTCCGTGCGGCGCCAGCCGTGCCGCGAGCACCCCGACCGCGACCGAAAGGGCACCGGTAAGAGCCGCGATGGCCGCGGTCATCTTGCTAAGTCGCCTCGGGTGCAGGAGGCCCCTACGACGAGGTGGCAGTGGGGCCGTCGCAGTTGACGTCATTGCGCTTGTTGCCGCATTTGCCGCGTCCCCCCAGACATTCTTTATCGGCAGCGCCGGCGCACCGCCTGGACACATTATAGTCGCCGCGCGCGCCTATGCGCGTTTGACGAACTTCAATGCTACGGAATTCATGCAATAACGCAGTCCCGTGGGGCGTGGACCGTCGTCGAACACGTGGCCCAGGTGGGCATCGCACCGGGTACACAGTATTTCGGTGCGCTGCATGCCAAGGGTGTTGTCGGCCCTCTCAACCACATTCGGCTTGGCAATGGGTTGCCAGAAACTGGGCCAGCCGGTGCCGGATTCGAACTTGCTGTCCGAGCTGTACAAGGCGGTGCCGCAGCAGATGCAACGGAACAACCCGTGATCATGGATTTTATTGTATGGACCACTGAACGCCGGCTCGGTGTCGGCATGGCGGGCCACCTTGAAGGATTCGGCAGGCAGTTGGGCGCGCCACTCGGCGTCGGTTTTGACGATTTTGTCGACCACCATCGCGCCTTCGTTTACACCCGCATCGGTGAACATCACGATGGTGACCTTGACCGGCGCTGCCGCCTTGCCCGCGCGCGCTCGGGCCAGTAATCCAAGGCCACCGAGCGCCAGTACCGACCCCAGCCATGATCTTCGGTTGTGCATGACCGTACCGCGCTCCTTAGCCGAACGTAAACGCAAAGGCCTCGACGCCCGAATCCCCGAAGTCGATTTCCACCGTATGTTCCGCGCCCGGCTGGGCGAGCCGAATCAGCTGGTATAGCCGCTGCTCGGTGACGACGCCCGAGCCGTCTGACTCAATGTCCGCGCCCTTGTTGGCGCCCGGATCGGCACCATCAAGACGCACTCTGAAATGAACGCCCCGGCCGTCCGTTGCGGGGCCCAGCACCAGGTGCAGGTCGCGACCGTTGAAACGGTAGACGATCTTGCCATGCGGCTGCTGCAGCACCGCCTCCTCGCTGCTCACAGTCCAGGTACCCCCCAGCGCCCACTGGTCGGCGCCGAGGGTGGCCGGCACCGAGTACCGCGCCGGCTGGTCTCTGGCCACGGTTTGCGGTGAAGCGAAGTGTTCGGCGCGAGCATAGCCCACGTACGTCTCGGGGGAAATCTGGTACATGTTGCTGGCTGGCGCCTGCACGCCCTGGGCGCTGACTTCGGCCAGGCCCGCAGCCACGGATGCGCCATTTTCTTTGAGCAGCCGCTGGATGATCCGCTCGGAGTCGTCGTACTCGCCCTCGCCAAAATGATGATGACGAATCGTACCGGTACCATCGATGAAGTACAGCGCGGGCCAGTATTGGTTATTGAAAGCGCTCCAGATCTTGTAGTCGCTGTCGACCGCGACGGGATAGCTGACGCCCAGATCCCGGATGGCTTTTTGGACATTGCCGACCACACGCTCGAAGGCGAATTCCGGGGTGTGCACCCCGATAATCACCAGGCCGGCCGGTCCGTATTTTTGCGCCCAGGCTTTCACGTAGGGCAGTTCGCGCAGGCAGTTGATGCAGGAGTAGGTCCAGAAGTCGATGAGCACGACCTTGCCGCGCAAGCCCTCGGTGCTCAGGGGTGGCGAGTTCAACCAGGCGATCGCACCGGCCAGCGACGGCATCGGCCCCTCGGCTGGCAAGCCCCCGCCGGCACCCTTGGGCGCCATCATCATCATGGCCGCACCGGCTGCGTTCGGCGCGGCCCTCACCGTCGCGGGATGGATCTTCGCCAGCAGTGACTGTTCAAGCGAATTGGTTCCGTTCAACGACAATTGCGTCAGAATGCCGGTATCCCACCCCAGGCCGATCGCGACCACCGCGGCAATGACCAGTACGCCCAGGCCGCGCCGTACCCACTCCCCCGCGCCCAGTGAGTGCTTGAACGCCCGCACCACCCCGCCGCCGGCCAGCATCACAATCGCCAGCGAAGTCGCGGCGCCCGCGGCATAGGCCAGCAGCAGCAAGGTGGTCCGCGGGTTCGGCCCGCTCAAGGCGGCGCCCGTCAGAATCAATCCCAGAATGGGACCGGCACAGGGAGCCCACAGGAAACCGGTCGCAACGCCCAGCAGCAGCGACTGCACCACGCTCGCCGGGCCGGCCCGCTCGCCCGAGGCCAGTACGCGATTACCGAACGCGACCAGGGGCCGCGAGGCCCAGTCCGCCAGCCGTCGCGACAGCAGCGCCAGACCGAAGATGGTCAGCAGCCCCAGCGCAACCCACCGTCCCCACGAGTTCACGCGTATCGCCCACGAGCCGCCGACCGCCGCCAGGGATGCGACGCCGGCGAAGGTGAGCGCCATGCCGAGGAGCAATGGCAGCGTGCTGCTGGCGAAGGGGCGGCCGCCGCGGGCGAACACGAACGGCAGTACCGGCAGGATGCACGGACTGACGATCGTCAACGCGCCCCCAAGGAACGCCAGAAGGGCTAAAACCATCAAACATACCTACTGCTGCGGTTCCGTGACCGTCACGGCCTTTGCCTGATACAAGACCGGCAGGAGCTTCTGGAAATTGCGGATCTTCGGCAGATCGTTGTAGACGATATAGGGGTTCGTCGGGTTCATCAGCAGATAGTCCTGGTGGTAGCCCTCGGCCGGGTAGAAACCCTGCAGCGGCACGAGTTGCGTGACGATGGGCGCTCCAAAGACACCGCTCTTGGACAATTGGGCGATGTAGCTTGCGGCGACTTTCTTCTGCGCATCATTGGCGTAGAAGATGACCGATCGGTACTGCGTGCCGACATCAGGTCCCTGGCGGTTCAGCTCGGTCGGATTGTGGGCCACCGAGAAGTACACCTGCAGAATCTCACCGTAGCTGACCTTCATCGGGTCGTAGCTGATCTGGACGGACTCCGCATGGCCCGTATTGCCACCGCTGACCACTTCGTAGATGGCATTGCTTTTTGCGCCACCGGAGTACCCGGATAGCACCTGGCGCACGCCCACCAGGTGCTCGAACACACCCTGCACGCCCCAGAAGCAGCCACCGGAGAGCACCGCGGTCTGCAGCGGCCCGGCAGCCTTGGCAACATCGGAAGCCGGCGCCGGTATCGCGACCGGCGCCTCGGCCGCCGATACCGGCGCCACCTGCAACAGGCCGACCAACAGGCCACCCAGCACGGCGCGGGAGGTTGCTTTTACCATTGGTAACAATCTCGGGATGGGTGACATGCTTGCGTCCTTACCAGAATTAAAGGTGAAAACCAGACGATATACCCTTAGTGCGGCCATCAGCGCATCAGTTCCAGTGGCTGCGGCAGCACTTTGAGCAGCTCCGGGTCGAATTGCGCATCGATGTGGAAGAACGCCATGCGTGCCGGCTGACTCGAACGATTCTCCCAGGCGTGGTCGGTGCCACGCTGCACGACGACATCGCCCGTGCGCAGGGTGACCTCGCTGTCATCGAGCACCAGCACGATCTCGCCTTTGATCACCACGACGTAGTCGACGGTGCGGGTCCGGTGCATCACGGTGCGTTTGCCGCCCTGACTGGGCGGATAGATCTCGATGATGCGCAGCAGGTGCCCCGACACCGGCATGATGGTGAAGGCGCGTTCATTTGGCTCGCTTTCGTGCGCGCTCAGCACTGGCACGGGTCGTGTCGAATTCCAGATCTCGAAGAAATCCGCCCCCACTTCCGCGCCGTGCATCGGATGGTGTTGAGGCGGCGGCCCATCACTCAGTACCACCGATCGGCCAGTGTTGTCGTGACCCGTGACGACACGGCGTGGTGCCGTCATTTCGGTGTATCCGGCTTGCTGTCGGTGTTCGGATTGAAATGCAGGGCCGCCTTGTCCTTGGGCACACTGTCCCAATGCTCGGCAATCTTGCCGTTCTCGATGCGGAACAGATCAAAGTGCGTGCCGGCGTACTTGGTGCCGGGCGCAGCCGGATCCGGGCTGTAAGTGACGGTCGCGATCAGAACCTTGTCGCCCTCGGCCATGATAGCGACCACGGGAAAGGTGATCGTCGGATCGATCGGCCGCACCGGTCGTGTGGAATTCATGTACTGAACCATTGCATCGCGCCCCGTCGCGACGTTTGGATTGTGCTGGATGTAATCCTTGGTGAAGTACTTGGCTGCAAGTTCGGTGTGAGCGCCCTGGATGATCGCCCGCCACATGTCGAACACGAGCTTCTTGTTGGCCGCAAGTTTGGGGTCGTCGCTCTTCAGCAGTGCGGCCTGGTCCGGCGCCGCGGTGGGTGGCACCTGCGCCATGCCTGTTCCCAGACAGGTCAGCACGATTGCGCCGCAAAGGAACGGTTTGATGATTTTCATTGTTGCTCCGTGGTGTTCAGCCCTTGACTTTCGGTTCTGGCCGGTCGTTGGCCGGTGATTGCTCCCGGTGCCAGTGCCCCTGTTTGTCCTCGTAGGAAATGACCGTGGCCTCGCCCGGCAACGCCTGCTCGCGGGCCGCGCGCTCGGCGGCAATGCGGGCCGCCTCGTGAGTCGGGAACGTTTCGGAGAAGGTCTCATCCACGCGATAGGCCCAGCCACCGTCGTGTTGGACGATCTGGTAGGTGATGTTGCTCATGGCAAACTCCTCGGAGCGCATAAAGGCCAGCAGGTCGGCATTGAGAGTCGCAGCTTGCGTGGATTATTGCAGGGAGCATGCACCCTTGTCAGTGCAAGTGGCGGTCGGCGAGCCTGTGGTCAGGCAGTTTGCGCCTCAACCACCGCGCGTCGCATGGCGAGGGTTGCAGCGATGCAAAGCAGCGCGGGCACCGCAACCAGCCCAAGCGTTATGCGGGACGACACGCCTGCAGCGATGATCCAGCCCCCCGCCAGCGGGCCCAGCACCGCCCCGACCCGGGTGATGGCACCAGCCCAGCCGAATCCGGTGGCGCGGATTTCCGGAGGGTAAAAGATGGCCCCCAGGGCAATGATCGACATCAAGACACCCGCGACGCCGCTGCCCATGAGCACCAGCAGCACCGGCCAGGCCGGTGTACTGCCCGGGACTGCAAACAGCAGCGCGGCGATCAGGGTCGTGCCGTAGCCGCCAACCAGCGCGGCAATGGTGCGGCGGCGATCCACCAGCCAGGCCTGGACCAAGGATCCGGCGATGCCGCCGAACTGCAGCAGCGCGATGCCATGCGAGGCCTGCGTCGGGGACCAGCCCGCGTTGATCAGGAACACGGGCAGCCAGCTGAACAGGAAGTAGAGCAGCATTGCCGACAGGCCATACACCAGCCACAGCCGCAGTGTCCGTTCGCGATACGGCGGCCGCAGCAAGGCGAGCAGGCTACCGCCACGCGACGGCGCGTGCAGGGTCCCAATCGCGGGCGATTCACGCAGCCCCAGCGCCGTGGCGAGCAGCGCCAGCAGCGGTAGCGCCGCGCCAACCAGGAACAGTCCTTGCGCACCGTCCGCGGCAATCACCTGCGGCGCCGTGAGGCCCGCCAGTACACCGCCGAGCGCCACACACACGCCCATCACCGTCATGATGGTGGCGCGCCGCGCCAGCGGCGCGTACTCGGCGGTCAGTGCGGAGGCGTTGCTTTGACCCACGCCCAGACCCAAACCAATCAACAACCGCCAAAGCGCGAGCCCGGCCGGACCGGTGGCCGTCGCAGCACCCAGTGAAGTCACAAGAATGATCGCCAATCCGGCCAGCAATAGCGGCCTGCGCCCCAGCCGATCGCCTAACGGCGCGATGAAGGCGGAACCGAGCCCCAGTCCCAGCAAGGAGGCGCTCTGCGCGAGGGTGAAGGCACTGGGTGCCAGGTGCCATTGCCGGCCCAGCGCTGGCACGGCCAACCCCATGGCCTGCAGGTCATAGCCATCGAGCAGGACAATCAGCGCACACAGGAGAAAGATACGGATCTGAAGCGCGGACAGTGGCGGGGCAGTCATGCCCGGATGGTACCCGAAGCGTGCGCGGCCGCTTTGATGACCTGCAGCGGTGGCTGCTTCAGGCTACGAAGCGCATCTTCGTGCGGCGGCCCGAAGGATCCGCGCCGCCCACGGGTGTGCCCAGCTGGTACGCCGACATCGTCTCGACCAGGCGGTTGGCCTGTTCGGCCATCGCGCCGGAGGCGGCCGAAGCCTCCTCGATCAGCGCGGCGTTCTGCTGGGTCATGCCGTCCATCTGCATGACGGCCTCGTTCACCTGATCAATGCCGGCGGACTGCTCTCGCGAAGCCGCGGCGATTTCACCCACGATGTCCGCGACTTTCTTCACCGACACCAGGATGTCATTGAGGGTGGTACCCGACTGCGTGACCAGCGTCGAACTGTCACCGACCCGGCGCACGCAATCGTGGATCAGG
>Ga0182030_10001290_pt1 | contig 51228 bp, 41 predicted proteins | sample 812S3MmetaG_FD_121299 | JGI IMG/M metagenome (GOLD analysis project Ga0182030, IMG submission 121299) | Permafrost microbial communities from Stordalen Mire, Sweden - 812S3M metaG (Illumina Assembly) | ecosystem: Environmental > Terrestrial > Soil > Wetlands > Permafrost | place: Sweden... | reverse complement strand
CCTCAATCTTGAACTCCATCGTGTACCGGCGGCTCGGTACTGTCGGCTTCCTGTGTCCCATAGCTATCTCCGTACCTCATCAGATTATAAACTCTGATGTACGTGGAGACCGGGCAAGGTCAGCCGCTAGATCCTAGTCTCGCAGCATTAGAGGGCTTAAATTCCGCCCGGCAACCCACGCCGCGCCAGACTGCTGACCCGCAAAGCATCTATCGCGCGCGCTCCAGGTGAGTGTATCGACGTTTGTTGCGGCTAGCGCCCAGCGCTCCAGGGGGTAGGTACTGTCCGGTTCGAGCTATCGGCAATCCCATATAGCCCGGCCGCCACGATTGCAGGCAAACTCCGTGCATAGTCCCAGTCTGGAGTTGCTGCCGTGACCACAGCCAGTGCCCGTTCGATTCTCGCTGACACACCAGTCACCATCCGGCCGCTAAGCCCGGCAGACAGCCAGCTGGAGAAAGAATTCATTCGCGGCTTGTCGGCTGAGACCAGATACTTTCGTTTCTTATGCGGTGTGAAGGAGCTGCCGGAAGAGGAGCTGAAGCGGTTATGTAGCGTGGATGGCAGTCACAGCATGGCGTTCGTGGCAACCGTGAACACTGATGGGGAGGAGAAGGAAATTGGTGTTTGCCGCTACGCCGAAAGCCAGAAGGACGATGTGCGAGAGATGGCCATCACGATTGCCGACTCTTGGGCCCACAAGGGCTTGGCTCAGCTGCTACTGAAACACCTGATTGCCTACGCCAAGAGCCATGGTGTAAAGAAATTGTACTCGGTGGATCTCGTTGACAACTTGGAGATGCTCAGTGTCGCCACCGACCTGGGAATGACTAAGAAGCCAGACCCAAATGACGCGGCACAGGTTATCTACTCTTTAGCATTGTAGCCGTGCAATAGATCGTCGTTAGAGGCGGCGCGCTAGGTATCAGCTAGAACGGCGAAACCGCAGCACGCAAGTTAGAACACTCGGTCGGACTGCGCAGGGCGGCCCATGTCAGGTGACGCAGTCGCGTAGTTTGAACTGGCTGCCGCATCTGAGCCGAGCACTCGCAAGGCACTGTCCAATAACCCAGCAACGGGTAAGTCCAGCTGGCGCGACCCGGCCTGCTCGCCGCTCGCGCCGCGCTCAGCAACGCTTCCAAACTCTCTAAACTTCATAGCTCCAGCGTACGTCGGTGAAATTGTTATTGAGCGTGCATTCGGTCGTCAGCGTCAAAAAAGGAGCGGCCCGATGCCACGAGCTCACCATCAGAGGGGTGATCGACGGTTTCGACGGCAGAAACCCGTTTAGCCAGTTCAGTCGCTTCCTGTTGAATGTAGGTGGCGAGCTCTGTCTTCGCGAGCCCAGGGCCTACGATCAGTATCGCGCCCGCCCCGGAAATGGCCGTCGCCACCTTCTTTAGAAATGCTTTGTCGAGCCGCGCATGGCCGCTATCCCCCGCGTTCGCCTTGTGATGAAGATGCTCACGCGGATGACTGCTGTGCAAAATCACGGGCAAACTGTTCTCTTCCCGCACCGGAAATACCTTTGCCTGGTGGTGGTCTATCCAGACAAGAATGCGGCTATGGTTACTCGTTTAGTGGTTCCTGCTTAGGCTAGAGAGGTATGGGCGACAACATCGGCCTCACTAACTCGGGCCTACAGTAACGACTCGCGGCGATTGCCAATCAGAATCTTGCATCGACGCGCTCGAGCGGCCCATCAGCGAAACTACCTACTGTAAGCCTCTAGGTACTTACCACAGGGTGATGCGCTCACTGCGGATTTTACAAGATCCCCAGGCCATTCATGATCGCTGCATCACACTGTGGAACCCCTTTCGATGCCAGGGATATTAAAAATCGCCTACAAGCTCCTGGTCAACGACCGGAGCAAATTCGCCGCTCTCTTGGTTGGCATCACTTTCGCCGTTTTCTTGATGATCGAGATGACCTCCCTTTTCGCCGGCGTCCTAAGTCGTTCCTCCTCTACCGTGATTAACATCGGTGCATCCATCTGGGTCATGGATCCAGCCGTGCAAACCGTTGCCAATACCATTCCGCTGCCCGACAGCGTGCTCGATGAGGTTCGCAGCCTACCGGGCGTGAAATACGCTGTGCCGCTCTACTCGGGCGGAGCGCTCTTGAAACTGCGTGATGGCACCTATCAGGCCGCCAACGTCATTGGGCTCGATGACACAAGCCTGTTCGGGCAGCCCAGCATGGTCAAAGGAAATATCCAGGACATTTTTGCGGAAAACGCGTTCATTGCCATTCAGGACGCCGAATTCAGCAAGCTCAAGAACCCGCAGATAGGAACCGAGTTCGAGCTCAATGATCACCGTGGCATCATCGTCGGGATAGCGCGCGTCGCATCGAGCGCGCTGTTTGGGGTGCCAACCCTATACACGACTTATAGCCGCGCCTTGCAATACATCCCGAATTCTCGCTTTACCATGTCGTATTTACTCGTTGAACCCAAATCGCTGGCGGATGTCAAGGCCATCAAGGCGCAGGTGGCTGCGGCAGGCTATCTCGCATTAACGCGAGATGAGTTTGTCTCCAAGATTTCGGATTTCTATATGTACAAGACCGGCATCGGCACCAACTTAATGCTAATGACGCTCATTAGCTTCGTCGTCGGATTGTCCATCTCCGGGCAGACATTCTACACCTTCATTCTAGAGAACCTGGATAAGTTCGGAGCCTTGAAGGCCATTGGTGCGAAAGGACACGAGTTGGTTTCAATGATTCTCTTTCAGGCGACATTCGTCGCACTTACCGGCTACGGGTTTGGTGTAGGGCTATGTGCAAGTCTGATCTGGCTTGCCCGTGCACGGTTGCCTGATTATGCGGCCATGATCACTTACTGGAATCTGGCGATGGCCTTCGTCATGGTGGTGATCATTGCAGCCATTTCGAGTTACATCGGCGTTCGTAAGGTCCTGAAAATTGAGCCGTTCGATATCTTCCGAGGGTGATCATGGCAGCCACCGCAATACAGGCACACGCAATCAACAAATGGTTCGGGGAAGGCTCCGCCAAAACTCACGCGGTGCAGGATGTGACCTTCGAGGCCAAGTTCGGCGAAATGCTCTATGTGGTAGGGCCGTCCGGCAGTGGCAAGACCACCATGCTCAGCATCATCTCCGGAATACTTCGACCCGAGTCCGGCTCGGTGAAAATCGAGGATGCGGATGTCTGGACCATGTCCAGCGATGCGCTGGCGGAATTTCGCCTGCACAAGATCGGTTTTGTATTTCAGGACTACCATCTGTTTCCCAGACTCACGACCGCCGAAAATGTCGCTATCCCGCTGATTCTTCAAAAGCGCAACTGGGATGAGGCGCTGGTAGAGGCTGAGCGCAACCTGGAAATTGTGGGCCTGAAGAACCGCGCACAGCTGCCGCCCGTGAAATTGAGTGGTGGAGAGCAGCAACGCGTGGCAATTGCCCGGGCGATTATCAGCCGACCTGACATTCTCATTCTCGATGAGCCAACCGCTTCGTTGGATGGAGACACCGGCCGCAACATTGTGCGCTTTGTTCGCGAACACATTCTTACGGATAAACGCTGCATCGTTATCGTTACTCACGATAGCCGCATATACGAATTTGCGGATCGCATTCTGCGAATGGAGGACGGGAAGATGGCGGGTATGGAGAAGAGCGAGCTCAATGCGCAATAAGGTCATTTTCGTCCTTGCCGCCGTAGGGTTGGCGCTAGGTCTTGTGAGTGCCTTCCTTTTTAGTCAACAACCCAAGGCACAGCCGCCGGTATTTACACCGGCGGCGAACCCGTATGCGAACGGCATTTATTCCGACGGCATGATCGAAAGTGATCAAGCCCAAGGTGAAAACATCAACATTTATCCGGAGGTGCCGGGCCCCATCACGCGGGTTCTTGTGACCGAAGGCCAGGTAGTCCGCCAAGGGGACGCGCTGTTGACCATCGATGACTCAGTGCAGCGTGCGACCGCCGAGCAGCTACAGGCGCAGGCCCAGGCGGCGGCTGCAATGCTAAGCGAATTGAAGGCGGAGCCGCGCAGCGAGAATCTGGCGGTGTCGCTCGCGCAGGTGGAAAACGCCAGAGCGACTTTAAAAAACACGACGGATCAGCTGTCCAAGCAGCAGCACTCCTACGATGTGGATCCTAAGTCGATCAGCGTGGATGCGCTGGATAATGCGAAGAATGCTGAGAAAATTGCCGCTACAAATCTGGACGTCGTTCAGAGGCAATATGAGCTCACCAAGGCCGGCGCTTGGACCTATGATATTCAAAATCAGGAGCGAACCTACACGGCGCTCCAAAAGGCCTACCTTTCTTCGGCGGCGCTGCTTGCCAAATACACCGTTCGGGCTCCGGCAGACGGCATCGTCCTGGCGTTGCATGCCGGGGTGGGCAGTTTTGTCTCATCGCAGGGCGCCTACGATACGTACACCGAGGGCTTCGGGCCCCTGGTCGTCATGGGCATGCCTCAGGCGCACCTCCAGGTGCGCGCGTACATCGATGAAATTCTGGTGCACGAATTGCCCGATCCCTCAAAGATAAAGGCTGAGATGTTCATTCGGGGTACCAACGATCATGTACCGCTGACGTTCGTGCGGATCCAGCCCTACATTTCGCCAAAAATAGAACTGTCCGACGCGCGTGAAGAGCGGGTGGACCTGCGGGTATTGCCAGTCATATTCCGCTTTGATCCGCCTAAGAATCTAACGCTCTATCCTGGTCAGCTGGTAGATGTCTATGTTGATGCCAAATAGCTTTCGGAGACCGGTACCGAGCTGCGGCGTCATGGCCGCGCTCTGCCTGCTCACCAGCTGTGCCGTCGGACCAAATTTCGTCCGCCCAGCCGCGCCGGCTGTGACGCACTACAGCGGGGGCTCCGATCCGGCTCGCACCGTATCGGCGCAGGATACCGCGCAGCGCTTTACCGCAGGAGCGCAGATTGCAGCGGATTGGTGGCATCTTTTTAGTTCCTCAAGTCTCGATGAGGAAATTGCTGAGGCCCTTGTGGGAAATCCGGGACTGGAAGGGGCCAAGGCGAGCCTGCGGCAAAGTGAGGACAGCCTGCGAAGTGGCTATGGCATCTTCTATCCGCAGGTCAGCGCCGGCGCGGCGGCGACCAGGCAGCGCTACTCAGCCATCAAACTAGGCCAAAACGCTTCATCCAGTCTTTTCAACCTGTTCACGCTTTCAGCTTCGGCAAGCTACGCTCTGGATCTCTTTGGCGGTGAGCGCCGCGCACTCGAGTCCCTTGGCGCGCAGGTCGATCTGCAGCGTGCGACAGAGCAGGCCACTTACCTCACGCTGGTGGCCAACGTCGTCAACACCTCAGTTGCGGCAGCGGCCTATCGTGCCGAGATCGAGGCAACAACCGGGCTCATCGATCTCGAGCGGGAGCAGCTTCGACTTACGGAGGTGCAGGCTCAAGCAGGCACAGTGCCGTATTCGACCGTATTGAGCATCCGAAGTCAGCTCGCTACTTATGAAGCTCAGGTACCTCAGCTCGAGCAGAGGCTCATTCAGAGTAATGATCTACTGGCCACGCTGGTTGGCCACGTGCCAGCCGAGTGGACTCCGCCGGTAGTGAGCCTGAGTGACTTGCACTTGCCCGAGGACCTTCCGCTCAGCCTGCCTTCCGACTTGGTCCGCCAGCGGCCGGATATTCTGGCGGCTGAGGCGACCGCGCACGCCGCCAGTGCTTCCGTCGGGGTGGCCACCGCCGCGTTACTACCGGCCGTTACCTTAAGTGGCGGCTACAGCGCCAGCGGCTTAACGACCGGCTCGGTGTTTGCAGCCAACGGCCGAGAGTGGAGCGCCGGAGGAAGTATCGTAGCCCCGGTATTCGAGGGCGGCACGTTGTGGTTCAAGCGTAAGGCGGCCATCGACAGTTACCATCAGGCCATGGCCTTGTATCGGCAGACGGTACTCAGTGCTTTCGCGCAAGTGGCTGATTCGCTGGGTGCCTTGCAACACGATGCGCTCGTCTTGGAAGCGCAAGAGGAAGCTCTGCAGAGCGCGAAAGAGGCTCTTCGGTTGGTGCAGATCAACTATGAGGCCGGGCTAAGCACCTATATTGAAGTCCTGGTCGCAGACGCGCAATTGCACCAGGCAAGCATCAACGAGTTGCAAGCGGTCGCGACGCGCTACCAGGACACGGTGGCGCTTTACGTGGCGCTCGGCGGCGGCTGGTGGTCTACTTCAGGAGGGATTCCATGATTAGCACGCTGTTTGTCCCGGCGAGCGGCTCTGACACGGACGATCGCGTGTTTGCCACGGCGCTCGCGGTGGCGCAACCCCTGGCGGCACATCTGAAGTTCTTTCATCTGCATCTGCCGGCAACCGAGGCGGCAAGATATGCCTCTCACATCGACTTTTGTATGGGTCCCGCAATTAAGGATGCGCTGGATAATCTGCAGGCGCGAGAAGACACGCTTGCGGCCACGGCGGTTGCCCGCTACCGGAATTTCTGCCGCGAGCACGGAATACCGGAGCAGCAGACACCCGGAGCAGCGAAGGGCGTCTCAGCCCGTTGGCTCGAGGAATCGCATGATGTCCTTGGCCGCCTTATGTTCCATGCTCGCCATAGTGATGCGGTTGTACTTGGCCGCAGCCGAAACAGAGACTACATGCCGGACGGCCTCATCGAGTCTTTATTGGTTGGGTGCGGGCGGCCGGTCATTATCGCTCCGGACGCGCCGCCGCGAAGCTCGAGCGGCACGATGCTGGTCGCCTGGAAGGAGGCCCCCGAGTCCGCGCGGGCCCTGACAGCGGCCTTACCACTGCTTGAGCAGGCGGAACAAATTGTGCTGCTCGCCATCGACGAAAAAGGAGCCGCTTCACGGGAGGCGATGGACGACCTCGCCCGCGAGCTCATGTGGCACGACATAGCCGCGCAGGTGCTGGTCCTCCCAAGCAACGGCAGGCCAGCCAATAGTCAGCTCGCGCAAACTGCCGTGGCACTGAACGCCGACATGCTGGTAATTGGCGGATTTGGGCACAGCCAGCTTCGTGAACAGGTTCTTGGTGGTGTAACCCAGGCGCTAATTGCCGCCTGTGCAGTCCCCGTATTCATCATGCATTAATCTGTGTAACTGCCTCGGCTGAGCCGCCCTGGCGAATTAATCCAGGCAGCGACACGACTGAACTCCAATCTTCCTGCGCAAGACACATCTCACTGGTCCGGCTCAGGCGCGGTGCGCAAGCCGCCAGAGCTGCGCCTAAACCATTGCAACTCCAAGTGCAGTGAGGCCGCTGTACCGGTTCCGCGCACCTTCCGAGCGCGGCCGCGCCCTTACCTTTTATGCCCGGCCTGTGGGTTGTGCGCAAAGCTTGGCGATGGCACAGCTGGCCAAGCGGGCGCGGACGCTATCGGCACGGCTGGTCAGAATGACAGGAACCTGGGCGCCGAGTACGATGCCAGCTGCGTCGGCGCCAGCAAGAAAGGTCAGTTCCTTGACGAGCATATTGCCAGCTTCCAGGCTCGGAACCAGCAGGATATCGGCGTCGCCGGCGACCAAGGAGCTGATGCTCTTGAGCACCGCAGCCTCGTGACTGATCGCATTGTCCAGAGCGAGCGGACCGTCCAGTATTGCGCCGGTGATCTGACCGCGGTCGGCCATCTTGCATAGCGCGGCCGCATCAATTGTTGAGGGGATTTTTGACGTAATAGTTTCGACGGCCGAAAGGATCGCCACTTTCGGCCTCACCACGCCGAGGGCATGAGCCAGGTCAATCGCGTTCTGCACGATATCGACCTTTTCCTCCAAGGTTGGTAGAAGATTTACGGCAGCGTCGGTGATAAAAAGAGGCTTCGGATAGGCAGGCACATCCATGACAAACACATGGCTGATGCGTCGCGCTGTGCGAATACCCGTTTCACGATTCACAACCTCGATCATCAACTCATCGGTGTGCAGGCTGCCTTTCATTAGGGCGCTGACCTCGCGCTCCCGCGCGAGCGCGACTGCCTGATGCGCTGAGGCATGGCTGTGAGGCGCATTTACCAGCATCAATTTGCCCAGGTCCAGGCCCAGCGAAGTCGCAAGCTCGCGAATGCGCCTTTCCGGTCCTACCAATACCGGCTCGATAAGCTCTGCAGCGGCGGCCGCCAGCGTCGCCCTGAGGGAGGTCTCATCGCATGGATGGACAATGGCAGTGCGTAAAGGAGCAAGTCCACGGCAAGCGCTGATCAGCGCATCGTACTGATGATGACGAGACGTAGCCGCTGCGTCGGACGGCCTACTCGGGTCACCAGCGGAAGCCTCAGATTCCACTTAGCCGCTGCGCGATTGCTCGCGCAAGTCAATGACCATGCGCACCAGCTGGGCCAGCGATCCCGCGCCCATTTTCTCCATCACCCGCGCGCGATGTATTTCAATCGTCCGCTGGCTCACACCAAGATCTGCTGCCATGATCTTGTTGGGCTTTCCACTCGTCACCAGAGTGAGTACTTCACGCTCGCGCGGTGTGAGTGACTCGAACCGAGCCCGGATCAGGCCGCGCTCACCAAGCGCTGCTCTGTTGGCGCGATCCTTTTCCAGTGCGCGTTGAATCCGATCGATCAGGTCCTGATCGCGAAACGGCTTTTGCAGAAAATCAAATGCCCCGGCCTGCATCGCCTCTACGGCCATCGGAATGTCACCGTGACCCGTTATAAAAATCACCGGGATGATGGCGCCCTGCAGATTCAGGCTCTCCTGAAGCTCAATGCCACTCATACCCGGCATGCGCACATCGAGGACCAGACAACCGGGCTGTGCGGGATCGTATTTGTCAAGAAACTCGCGGGCCGAAGCCAGCGCGGTGGGCATCAGCCCCACTGACTTTAATAGCAGCCGAAGCGAGTTTCGCACAGCCTCGTCATCGTCGACAATGAAAACTGTCTGCGATTGCTCCTTCATTTCTCGCTCCGGTCAGGGATAGGAAGGCGAAGTATAAAACAGGCACCGGACGGATCGTTGGAGATATAAGTGAGCGATCCGTGATGAGATTTAGCGATTGTACGGCTCGTCGCAAGCCCAAGCCCGGTTCCATGTGGCTTCGAGCTGCAGAAGGGGTCAAATAGGCGCGGCAGCACCTCTGCCGACACTCCAGGCCCGTTGTCCAGCACTGCAATCTCGACATCGTGCCCGGCCAGTAAACGCGTGCGCACGATAATTTGCCGCGACGCGACAGCGCTCTCTATCAGAGCCTCCATGGCATTCCGAACCAGGCTGAAGATCACCTGTTGTATCTGGGCGCTATCGACTTCCAGCTGCGGTATCGATCGCTCCAAATCCAGTACATAGTGTATTTTGTTTTTCTTGGCATCGCCGAGGACAAGATCAGTCAGCTCCTCGATTATCAGATTAATGTCGCTCATCGCGAGAACTTTGCTGTCGTTACTGGCGAGCCCTCGAAGCTTGCGTATGATTCCGGCAGACCTTTCCGCCTGCGCAGTGATCTGCCGCAGCGCGTCTCGCACTTCGGCAATGTCAGGATTCTCACGGCCCAGTAGGCGATCGCAGGCTTGGGCATAGTTAGAGGCAGCCGTCAGGGGCTGGTTGAGCTCGTGGGCTATCCCGGCCGACATTTCACCCACGATGGCAAGCCGAGAGACGTGGGCGAGCTGTTCCTGAAGCCCGCGCGTCTCTGCCTCCGCACGGCGCCGAGCAGTAATATCCTGTATGAAGCCGACAAAGCGACCTGGGCCATCGCCCTCCACTGCACCGACGGATAGAAAGGCTGGAAATACACTACCATCCTTTCGAAGAGCCTCGACCTCGCGCCCTATACCGATGATATGAGGAGTCTTAGTCTTCTGATAGCGCGCTAGAGACTCATCATGATTACTGCGATCAGGCTCGCTCATCAGCATGCTGACATTTGCACCAAGGACCTCTTGGACGCTATAGCCAAATAGCCGCTCCGCGGCTCGGTTAAAGACCTGCACATTACCACGCTGATCGATGACAATTATGCCGTCGACAGAGGCATTTAGTAGGGCTTGTAACTCTTCAGCTGGGCGGGCGCTTTCAATTAGCGATGAATTCATTTGTGGAAGCCATTATGGCCTGCGGGTGAGCCAGAAGTGTACGTAGATACCACAATCCCAAGTGACCTTGGGGCACCGGCCTAGGGCAGGAGCCTACACCGGGAACGGGGCCGACGGCAGTGCAACCAGCCTGACACCGCGACGGGCGCGCTTCACGCGGTTGCCAAATAACTGTGGTTTAACGACCAGAATGTCGCAATCTAGTAGGTCGAGCACTTTCTCGGCGGTATTGCCTATGAAAAGGCTCTTGAGGCCCGAGCGTGAAACAGCACCCATGACTACGATAGCGGACTTCAACTCCCGGGCCGTCTGAGCAATGGCGCTTGCCGGGTCCGCACCAGCGACGTGGCGGTTAGTTTTGCTGATCTTGATCGTCCCTACTGCACGATCCAAGGCCTTCAGCGCTGCCGCACACGCCGCCTTCTCCAGACGATCGATGCTCTTCTGACTGGTCAGGAGATCCGAGCTGACGGCAAGCGGAAACGGTGCGTACGCGTGCATTGCATGCAACGTTCCTCGCAGGGCTCGTGTGACTGTCGCGGCCGCGCTCAGAATGGCCTGGTCTAGCTTTGCTGGTTTTGAGAAGGTATGCCCAGGATCAACGGCTGCCAACACGATGGGTTGTCGGTAGGTCCCCGGCGTCTTAGCCAGCAGAACTGGTACTGGGCTTAGGCGCAATAGCTCCCAGTCGGTGAGATGAAGCAGGCCCGCAGCGCTGTGGCGCCCGGCGTGCTGATCAGCAACGATGAGATCGGCTTTCATCTTGACGGCGCGTCTCACGATTGCCTCATAAGAGGGGAAATCCCACTCCGCGGCAACACTAACCTTTATATGAGAATGCCGCAGAGTTATGGCCATCTTTTCCAGCTGCACCAGGGTCTTGGCGCGCTCGGACTGCTCGATGTCTGCAAGCCCTTTACCTGATTCCCCATAACCATCAATAAAGAGCGGCGTCGTGAGTCCGTGAAAGAGTTCGATCTGGGCCCCTGAGGCATGCGCCAGTTGTCCGGCCTTCAGAAGTGCGGGAGTAGATTTCGCTCTGGGATCCTTGATAGCGACCAGAATGCGATGAATCCGACGCATGAGCGATTACTCCTGATAACGAATTTCCCGTCCCCTCACTAATCCTGCATCGCGAGGTGCAATGCTGCGATCCGTATCAATGCCTATGCGAATGGTGAGCTTCCGAACCACTCTAGGTATTTTCCACATCCTCAGGGCGATCGCTCTCGAGGGTGTTCGTGTTTCTCAGCACGCCCGGCAGCATCAATGAAAAGCAGGAACCAACCGGGGAATTTGGCCGGTAGTGGAGTGCTCCGGCGTTTGCCCGTGCAAGGGTACGGCTCATGGCCAGTCCAAGCCCGGTCCCGGCAGTCTTAGAGCTGTAAAAAGGCATAAACAGATGCGGCACAACGCTCTCTGATACACCTACGCCGCTATCGCAAACGCAAATCTCAACCCCGCCATTGTCCTCACGCAAGGTCCGAATCGTGATATTGCGCGACGCCGCCGGTATATCGGCAAGGGCCTCAATGGCGTTGCGCACCAGATTGACTATGACCTGCTGTATTTGGGCCCGATCGACGCACACCCGGGGTAACTGATCGCCCGGCTCGAGCTGAAACTGAACCTGATAGTAACTTGCCTCGGCCTGAATCAGGTCGGTCATCCGGCGCAACAGTACATTGACGTCAGTGGGCTTTTGCCGCGGCTTGCTCGGAGCGGCCAATACGCGCAGCCGCCGTATCACATCGGCGGCGCGCAGCGCCTGGGAGGTGATATTTTCCAATGCTTCGCGAATACCTGGAATATCCGGGTTTGGCTGCGACAGGAGCCGGTTGCAGGCCTGGGCGTAATTGGCCACCGCGCACAGGGGCTGATTAATTTCGTGCGCAATGCCGCTAGTCAGTTCACCGATAGTTGCCAGGCGCGATACGTTCAGCAGTCTTCCCTGCAAGCGTAGGAGCGCCCTAAGTTCTGGGTGTGCGGGAAAATTGGCTGACATGAGAAGAGTCCCGAACCTAAAAAGATAGTGCAAATGCGATGAATAATGGACTAAACAGATGAGCAATCATCCGCTCACTGCACCGAATGCCCGCTAAGATGTTGATAGCCTTTTTGAAGTGGCGCCATCAGGGCTTACCACGCTGCAGCACGCCAGAGGCGCCTAGTCGAACAGGCACGGTTACGTACAGATACTCAGTTAAGGCTGTGTCTATATATTGACGGCTGGAGGTCGCGGGAACGCTCATCGAGTAGCGCCTGTAGCCACACGTCATAACCGTAGATGTCCTTAAAGAACAAGCTTCGTCCATCTTCTGTCGCTTGTGCCGTCGCGTAAACGATATAGACAGGAAGGGGCGTCAGTAGATCGATCCGGTGCGGTGCTGGATTGCGTAGCTGCTGAATGATCTGGTCTTGGCCCCAGCCCGTCTGCCCTTGCAAAACATAGTTGATTAGCGCCATAGGATCCGCCACTCGAATGCAGCCGTGGCTGAATGCCCGCTGGGCATTAGCAAATAAGTGTGGCACCGAGGTCCCATGCAAATACACGTCGTAGCGGTTGGGCAGCATGAATTTCACGAAGCCCAGAGGATTGGTCGGGCCGGGCCTTTGTCTGAGGCGTAGGTCCCCGCGAGCTAGCGCGGCAATGGATTGCGGCGATACCGGTTGCACCTCGGCCGAATCAGTCTGCCCATTTACAATTTCATAGTCATTGCGACTTATGTAATCCGGGTCAGTTCGGAATCGAGGCAGGAGCTCACGACGTACGATGCTGGTCGGAACATCCCAGTAAGGGTTTAGCACCAGGTATCTAATGTCCGCGGCAAACACTGGCGTCTGCATTATTGGGAACGATTTGCCGACGATGACGTCCATCGTCAACATTTGCTGCTCAAGATCCATCGGTGCATTGAAGGCGAACAGTCGAAACTCAGGTATGTTCACGACAATGGAGGGCCCATGTAGCTTAGGCGGCAGCCACCGCCAGCGCTCGAGCGACAGTTCGATCTGCCGGACGCGATCGGAAAAAGGAACGGTCAGCGCACGATAGGTTTGAGCTCCTAAAGCGCCATCTTGTGCCAGGCCATGCCGGCGCTGGAAGGCCTTCAGTGCCACAACCATCTCCGGGTCGAGCCCCATTTCCTCGGCGTCCGGCTGCGCTGCAGGAGAGGGCAGGTCGCCGGTCGCGATAAGCAAACGCCGAAGGGCGGCGGCGCCAATGTACGACGCCCCCGGGGTAATCGCGTGCCTACCGGGATCCGGTAACTCGGTTAGCTCTGCGCGCGAAGCTAATTGGCGATAGCGGGCGAGGGATGCTTTTAGCAGCTGATAGTGGAGAAAGCGGGGTTCGTAGCTATTCAGTGTGTCGTTAATCGCGGTTGAGGTTGCGAGAGGCAGTTCGGCGGCAATGACGTCAAACTCCGGATTGGAGACTTCCAGGTCGAAGTGGGCCTTTTGGGGTGCTACCCGACCGGAGTGCAGGTCCGCTATGAAGCGCGCCAGCGACAGGCTCAGAGAGACATCGAAGCGCAGCAGATCCTCCGATGCCGACTGCTCTTCGTTGTTCTGGCCGGCTAGCTGATGAGCAAGCTCCTCGAGCTGATAGTCTTGCGGACGCAGACCACGCTCCTCGGCGTTTCGCATTTCTGACATCACTGCAAGCGCTTGAGAGGTTGGACCTCCTCCAATGAGCCACAACGGTACATAGGAACGCGCTTGATAGACTTGCAGCAGCTCTGTCTGCCAATGTTGCACCTGCGGGGTCTGGACGTTGCTATACGGCCATGCGCTTATCGCTGCTCGGATGGCAACCGCATCACTTGGCGGGCTTTCTGCCCAAGATGAACTGCAGCATCCAATGGCAAGCAATGCCAGCACAGTGAACAGCCTGCATGCACCTTCGCGCGGAGGAGGGCTCAGCAACATTCGCACCCCTAATGGACGTTGTCCGCGTCGAGCCGGGCTCGCGAGCTTCTGCGAATATGAGCTAATGCGTCGAGACAACATTTGAACCTTGAAGAGCACAGCAAAATGGAATACCGAAGCGCACCGCTGCGATCCGGCAGAAGACGCATCCAGCATCTTGCCGCGTTCGCGCCGATGTTGGCGCCCTGCCTCGGCAGGGTGGCGCTAGACTTTAGTGCCCTGGATAGCCAACAGATTGGGCAAAGGTCACGAACTGATCGAGGCCCAGATCAAGAGTCTTTCCCAGCGCCTCTGTGTCCAGCGCACCGCGAAATACCGTTGCTAGCCCCTCCGAAGCGCAGAAGAGATAGACATTTTGGCCTACGAACGCCGTATCCACCGAGGCGTATAGCCGCCGCTCCACGGGCAACAGGTCGCTCATGCGCTCCCCATGCGCGACATAGATTAAGTTTACCGCCACTGTAGCGACGAAGTCCTGCGTGCCTGTCTGAGCGCGGATGTCGGCTGTTTGATGCTGCACGAGCCCATGATTTTCTGGATCGTAGATCCAAACGCCGTTGGCCATCGCCGCGTAAATATCTAGCACCATTCGGTGGCGCCAATAGGGCGCGGTTCGGTCCATTGAGGCCCGACGATTGACGCCGCAGGCGGCCCAAAGCAGATCGGACAGCACCTGCGGTTCCAGGGGTCTATTTGAGTATTCCCGCGTTGAGCGCCGTGCCCACAGTGCCGACATCACTGGATCTCCCATTAAGTTGCGTGGCGGCGGCAGCGGTTGCAGCTCTTGGCTGGCCGAATGGATAGCATTCACGGGAATATTGCTCATGTTGGATGGCGGCGAGGTGACGACGCTAGTCGCAGATTCAGTGCAGATCATTCATCCAATAACATCTGCTGCGCGATCAGGAATTACACTTATTTATGCTGTATTAATGCACATAATTGGAAGAGCGAGCATTGCGAACCGCCGTGGGCCCTTGGCTGACGTCGACAGCTCGACGTGCTGCCGTAAGCGGCGGCGCACCACAGTGCCCTGAGGGCGCCGCGTTCCGTCCCTCGCCTCACCGCCCGCCCAATTACAAGCGAAGGGGTATTTCGTAGAGTAGCTCTATGAGGTTCGACCCCGGATTGTAAGCGGTCAAATGGGCATTGGAGATGTGCCCCACTGCCACCGCAAGGCGCTGCTGCCCGTAAGTGCGTGCTGAAATGCTGAGCGTTGATAGGAACTCGACCGGCGAACCGAGGTTGGGCGCCGTCTCGTGGTGGGCGTAGAGACCAGGCCCCGTGCCGACGCTGATCGCGAAGCGCTCATCCAGGTGGAACGAATATAATGCTCGGATCATCACGTAGCTCGAGTGGGAGGCTACCCCCACTGCAGCTTCGGGTTGGATGTCATGCCAGCTCAGATGAGAAAGATAGGCTGCTGCGCCATTGCCTTCCGCCGTATCCTTGAAAAGCCCCCAACCGCCGCCCAAAATCAAGTAGTTGGGAACGGTATTGCCGTCAGTTCCCGGCGGCTCAAGGGCCTCTGCAGCAGCGATTTGGGCCATCATCAACAGGCTGAGAAGCGCACCAACTCGCCGTAGCGCCGTGCCTGAAGCGGTGGTAGGCCGGTCGCCTGCGCTTGTCTTCGATTTCGGAGGGCCGCCAGTCAAGCGACTGCGGCCAGCGATGGGCGCTCGATATTGAGGACAATCCGGCCGTCGATCTTTCCCCCTTTCAGGTCCCTGAATACGTCATTGATATCCCCCAGCGCCGCGCGGTGTATGTGCGCGGCGACCTTCCCCTCAGCGGCGAAATTCAAGGCTTCTGCAAGATCTTGGCGCGTGCCCACAATGGAGCCCCGCAACGTGATGCGCTTCAGCACCATGTCGAAGATTGGCGTTTGGAACGTGCCCGGCGGCAGACCGACAAGGCTGATCGTGCCTTTGCGTCGGACCAGCTCCAGAGCCTGACCGAACGCCGTGGGCGAGACCGCCGTAACCAGGACGCCGTGCGTCCCGCCACCGGTGTAGCGGGCGACCTGCGCCGCGACATCCGGCAGCAGTGCGTTCAGGGCGCGGTCTGCGCCCAGAGTTCTCGCAAGCGCAAGCTTGTCCTCGGTGACGTCCAGCGCCACCACATGCAACCCCATGGCTTTTGCATACTGAATGGCGATATGTCCGAGTCCACCAATACCGGAGCTGGCAATCCACTCTCCCGGCTTTGCCTCAGTCTCCTTAATCCCTTTGTATGTCGTGACTCCGGCGCAAAGAATGGGGGCCAGCTCTGCAAAGTTAGGCTTGTCCGGCAAACGAGCAACGTGGTTGGCAGCCCCGATGGCGTACTCTGCGAAGGTGCCATTTACGGTGTAGCCAGACATATGCTGCGATCGGCACAGAGTTTCCCAGCCGGTGATGCAATGCTCGCAGCAGCCGCAAGCGTCGTGCAGCCATGCGATGCCAACTGGATCGCCTTCTTTGAGGTTGAATACGCCTGGGCCAATTGCGGCAACGATACCCGCGCCCTCGTGGCCCGGTATGAAGGGTGGAGCTGGCTTCACCGGCCAGTCTCCGTCGGCAGCATGCAGATCTATGTGGCAGACGCCGGTGGCAACGATCTTGACCAACACTTCTCCGGCTCGTGGCGCCGGGATTGCCACATCCTCAGTTGCCAGTGGCTGGCCGAACGCCCTGACGACAGCAGCGTTCATCGTTTTAGCCATGAAATAGCCCACCTAAGAATGCGAGTCGATTCGCACCTGCCCGAGCGAAGGATGGTAGAAGTCGTTCATTCTGGCCTCCATACGGAGTTGCCGCAATTACCCTGTGGTCTATGAGGGTTTCGCGCTACATCCCGCAGTGCGCACTTGCCGTGCGGGATTCGCAGCCAACTGTTCGGCCATGCATCGGCAGGGCTCGTGGTCGCAACTGGGCGGAGAGGCGCCAGCCTGCGCGAACCTTCCTAGCGACTGTAGTGGCGAAGGATCCGCAGTCTGCCCCGGCTTAAGTCCCAGGAGGTGGGCGACTGCACAAGTGATCCGATCATGTTAATTGCGCAACCTGGTTGGCCCATCGCAGCTCGTCTGGCGCGCGTGTATCACTATGATTTGAGGAATCGGCATTATTGCGGACGAGCAGAGTCGCCAAGCAGATCTGCCAGTATACGGAGGAAGTCGTCGGCATGAATTGGCTTGCTGGCGATGCGTGTGGCCGCATCGCATGGGAGATCTTTCATAGCGGACGAGGTATCGCCAGTAACCAGAATAACCCGAAGTTCTGATCCTCGGAACGAGCGCACGGCGTCAATGACATCAATGCCGGTCTCGCCACCTGCAAGGTGATAATCGGTGACCAGGAGCTCGATATCCGCGAGCGCGCTGGCGCGCTCGGTGGCTTCGGAAAGTGTCCCGACCGCGGTCACCTTATAGCCGGCAACCTTGAGCAGTAGACGCGTAGCATCGCGCACCGCCGCATCATCGTCCACGAGCAAAACGTGCGGTGCTCGAGCACCGGGACTCTTGGCTGACGTGCGCGCTGCCTCGGCACGCATTTCCAGCTGGACAGTTCCGCTGGCAGGTACAACAACGGAGAACGTTGAACCCTTACCGAGTTCCGAGTAGACGTCGATCTTAAGGCTTAACAGCTGCGCCACACGCTGAACGATCGTCAATCCTAAGCCATAGCCATCGCGGACCGCATTGGGGGAGATCCCAACCTGAAAGAACTCGTCGTAGATATAGGCCAATTGATCGGCCGGAATGCCGACTCCGGTATCAAGGACTTCAATGCGTACGAAGGCGGCATCGTGCAGGCAGCGTAATCGGACGCAGCCCTGCCGCGTATACTTAATGGCGTTAGACACCAGGTTTCTCAGCACTTGTCCAAGTAGCGACTGATCGGTATGTATGACCTCGCTACACCCCTCGACTGCCAGGGCCAGTCCTTTGCTCGCTGCAAGCGTAGCAAATTCGGCCCGCAGTTCCTCGAACAATGCCGCGACCTTGAAATCTGTGATTTCAGGCTTGATCGCGCCGGATTCGAGTTTACTGATATCGAGAAGCGCGTTGAGCAAGCGGCTCATGGCTCCAATCGCATGCTCTTGCTGATGCACCGCCTCGCGCACATCCGGGTCGGTCGTGATGCGATCGAGAGTTCCATTGAGAAGCGCAAGCGTTTGCAGCGGTTGGCGTAGGTCGTGGCTGGCGGTCGCCAGAAACCGACTCTTGGCCAGATTGGCGCGATCGGCCGTCGCGCGCGCGCGCTCCACCGCTAGATTGGCGAGCTGCCGGTCGGTCACATCCCGAATCGCAGCCGCGACCAGCGCCACACCGCCGTCAGAGATTGGACTTAGACTGATTTCAACTGGGAATTCAGTGCCGTCGCTGCGCCGAGCGAACAGGTCGAGTCCTGTGCCCATGGGTCGTCGCCTGCGCGTCTCCGCGTAAGCCAGCCGGTGAGCGACGTGCTGCGTGCGAAACCGCTGCGGCAGGAAGATCTCGACTGATTGCCCCGCGAGCTCTGGCTCGTTGTAGCCAAAAAGTTCAAATACCTGTTCATTCGCGAAAACAATAGTCCCCGCCGAGTCGATAATGACCATCGCATCCGGGGCCGCATTGAGTACATTGCGAACAAGTTCCGGGGACAATTTCGTAAATTTGCTCATGAGTCCGTCAAGCCGCAGGCGGCCAGGCAATAACCTGGGCTGCATGCCGTTCCTGTTTATTGCACGATTGCGGTGCAGGGCGTGGCAGATGGAGCTGCATAGTACCAGTAAACCCGTCTAGGAGCCGCCGGTGATGGCCTTCACTCGTGACTCGACAATCTCTTTAACAAATAGGGACATAGGGTCAGCGCCGGCAGGGCGTAGCAGTCCCTCTGGCGCGTGTGTGCCGGGCATCGCCTGAGCGTGCCGGCGACCATTTAGGCAGCGACATTTATAAGGGCAGCACAGACTCCGGTGCTCGGCATACAGCCGACCTGCCGGAGGGACTACCCTTCGGATGTGGAGCTGGCTGTCATGGGTCCCACCCTTGAGATACTCCACAGCCGCGGACGGGCCAGGCACGTGCATGGCGGCTCGAAAGGCCACCGAGGTTGTGCATCGGATCAGCGGTCGTTTTGCCTGCGAACCAAGAGGACTGGCACGGGCGTATGACGCAGGACGAACTCCGCCGAACTGCCCAATACCACCCGATGCAAACCGCGCCGACCGTGCGTCCCCATGACAATGAGTTCGCACGGCCACTCCTTCGCTTGTTGGACAATGAGTTCGCCGGCGATGTTTGTTGAGGTATCAAGCAGCACAGACTCTAGGTTCAGGCCCGCAGCCCGCGCTTCAATTTCAGCATCTTTTAGAACAGCGCTGCCTGCCTGCCGCAGCTGATCCAGAAGCTCAGCATTTGGGTAGGCCGCCTCAGCCAGCGTGAGCTCGGCCTCGTTGACAATGCACAGCAGCCGTAGCGTGACTTGGAAGCCCTGCGCCAATTTGATCGCTTCCCGTAATCCGCCCCGGGCTGTTTGGCTGCCGTCCACGGGCACAAGGATTTTACCGTACATGCCTTGGTCTCCTCCCCATCTCTGCCGCTAATCCTAGTAGCAGGTGTGCAGCGGTCACCTCTATTGGGAGCGACGTTATGGCGCGTGCCAAGTGTCATCCGGATCATAGGCGTCGATTTGACGGGCGAGGCGCCCCGTATCAAGCCCAAGATCCCTTTCGAACACGATGCCCTGCTGATTCACGATAAAGGTCATCACGCCAGAATCACCGTAGATTGCCGGATAGGCAACGAGAGCAAATCCTTGGCGCAGATGCTCACCGACGAGATAATTCTCGGAGCCACCGGGCGCGTTCGCCCCCTGAGCGGTGAGAATTCTAAAATAGTACCCATGGAAGGGGCGCGGCGTAGCGTCAGAGGTCCCACCCGCATGCGCTGCGTAGCCTTCGGCCCGCGCTTGCGCCACCAGCGGGCCCAGCGGGCTTTCCGGCATGCCAGGGTGGCTGGGCCAATACAGCCCATCCTGGCGACCGGGGGTGCTCTTGAATCGGCGTGCAAACTCACTCTGCCCGCCGATCTGGAGCGCCGCGTATTCCCGTTGTGCTTTGACATACGCCTGGCAGACTTCAATGACGCTCAGTTCGTTACGACCTACGCGTCGGTTTAGAATCTCCTCAGAGGCGGCTCGGGTATCAAAACGCCATCCATTGTGTTCGTGAACAAGTGGTATCGGCAGCGGCCAGTGCTCTTCGCCCACATTCAGAACGGCCTTGTCCTCACTTTCGAGCTCGATGGCATGCGCCACATCAAAGGCTGCGACGAATTGGGCCCGGCCATTTTTGTCCTGCACAGAATCGCCCGAATGGATCAGTTTGGCGCCCTCTACGCCGAGAATGGCCCGCAGGCGCGGCGTGCTATTGACCCGCGAGGCAGCGACCAAGGCCTGAACGGCACTCTCGGGCGTTGCGAAGTGCTTCTGTTGATCGACGGGGCTTGCCACCGCGGCGATGGAGCTCCCCAGTGCAATGCAAACTATAGTCCAACGAATGCTGTGCTTTAACATCGTATTTTCTCTGAAGTAGGCCGCTGTACTGTGCGTCATCGAAACTAGCGCCGACGCGATGCGCCGCCGTTAGAACTCGGTGCTGAATGGACCGCAGCCCCGGAGCGACTGGAGGCGCCGCGCACTGACTCCTGATGGACCCGCGGGCCGCTGCCGAAGGACTCAAACGCCCGCGGGGAAGCCTCGGATCTGGGCGAACTGCCTCTCGGCACTTCAGTAGGACGGACTGCAGTGCCGGGCTGACGTGCAGGCTCATACCCGCGCGCCTCGCGGCGTGCAGCTTCAGATCGATCTTCAAAATGCGCCGCTACTGCGGCATTGCCGTACGGCACGCCATGACGGTGGTGCGGATCGTGTTCCCAGGGGCCCGCTCTAAGACCTTCGCGTCCACCGCGCTGATATACATGGTGATGGTGCCAATCCCAGTAGTTCCAACCCCACCAAGGACCAAACACGGGGAACCCGATGCCAAAGCCGATTACTAGACCGCCAACAAAATCGGGGTACTCTGGCCATGGTCCCGGCCCGTATGCAGTGAAGAAAAACGGGGGATATCCTATCCAGGGCCACGCGCCATAGACGAGCATCGGATCGTAGTACGGCACGTAAATAACCCCAGGATCGGCCGATGCAATGCTGATGTCCTGATTCTCGGTCGTGACTACCTGCTGCGGTGTGCTGTGCAATGAGCCGGCCGAAGCGGCGCGCTGGCGCAGACGTTGGACCGCATCCATCACCGCGTCCTGCTGCGCCAGAAACGCATCTCCCATCCGCTCGGTCCAGTCCAGGTGACTGTCCATCATCCTTAGCACCAGTGGAGAGGCAACGAGCGACTTTATGCTCATATCCCAGCGCATTTGTTCCAACGCAGCAGTTAAGGCATCGCCCTTGAGGGCCGCATTGGCCGGCTCATCGAGCCAGCGACGCGCCTGAACAATTTCCAGCGGATAGGTCGATCCCATCAAAATTGGCCCCAACAGTGAGTCGGGGTAGAGCGCAACGGGAGCCACAAGCTGCTCGAGCTGTTCGTTGCTGAGGATCGCTACTGAGGGCGATGACGCTGCTGCCGGCTGAACGTCTGGAGCCTGCTGCGGCGTGGCCGATAGCGGTACGAGCCCCAACAGGGTAATCAAGGTAAGAGTCGACCTAATGTTGCTGCTCATGAAATGTGTGCCCTCATCGCGGCGGTCAGGCTTGAATCGCGCGCCGTTACACTTCGCGGCGTCGTGATAAGCAGTCTTGATGTCCCCGCTTCGATCGGCAAGAGTACAATTACCTATAAGCCGGCCTCGGAGTGCTGGTGAAAGTGCCCGAGAATTCCGAACTTTTAAGCGTTGCTTCTGTCAATCGCTCGCGGCTCGCACCCGTCTCAAGCGCACTCGTGTTGCCCAAGCCAGTTGCCAGCCACGCTCGTACGATGTGGTGCAGATGAAGATTAAAGCGCTTGGACGCGACGGTCAGTGCCTCTTCACGGGACATTTAGAGAGCACTATTGCAGCAATGCACGGTACCACCCCATTGGATGCGAGATACTTTGGCAGACACGCTGCCAGCATCATATGAGGGTTCTGTCACCAGGCCGCGGGCTCTAGGGTCGAGGCAATGCGGCGGGCTTCAGCACGGCCGCTCCGCTCAAAGTGCCTCCCCGAAGACTCTCCAGGGCTTCGTTGGCTCTAGCCAGCTCAAATATTTCGACTCGAGGCCGCAGGCGAACCCGTGCGGCAACCTCCATGAATTCCCGGCCATCCTGGCGCGTCAAATTGGCGATGGAGCATACGGAGCGCTCACTCCACAGTAGCTCGTAAGGGAAGCTCGGTATGTCACTCATGTGAATCCCGGCACAAACAACTCGGCCACCTTTTCGGGTTGCCGACAGCGCCGCCGGGACAAGTGAGCCGACAGGCGCGAAGATGATCGCCGCATCCAGAGCCACCGGAGGCCGTTCATCTGATCCTCCAGCCCAGGCTGCGCCAAGCTGCCTGGCAAAGGCCTGGGCCTTAAGATCACCGGAGCGCGTGAAGGCAAACACCTGGCGATTCTCAGCGGCCGCAATTTGAGCCAGTAGATGGGCGGCCGCTCCGAAGCCATACATACCCAAATTGCCGCTGCTGCCGGCCGCGCGGTAGGCCCGAAAGCCAATCAGCCCAGCGCACAGCAACGGCGCTGCCTCGGCGTCTGAATAATGGCTCGGAATCGGGAGACAGTAACGAGCGTCTGCGACCATGAATTGCGCATAGCCGCCATCCAGCGTGTAGCCATTGAACTCGGCCTTATCACAGAGATTCTCTGCCCCCTCTAGGCAATATCGACAGGTACCGCAGGTACGCCCGAGCCAGGGAACTCCAACGCGATCCCCAATACTGAAGTGGGTGACCGCAGCTCCTCGTTCAACGATGCTGCCGACCACCTCGTGGCCTGGGGTCATGGGATAGTGAATATGGGGTAACTCGCCATCAATCACATGGAGGTCAGTTCGACATACGCCGCATGCCAGTACTTGGATCAAGAGGTCATGAACGCCGGGCACCGGACGCGCGATAGAATCCAACTGGAGTACTTCCTTATTGCCATGCAAGCGCATGGCGGACATGAGGGTGCTCTTCTGCATGATTTCGATCTCGTTCTTTGAGGCCGGTTATTTCCCAACAACGAATAAATGACTGCCGCAGCAGGCCGGGTGCGTGCAGCCCCTCAAGCAAAAACACTCGCTTAGTATGACGCCTGAGCCGAGTCCTGACGTAGTCAAATCATGGTTCGAATGTTTTCCGGTTCGACTCCGTTCGGATTGCCCAGGCTAATAGAGTCAACGCCAACCTCCTAGCCGGCACCATCCTTAAGGCCCTTAATTTGAGTGTGTCGTCGGTGCGCGCGCCCGGCCGACTGCCAACCCGTCAGGAAAACCGCACCAACTCCAGTAAGTACTTCTCCTGATGGGGATTAATTACCGAGCAGGTACGGTGCCACACACATAAGGGGAGTGAGGTCTCATGCCAAATCCAGCCTGGCTGCGCAAAATCTACATGGTCTTTCCTTTTGCGGTCGCCCTGATCGGCTCGCCGCTCGCGCACGCGGTCCCAAGCTACGCGCGTCAAACTGGCATGGCCTGCGAAGCCTGCCACACTGTGTTCCCAGAGCTCACTCACTTTGGCCGAATGTTCAAGGCAAATGGCTACACGCTCGATAATCTCAAGCCGGTGCGCGGCGTCGCCGCCACCAAGAACGAAATGCTGGCCCTGACCGGGCTGCCGCCGATTTCGCTGATGGTGCAGGTGTCGGATACGTGGCTGAATAAGACCCTGCCCGATGGCAGCGGCGTCGGCAACGCTCAGAACGGTACCGTGGCGTTCCCGCAGCAGATCAGCATCTTCTATGCCGGCAAGATTGCGCCGCAACTCGGCGCCTTCATCCAGCTAACTTACGACAACCAGGCCGGAACGATCGGTATCGATAACACCGATATCCGCTATGCCAACGACATTGTGCTGCCGCAGGAGCAAAGCCTGATCTACGGCGTTTCGATCAATAACAACCCGACGGTGCAGGATCTGTGGAACACCACGCCGGCATTTGGCTTTCCCTATGCCGGAACGAATTCGAGCATCTCATCACTGGCAGGAACTGCCATTGACGGCACGTTTGCGCAGGATGTGGCAGGCATCAGCGTGTATGCAATGTGGAACGAATCAATTTATGGGGAATTGGGCGCCTACCATTCGGCCAAGCAGGGCGCCTCCAACTCGATTACCGGCGCCGCCGGCCCTCTGGACGGGACGACTTCAAATGTTATTAACGGTGCTGCACCGTACTATCGTTTCGCGTATGAGGGGTTGTGGGGCCGACATTCATTGGAGGTCGGCGTTTATGGGATGGATCTGAAGCTGTTTCCGGGCGGAGCCCCCGGAGCCTCGGTTCCATTGAGTGGCCCTTACAACAAATTCGATGATTTTGCCCAGGACATCCAGTACCAGTACATCGCCGACGAGAATCTATTTACGGTGGCCGCCACGCGCATTCATGAATCGATGTCTCTTGATGCCAGCTACGAGACTCAGGCCGCGGAGAATCTTCGCGATGATTTGACGACCATTCGCGTCGCTGCGACCTACTACTACCGGCGCAAGTTCGGGCTCACGGCCGCGCACTTTGCCACCACGGGCAGTTCGGACTCTGACCTTTATGGTGCCGGTGCGCTGCCGGGCATAATGACCAGTGCCAACAACAGCCCAGATACCCAAGGGTGGATGGCGGAGTTGAATTACGTGCCGTGGCTAAATGTGAAGCTCTCGCTCCAATACACCGCGTTCAATAAATTCAATGGCGGTAGCACCAATTACGATGGCTTCGGGCGCGCTGCTTCCGATAACAACACAACCTACGCGCTGCTTTGGTTTGCCTACTGAAGCAACGCGATGTATGGGTCGGAAGACAATCTGCTTACGGTATCGCCCATAGGAGGCTGCCTGTGAAGTTCACAATTGCTGTAGTAGTCGGTTGCGCCGCTTGGCTGGGAGCCGGCGTGGTCCGCGCGGCTGATATAAGCCCGGACATGCGCGATGCGGCCCAAAAGGTCGCCGTAACAACCTGCGCAACCTGCCACGGTCCGCAGGGTCGTAGTTTCAATCCGAAGTTCCCGCGACTCGCCGGTCAGTCCGCGAGCTATCTTGTCGCGCAGATGAAGAACTTTAAATCCCAGACACGCGGCGATGCCGATGCGCTCGGATACATGTGGGGCATGGCCGCACCATTGTCCGATGATCTGATCGACGCGCTGGCGGCGTATTACAGCGCTCAGCGGCCGGGGAATGGCGAAAGCGCCGATCCGGCGCTGATCGCTCACGGTAAGGAAATCTATGAACAAGGAGTCGCCGCCGAAGGGATTCCGCCGTGTGTTTCGTGCCACGGACCGAACGCGGTCGGCACCGATGATTTTCCGCGACTGGCTGGCCAGCACGTTCAATATTTGCTGAAACAGCTGCGCTCCTTTCAGAACAATATGCGAAACGTGGCCGTCATGCACGGCGTGGCAAGTGGCTTGCAACGCGCCCAAATGGAAGCCGTGGCGACCTATCTGCAGTCTCTAGGGCCGTAGGGCGGCCGCCCGAAAACCAGCAGCGAGCGGCCACACCGAAGCGCTGGCCGATTCCGCGTTCTGGGAACAGCTCGTTTAGTAGGTCTGACTGACCGCCGCCAGTTCACGCCAATACTTGCCGACCCCCAGGCGACTGGTGTTCGAGCGGCAGACATACGGTGAACTCGCTACCCTGGCCGGAGCCGGCACTCACGGCCGCGACGTTGCCCCCGTGCGCTTCCACAATCGCACGCACCAGAGCGAGGCCAATGCCAAGACCAGAGCTGGAGCGCGGTGCAGTAGCGTGGGCTTGCATGTAGAGATTGAAGATATGCGGCAGCGTATCCGCGGCGATGCCAATGCCGGAGTCCCGGATCCGAATAACTGCACTCTCATCTGACACGTCTAGCGATAGGGTGATCTCCCCACCTTTATCCGTGTACTTCGAGGCGTTGCCCAGCAGATTCACAAATACCTGTTCCAGCCTGGCGGCATCAACCATCACCCAGACGCCTGATTCCTGTCCCGACAGAATTAGCCGATGGCCGCGCCCATCGAGGTCCCATTGGAGCGTCCCTACAGCATTGCTCAGTACCGTGCGCAGATCTACCAGTTCTCGCCGCAGTGAGAGCTGTCCACGCGTAATTCGTGCGATATCCAAGAGCTCGCCGATCAGCATCGCCATTTGCTGGGTCTGGCGTTCGATCAGCTCGTGCATTTGCCGTTCGAGGGGGCTAGTGGCGTTCTTGGGAGCGCGCAGCACCTTGACTGCATTTCGAATCGCCCCGATGGGGTTACGCAGCTCATGACACACCGTCGCAAGAAACTCGTCCTTCAGTCGATTGGCGTTGCCAAGCTCCTTAATCCGCCCAAGCGTCGGCAGCAAGGTAAACGGATCGTTGCTATTTTCTATAGTAGCGCTGGTGGGGATCGGAAAACCTAAGCCATTGAGGTACCTGGGCGCTGAATTAACATGCGTGAGCAAGGTGCGTGAGGTTGTGTGCGTCGCTTCCATAGGTATCGCTCCATCCGTTGTCCTCTGACGGACAAAGACTACAAGGCAGGGGTAATCCGTTCCGTTCGGTACCATACGTATGGCGATCTGGTGCGTCTGCGTAGGACATTCGAAAGGCACCGGCCACGACTGCAAGGCGATGGATTCTCCAGCGTGCAGGCTCCTGCGAGCGAGCGCAGCGGGCCCTCCTCAGCAGCGACCGGGACACCGTGAGTCCGGCGCATCAATGCCCGATTGAACGGGCGTTCTTATTATGAAGCGCCGAGGATCGTAGGACACACGCGGCGGATTGGCTTTCTATGAGCAGGGCGCATTCTGCAAAGGATTTCGGATATAACCGGCGACCGCATGGTTGTCAGCCGATCAACTGTGAAGCCGAGAAGCCAGACAGATATTCACTAGTTGATGTGCACGCCGCCAACGAGCCAGAACACGAGAAGTATGACTAATACCAAGCCCACAGCCCCACCAGCTCCGCGGCCACCGTATCGATTGTACCCCTAATAGCCCCCACCGCCGCCAATCAGCAGCAAAGCAGCACCACCAGAACAATGATCAGTAGGGTGCCTATCTCATGCCTTCCGTTCCAAGCGGGTGGATATCGTGCCCACTAGAGCCGCGCCTTTGGAATTACGCCGCTGGCGAATGCGGGACTCGAGCGTTTTGACCAGATCTGCGCGCGCCAAGCAATTCGGGCTGTAAGCGCGTCATTCGCCTCTGCGTAGGCTACTGGTCGTTCAATGGACGCAGCCAATATTAAAACGATAGCGCAGCGCCTTAACGGCAACTGTGCGGGATCGTACACAGTGACCGCGCCGAGATGATGTAAGGCCTCAATTTGAGCCGGAGGGCATTCGAGTTGGTGCGGGACGTCGGCGTCATTTGCAAGCGCCAGGAGCTGCCGCCAAAACTTATGAAAACTGCAGTCTTAAATCGACGCCGCCAGCCTCAGCAAGCCTCCGGTTGCGACACCTATCCGGTCGGTGCACCCCGCGCCAGCGTGCGAAGGCCGCCAGCCACGTAAGGACCCAGGCGCGCCCTCAGCGCAGCTACATCATCGGAGCGGCATAAGCCATCGGAGAGCATGTCAAGCCGGCCAGTTTCTGCCAGTGACAGCGTGAGTGCGCCGGTCAGGAAGTTGTAGCCCCAGTAGATATCCTCCGGCGCTGAACCGGGGAGGGAATCCATGACGGCCTGAATAAATTCGCGCACCACGCCGTTGAAGGTTGTGCCCATCATCGTGCGACCCCACTCGGGCGAATTATTTACGTAGGCGAGCAGCGAGAAGTAGCTGTGCCACCCGGGGCCGGCATGGGCAAGCCGATCCAGGATCGGATTGAGAAACGCGCCCACGACCGCCTCGGTACTCGGCGCCTGCGGCGCGGCCTTGAGCCGCGCTTCTGCCAGCCGCCGTAGCCGCTCGTCATTGAGCACATGGCCGCGCCGCTCGATGACCTGGGCGAGCAGATTCTTCTTGGTGCCAAAGTGATAGTTTACCAGCGCCAGCTTGACGCCGGCCTCCGCGGTAATTTCGCGCAGCGATACGCCATGAAATCCCCGCCGTGCAAACAGCTTCTCGGCAGCATCCATCAGCTTGTCTTTGGTTGCGCGCTTTGGGCGGGGCATGCCGGTACCTGAATTGAGGCGCCAATACTAAACCGCTTTCGGATTGCTGTCCGCACCGGGCGCGCAAAATGATGTGACTTAAGCCGGCATTTTCTTCGTTGGCAGATCCCCGTTGCATTGGAACGGATGTTCAATTAATCTTGAACATGCGTTCAAGTCGTGGTCGTCTTGGCGTACGAACTATTAAATATCTTGGGGGAGGGTCGAACCATGTTGCGCAGGTTCTGTGCTGCTTTCATTACCGCAGTCTTCATCACGAGTGCCGCCGTAGCTGCTGATACGGAAGCGGCCGCCACGAGTTCAGCGGCGGCCAGCAATGGCGGCCTTGAGGAGGTGGTTGTAACCGCTCGTCGCCGCTCAGAGCAACTGCAGGATGTGCCGCTGGCGGTGACCGCACTCAACGCTGATCAGCTACAGGCTCAAAACGTCCAGAATCTGACCGACGTGACCGCGGTGTCCCCCAATATCGAGGTCAATGCCGGGCGAGCAACCAGCAGCACGATCAACGTCTACATTCGCGGCGTGGGCCAAAGCGATCCGCTTTGGGGCAATGAACCGGGCGTCGGCATTTATCTGGATGATGTCTACATCGCTCGGCCACAGGGTGCACTCCTGGATCTGTACGATGTTGATCGCATTGAAGTGTTGCGTGGCCCGCAGGGGACACTCTATGGCAAGAACACGATCGGCGGGGCGATCAAATACATCACCCGTGACATCAGCGCCTCCAACGAGCCTTATTTCGATGCCTCAGTCACCGGCGGAAGCTACGCCGAGCGCGATTTCAAGTTTGCGGCGTCGGCGCCGCTGGTAGCAGATCACGTCTATTTCGGGGTCGCCGGAGCGTATCTGCGCCACGATGGCTGGGGTGAGATCGTGGACGATGGGCTGCCGCGGCCATACAACGCCGTCGGGCAGGATGTGGATGACAAGAATGTGCTCACAGGACGCGCGAATCTCACCATCACCTGGGGTCAGAGTTCCAAGCTGAAGATCCTGGCCGATACGATGGATGATCGCTCCAACGAGGTCGCTGGGCAGCGGCTCGCTGCGGATCCCTACCTCGAAACCCCGCTCGACAGCCGATTCGACACCTATACCGACATGCCGGTCGACAAGGATCGGGCGGCGTTCTTTGGCTACTCGGGCACCTACACACAGGATCTCACCGACGCCCTGGCCTTCAAGACGGTCGTCGCCTACCGCCAGGGGGAGACACATCAGTTCATTAACTTCAGCGAGTTGGATGCTCCCTGGTTCGAGGTGCCGGGCAGCTACAAGGATCATGAAACCACCGGAGAGATGCAGCTGACGTATACCGGATCACAATGGAAGGGGGTCGCTGGCCTCTATTATTTCAATGGCACGGCGGCCGGTTCCTACAACGCGGTGCTGAGCCTGGGTGGCGCATCGCTGGCTCCAGGACTGCCGCCGGGCCTTACCCAGCTGACGGAAGGCAGCATCATCACCAACAGCTATGCCGGCTACTTTGATACCACCTGGACTCTGGCGCCGCGCCTGAATATGGATGTGGGTGCGCGCTGGAACGAGGATCAGAAGACGGCCAGCGTCTACGTGTCGGCTATAAATGCGGGGACACTGGCGCCCGATGCCACGTTCTTCAATCCCAATAATCCGCCCGCGGGATTTGTGCCGCTGGGTGGGCCGGAAACCGACTACACCAACAAACACAGCTTCGTGAACATCTCACCACGCTTTGGGTTTGACTATCACTTTACTGACGATGTCATGGGTTACATCTCCTATAGCCGCGGCTTCAAGAGTGGTGGCTTCGACATGCGCGGAAACGAAACGGCGGATCCCGGGACCATAAACGGCTATCGCTCGGAAGAAGCCGACAGCTACGAGCTCGGCGTGAAGTCGACATTGCTTGATCGGCGGCTGACGCTGAACCTGACCGTCTTCTACTCCCCGTATAACGACGTGCAGATTACAAGCCAGCAGTTCGAACTGGTTGCGGGCGCGCCGACTAACGTAACTGCGGTACTCAATGCCGGCACCCAGCTGAATCAGGGCGTCGAATTCGAGTCGGTATGGCGGCCAATTGACCCGTTAACCCTCACGGCCAATATTGGCTACCTCGATGCCTACTACAAGGACTTTCTGGAGGGTTGTGCGACCCCGGCACCTGGCTGCTTCGTCAATGTCTCCTCGCAGAACTCCCCGGTCGATGCGCCGCGCTGGACGGCATCCCTGGCGGGCGTTTACGTGTGGAACGTGGGCGGCGGTGACCTTAGCGCACACTCCACCCTTCGCTATCAAAGCTTCACGAAGGTTGCCAACACCGCACCGAGCATCACTGACCAGGGTGGCTATTCGGTGCTGGATGCCGGCTTGGCTTACGCTTTGGGCAAGAACTGGCGCTTTTCAGTCGAGGGCAAGAATATCCTCGACAAGTGGTACCGGGTCGCTGGCTACGACTTCGGCGCCTTTGGCACTGGCCTTGAGGGCGGCCTGAGCCAGATCGGTTACTACGGTGCGCCGCGCACCGTGCTGGGGACGGTGAACTACCGCTTCTGAGTAGTTGGCGCGCGGCCTTCCGGCCGCGCGCCAGCGACCGCTCGTGAGCCCAGACACAAAGTATCAGGGTGCGGGAGCGTTGCTCGCACGGGGCAGCTCGTGGTGCCGCATGCCTGCAGGGATGAGGTCCCGGCCATGAACAGCTTTGATTCAACGCAGGCGCTGCTGCCCGAGATCATGGCCTTGCACGGCCGCTGGCGCAGCACCCAGACTGCGCTGATCGAGGGCGAGCGCTCACTGAGCTGGGGGGCCTTCGATAGGCTGCTCAATCAGGTGGCTAACGGGTTGCGCGCCCAAGGCGTGCAGCCCGGCGACTGCGTTGCCGTGCTGATGCACAACAGCCTGGAAATGGTCGCGGCGTTGTTTGGCACGCTCAAATCGGGCGCGGTGGTGGTACCGCTGAACCTTTCGATCACCGATCAGGCACTGGTCGAGATGGTGGGCGATTGCGGCGCCGTGGCCATACTCGCATCGGACGAACAATGCCGACGAGTGGATGCCCTGCGAACACAGTTTCCGACGCTGCGCGCGCAGTCCTACGTGGGCGTCAATGCACCCGCGAGGGGCTGGCAGGAATTTAACGCCTGGGTCGAGCAGCAGGATGCAGCGCCTCTGCTACATGCCGTGCAGCCTGACAGTCCCTGCAACATCATTTACAGCTCGGGCACGACCGGGGTGCCCAAGGGCATCGTGCATTCTCATCTGTGCCGCCTGCGCTGGGCGGTGGACGTAGGCGCGGCGCTTCGCTACCACTCCGGCGCCATCACGATCTGCTCCCTCGGCTTATTCTCCAACATCAGCTGGGTGAGCATGCTGGCCACCTTTTACGCCGGGGGCACCGTGGTGGTGATGCGCTCATTTAAGCCCCATGAGCTGATGGCGCAAATCGAGCGCTTTGAGGTGACGCACGGGGCGTTCGTACCCATACAACTGCAGCGCATACTGGATTCTGGGGCGGCTGATGTGCACCCGAGCCGTACTCTGCAGACCCTGATGTGCTGTGGCTCGCCGCTTGCGGCAGACACCAAGCGCGCCGTCGCCGCCGCCCTTAGCTGCCAGTTGATCGAGCTCTACGGTCTGACCGAAGGTCTGGTCACGACGCTGGGACCGGAGGATTTCCGTCGCAAACTCACCTCCGTAGGCAAACCTCTGCCCGGCGCTCAGCTCCTGCTGCTCGATGAATCCGATCGGCCGGTGCCAACGGGCGAGGCCGGGGAGATCGTCGGTCGCAGCAGCCTGATCATGTCCGGCTATCATAACCGGCCCGATGCCGACGCCGAGGCGACCTGGATCGGGCCCGATGGCCTGCGGTGGTTCCGAACCGGCGACATTGGACGCCTCGATGACGAAGGCTTTCTCTACATTGTCGATCGCAAGAAAGACATGCTGCTTTCGGGCGGCCAGAACGTCTATCCTGCGGACATTGAACAGGTGATCCGCCTGCACGAGGCGGTCGCAGAGATCGCGGTCATCGGCGTGCCGAGCGAGCGCTGGGGTGAAAGCCCGCTGGCAGTCGTAGTACTGCACGCGGGGCAGCGAATTGAGGCCGAACAGCTGATGGCATGGACCAACGAGCGGGTGGGTAAGCAGCAGCGCGTCAGTGGGGTGGTGTTTCGGGATGCACTGCCCAGAAACCCCAATGGCAAGATTCTCAAGCGCGAGTTGCGACGTGAATACATAACCGCCGTCGTCACTTCGGAGTCACGCTCGTGAGTGCCCAGCGCAGTGAAGCCATCACCAGTGCGGCGCCGGCGCGCACCTACCAGCTCTACGTGCTCGCGATACTGCTGATCGTCTATACCTTCAACTTCATTGATCGCATCGTGCTCGGCATCCTGGTGGCGCCGATCAAGCTAGAGCTGCACCTGACGGATACCCAGCTCGGCTTCCTCGGCGGGACCGCCTTCGCGCTCTTCTACGCAGCCGTGGGCGTGCCCATCGGCTGGCTCGCCGATCGTGTCAATCGGGTCTGGATCATGGCCGGAGCTCTTGCCTGCTGGAGTGCCTTTACAGCAGGTTCCGGCCTCGCCCACAGTTTCCTGCAGCTGTTTGTGGCGCGCCTTGGCGTCGGCGTCGGCGAAGCCGGGGGCGTTGCCCCGGCGTACTCGCTGATCAGTGATTACTTTCAACCGAACCAGCGCGCGCGCGCGCTTGGCCTTTACTCACTCGGAATTCCGCTCGGCAGTGCGCTCGGGCTGCTCCTTGGCGGCTACCTGGCAGTCGCAGTCAGCTGGCGGGCTGCGTTCACGGTGCTGGGCATTGCCGGCATTCTCCTGGCTCCGCTGCTGATTGCGACATTGAAGGAACCCAAGCGCGGCGGGATGGATGCAGGGGTCAGGAGCCTGCCCGCTTCACTGGCGGAAGTGGCGCGAACGCTGCTATCGAAGCCCAGCTTCTGGCTGCTGTCCGGCGGCGCTGCCTGCAGTTCGATCATGGGTTACGGGCTGCTATTCTGGCTACCCTCGTTTTTCATGCGAAGCTACGGCCTGAGCATCACCGAGGTTTCGCACTTCTACGCGGGCCTGCTCCTAATCGGTGGAGTAGCTGGGATCTGGATCGGCAGCGTGCTGGCCGATAGGTTGGGAAGTAAGGCGCGCTCGGCCTATGCCCTAATCCCGGCGGTGGCCTTCTTTCTGATACTGCCGTGCTATGCTTATGGCGTATTCCGTCCGCCCGGCGCCTTTGCCTTCGCATTCTTCCTGATACCGACCGCTCTGCAATTGGCGTGGTTGGGTCCAGTGATCAGCGCCATTCAGCATCTGGTGCCCGCCAATATGCGAACGGTGGCATCGGCCACTTTTCTTTTTATCAATAACCTGCTCGGCCTCGGGCTCGGATCGCTGCTGCTCGGATTTGCCTCGGATCAGCTCAAAGCGCGTTTCGGCAGTGAATCGTTGCGCTATGCGATCCTCGGTGGAACCGGTTTCTATGTACTGGCCGGGGTTTTCTTCCTGGTGGCGGCCCGCTATCTGGCCCGCGACTGGATTGAGCCGAGGTCCTAACCGGCACAGCCAGCATAGGGCTGTGTTCCTTGACCGCAAGCGGAGGTGTAACCATGGAGCATGACAAAGGCTGGAAGCTCGAGCCGGCGCTATTTGACGCCCAGCAGATTCCGCCGCTCACACAGGCTTTCAATGCGCAGGCCGAGGCGTTGCTGGCCGGCATACCTTCTGTCCTGCAACTACCGCCCGCGGTGATCCGGGAGGCACGCGCCAGTGGCAGATCGGTTCTCGGGCCCGTCATACTCTCGCCCAAGGGCGAGACCCGCGCGATCGAGACGCCGCACGGTGCGCTGCCGTTGCGTGTGTTTCCGACGCCGGCGGCCCGCGGTGTCCTGCTTCATTTCCATGGCGGCGGCCTGGCCCTCGGTGCACATGATCAGCAGGATTTTCTGCTTGAGCCGATTGCGGACGCGACCGGGCTGGCCGTTGTCAGCGTCGGCTACCGCCTGGCCCCCGAGCATCCGTATCCGGCCGGACCCGATGACTGCGAGCGGGCCGCGCTATGGCTCGTTGAAAATGCCAAGCGCGAGTTCGGCACCGATCAGCTGTACATCGCCGGCGAGTCGGCGGGCGCATATCTATCGGCTGTCACGCTGCTGCGCCTGAAGGACCGGCACGCGTTGCGCCCCTTTCGCGGCGCGGTGCTCACCTACGGCCACTACGACATGAGCCACCTCAGCCCCTCGGCGCGACGGTGGGGACCGCGCAATCTTGTAATTTCCACACCCATCATCGAGCAGTTCTTCGATTGGTTTATCCCGCCGTCGCAGCGTGATCTGCCGGATGCTTCGCCCCTCTACGGCAATCTTGCGGGCCTGCCACCGGCGCTGTTTACCGTGGGCACGCTCGATCCGTTGCTGGATGACACGCTGTTCATGTCCAGCCGCTGGGTCGCGGCGGGCAACAGCACGGAACTCGCGCTCTACCCGGGTGCGATTCACGGCTTCACCTTGTTTCCCTATGAGCAGGGACTGGCCGCCAATCAACGCATAGTGCGGTTCTTGAAGGAGCGCATCTTGGCCGCGGCCTCTGCAGCGCCCTCGCGCTAAGCTCAGTGTGATGCGTTTTGGATCTTGCCCTGCCAGACAGCCATGGTATCGGGCGATCCCTGGGCACGGACCCCATTGTCGGCAAGGATGGCGTCGGTCGCATTTACCATCTCAGTGCGGGAGAACACCAATGACTCCCCCATGCGGTTAGCAAAGGCAAACACCACATAAGGGTCCTTCAGATCGCGCAGTAATGCGACCAGATGCTTCAGGCTTCGCACGTGCACACCATTTACTGAGTCCACGACGAGCCCCACGGGATTGCTGTAGCCTTTGGCAAGATCACTCGGGAAGAACGGAGAGGGGACCACCACCAACTCCTCATGCTGCGCATCAGGCGCTGCCCCAAACCCGGATAGCAAGGGACTACCCAAGAAGGCCAGCCCCAGCAGGGCATTTGGGGTTCCCGTATACAGCGACAGGTATTGTGCGGAAGCCTTACAGAAGACCAGCGGTCCATAAATGAAATAGGAAGGATAATCGCCTCCTAAGGCCGGCATTAATCGTGGGCTGTCGGCAGTGACTGGCAATTGCACCTGGAGCGGCTTACCGGCGCGGACAATCGTGAGCGGGACGGAACCATTCTTGTAGATTTGCTGGACGCGATATCTAAAGGACACGCGAAGATCATCACTGACCTTGACCATTCCCTGATCATCAATTGGCCAGACACCAATATGTGTGACCACATCCCACTCCTTGAGCGGATAGGATGATTCTGTCGAATACGGGCGATGAACAACCATGCCTGTGACTGACTTATCGAGCTGGAGATAGTGACGCAGTGACGAGCTCTCGAGCGTCTGAAGATCGTCATGCATGGCGGGCTTGCCAGCGTAATGGCCGTCCACTATCTCCTTCAGGAATAGATCTATTTCCTCATTGGGGATGATGTATCCGATGTTTTGTGTGTCACCACCGGCTCGGCTAAAGGCAAGACCAATCATCTTATCGCCTGCAACCGCGGCGCCCCCGCTATTGCCAGGGTTGATAGCTGCATCTATTTGTATGCGCAATCCCATCACAGGGTAGTTGTAGGCCGTGTACTCGATGCGCGAGACAATTCCTTTAGTGATTGATAGGGAATTACCACCTGTCGGGTAGCCGTATGCAAGCACAGGGTCCTTGATAAGCGGCAAGTGATCCGCCCGCAAGAGCGGAGCATGCGCATCAAAAAAGGATTCGTCATCTAATTTCAGTAACGCCAGGTCGATCCCCGGCGCCACTGCGATAACCGTCGCTGGCAGTTTATCGCCAGCCTGATCGGCCTGGATCTGTACTTGACTGGCATACATGACCACGTGGGCATTCGTCAGGATACGGTGGCCGTCAATAACAACGCCGCTCCCGCTAATATCGGTAGGCGCCTGTTTGCTCCACGGCTTGGCGAGGTCGGGACTGCGCACGGTTGCGAAGACTTTAACCACCGAATTGCCGATGCCACTCTCAGTGCTCCCAACCGAAGCATCACGAGCATCGTCGGCTGCGCCTGCGTTCCAGGCACCGAGACCCATTGCGGTGAGAACGCATACGCACGCAAGCAACTTTCGCATGTTCCGCCTTCCAGTCATTCCTGTCCCCTGAGTTGTTCTCCTCAGCATGTCTGCGCGCCCGCTACTCGCAAAAGCTGCTCGATAACAGCCAATGTCCGCTTACTCCGCGATGTCGAGCTAACGACGAGCACGAGGCTTGGACCCAAGGCACCTGGACTCACTGTTGTAGGGGGGCAGCAGCTACTTATTGAATCATACTACGTGCCGGTCAACCTCGGTCGCTCGACTGAGCCTGTATGGCAGTTCGCGGTACTCATCATTTCAAAATTCACAAATCTGGCCTCTAAGCAATCCGGCCGCTCCCGCTGGCCTGGCTTAATTGGCGCTTAGGATGCGGCTCGAGCAGGCGCGGCGGACGTTACTCGGTTGCCCAGCTACATGATGTCGAGACAGCAGTATTTGAACGACGATCGCAAGAACGGGCATCCGCACCTGATGTGGTTTGTCCCGGGCGATGCCGCAAAGGAGTGGGGAAAATCTACCCGGGTCGCCAACGATGGCCTCTAATGAACCTAAGGATCGCATGACCGTGATCTTCGTGTGGGTTGGACACTGGTCCGACGGAACAGCGGTCCCGCAGGAAGCTCACGCAAGGTCGGCTGCGCACAAGATGCCGTGAACCGATGCGCCCATGCCTGGTACCGGCGGTGTAGGCAAGGCGGGCGGCGCAACGGGGCGGAGCCTGTCTTCCACCGGGTGCTGCATGACAGCTCGCGCCGGCTCCTCAAATTTAAGCGGGCGGCGACGCAATACGCTCTGCGGAGCGAATCAGAGTCTTCGTAACATGTCTCTTGCGTGCACCGTGGGATTCGGCAGATCGCACCACTTAACACGCAGGTACTCATCATTGATACGCTCGATGACCTCGCCGACCGAATCGGCACAAAAGTCGTTGTACTCGACCGTATCCCCAATCTGAAGCGACAAGACGTCCTGGTCCAACATTGATCACCTCGCCAGCTAATCCCACGCAACCAATATGTGCGCGACGTGAGCCACTGGCAGGCCGCCGCAGTCACACTGTCAACGGGCCTGGGTCGCAGATTCCACTCTTGGCCACGGCCAAGACCGGCACTGTTGGGCAAACCGCGTCCATCCAGCAGCCCTAATTTCCCAGGACAGTTCGATCCTTGTCAGGTATGCGCTGATTTACTCATGCCTGTGAGTACTTACTGTTTTCCCGCTAATATCGCCCACTTAGCTCTCAAAGTTCATGCGGTTGATCGCTGGGCTGTACGCCCACCATCGGCATCTATGACTACGCGGCCGCGCGCCAAATGACTGCGCACCTGCTCGGCCTTGGTCACCGCCGTATTGGCACGATCCTGGGTCGCCCGGATCACGTAGGTACCGAGCAGCGCTACCTTGGCTTTATTGAAGAGATGTGCGCCTGGTCGACACCGGTGGATTCTGATCTGGTGCAGACAGGCAATTTTGAATTCGCGGGGGATGCAGTGTGTGCTGAGCGCATGTTGAAAGCCGCTTCGCCGCCAACTGCAATCTTTGCCAGTAATGACGACACCGCCGCAGCGGTCATCGCGGTCGCCCGGCAGTTAGGAACTGAGCCTGCCGGGTGAGCTTTCGATCACCGGGTTCGATGACGCGCCGCTTGCCACGATGATCTGGCCCGCACTGACAACGATCCGCCAGCCGGTAGAGGAATGGCGCGACTGGCAGCGGACCTTGTTATAAAGTACTCGCCGCGGCGCAACGGTTGGCCCGCTCCCATGCCTCGGCGTCTGCTGGCGCACCGCCTGCTGATTCGCAACTCGACCGCACCGCCAGCGGCGGTCTAAACTTCTCGCTCGGGTTTGCGGGCAGGCTGCGACCCTCGGTGGCGCAGCCGACAGTCAAGCTAGGTGTATGCCGTACAAGCATTGTGACCGTGCCCCCACTATGCGCTGCGGAATGGGCCGGTACGAGCGAGGTCAGCATCATAAGAACGGGACATGCATAAATTCATTCTCATGGCCCTAGCATGCGTGGCCTCGATCGCGGCCCCAGCGGCGCAGTCCCCCACGATCAGATTCCTGTCGGCTCCCGAAGCACGCAGCGCACTGACTGAGGGGTCCGCTCGCGACTACTATGCCATGCTGCAGCTTCCCGATATCCGCAGCAAGACGGGCCTGGGGCTCGAAGGGGTTTCGCTGGCCGCTGCCCGTGAGCAGGCCCGCCTGGCCTATGGCGCCGCCACGCTGGATTTCACCGCCGAAGAGCAGGCTGCTTTACGCGAGGCGCTTGTCAGCATGCAGCCTTTGCTAACTGAGCGAGCTCCAATCTACGCGCGCACACCGTGGTCTTTTATCAAGATCCGCTCCAGCATCGAAGGCGGGCGTCCACATACACGCGGCGACAGCATTGTGCTTTCAGACGTCGTGGTGGCGTGGATCTTGAAGATGCGCGCGCAGGCGCCGCTCATCAAACCCTCCCTGGTCTGGAACCTGCTGGTGCACGCCCAAACCCATATCATCCAGCGTCAACACCCGGAGCTGTTTTCACAACTCTATACGTCAGCATTTGGCTTTCAACACGTAGAACTGGAGGCGACACCAACGTGGATCAGTTCCTTGCGAGTCATCAATCCCGATGCGCCTGAGGTTGGCTGGATTTTCTCGATCGATCAGGGTGCGGTCAAACAGTGGCTCCTGCCCGATCTGCTGATCAATAATCGCGCGTACCCGCAGATGCCAATGGGCTTCCAGATCGTCGCATTGGGCGTTAAAAAGCACGCTGATCGCTGGCAGTACCTGCCGCCAGCGTCACCAGGCAATCCACAACTACTCTATGGCCTTGATGCCTATATTCAACGCTTCCCGATTCACGATGAGCTCTATCATCCCAATGAGATTGCGGCCAATATGTTGGCCGCGTGGATCACGGGGGTGCGCATGAAGGATCCCGATAACCCGATGTGGAACAAGCTGTATGCCTGGGCCGCGGGTGCGCTCAAGTAACAAGGGCCTGATAGCTTAACGAACCACTCGTCCTCAGGCGACCCTTAGCACGTTTCCGGTGAGGATGGATGATCAGTAGGTGAGCGATGTTGGCCGGTTGGTACGCGAATGCGAGAACTGTTACCGGCCCTGGCTTGAGTGGGCCCGTCACAGCGATATCATTGAGGTGCAAATCTACAGTCGCTGGCGACTGGATAATCACGGTGTTGTCGGTCCTGAGCCGGACGTTGAGCTCACCTGCTCGGGCGAGGAGCGAGGCCCACTTCAAGGTCGCACTCATTGGTCAAACGCTTTCCGGACGCTGCGTGACGTTGGCAGCTGCATGCACTGGTCATTGCCGGATAATTTCGAGTGGATCTTTGGATTGGAAATTGCTATTTCTTCGGCGACCGGCCCGCGCACCTTGAGCTGCAGTTTCCCTCGCTTCGCACGCTGGGTTCTGTGCCGAGGCACCAATGCCCCTTTCAGCGCGCACGATTGCGATCGTGGGAGCCGGATTCTCTGGCACCACTTTAGCGGCCCGGCTGCTCCGATCGGGCAGCTCGGCCCGACACGGCTGATTCTCTTTGAGCGTTCGCCGACCTTTGGCACCGGCGCGGCATATGGCTCCCATGCCTATCCGTACCTGCTCAATGTGCCTGCCGGACGCATGTCCGCAGTGACGGAGGACCCCGATCACCTGCTTGACTACGCACGGCACCGCCTCGCTGAGGTGCACGCCGACAGCTACCTGACACGCGCCTTCTACGGCGAATACCTGCAGCACTATCTGGCGCAGTCTGAGGCCGCCGCCCCGGCGCACATTCAGCTGGAGCGCGTGCGATGCGAGGTCACCGCGCTACACCCATTGGACCTGAAGGGGTCGGTGGTCGTCCGTGCGCAGGGCCGGCAGCGGCCTGCCGATCAGGTTGTTGTCGCCTGGGGCGACCCGGCGCCAGTCCCAAGGCGCTATGCGGCCGAGGTTCAGAGGCATCTGGCTTATAGCTGCCAGCCCTTCCAGTCCGAGCTGACGCATCCGGCAGACCGGCGCGTACTGATTATCGGCACGGGACCGACGATGGCAGATCTGACAGCCGCGACGGTCGCGGCGAACCCGCAGGTGGAGCTCATTGCAGTGTCGCGCCATGGACTGCTTCCCCAACCGCAGACGGTCTGCGCGGGCCCGAATGTAAGCCACATGCGCCATCCCCAGTTTCAGGTGCCGCCCGCAGCCTCGGTCCGGCAGATCGTGTCCTCCGTGCGGACTTACGTAGAAGCAGTGCGAGGGCAGGGGCTTGATTGGCGCGATGCCCTGGTGGCACTGCGAGGATCTGTCCCGGCTCTGTGGGAAGGCTTGGGAGACGCCGACCGGCGCAGATTCCTGCGTCACGTCCGGACCTACTGGGATATCCACCGACACCGTCTTGCGCCGGAGCTCGCTGCAAGGATTATGCGACTGCGGGCCAGTGCGCAGCTGCGGGTCCACGCCGGCCGCATCCTACGATTGGTTGCGGACCGCTCTCGGATCAGCTTGCACTGGTACGCCCGGGGTCAGTCCGATATCCAGCAGCTGAGTGTGGATCGCATCCTCGATTGCAGTGGCTCAGACTATCGCATCCTGAAGACGCGGGACCCACTGCTTCGCCATCTGCTTGATGCGGGCGTTGCGAGCATTGACCAGAACGCCTTGGGTCTGCGCACCGGGGCGCAGGGAGCGCTGATCAACCGCGACGGTGACACCGCCCAGCAGCTGTTCTACCTCGGCCCCATGCTACGGGCCAGCCATTGGGAGGCGACCGCAGTCGGCGAGCTGCGTCAGCGCGTGGATTCGCTGGCGCAGACGCTTCGATCGCTATCCGCGCGCCAGCCCGCCCTGAGACTGCGCCCGAGCCGCTTGGGGTTTGTTGAATCTCAGCCGCACCGCTAGTACTGTCCGGCTGATTGCTTGAGCGCAGAGCGCGGGCGCAGCGGTCGCAGCAAACGCAGCACTCCTGTCAGCAGCATCTCGACCATGGCGGCCAGCAGCACGGCAATGATGATGCCAGTAGCGATGGCCGGCAGATTCAGGGGTACCGTGTAGGAATACGCGGCCCGCGTTTCGCCGAAGATCTCGCGATTGGGGCGGAAGGCGACGTGGAAGATCTGCTTGATCAGCGGCCCTTGCAGAGCCGCCAGTTCGGCCGCAAATTCCTTCAGACGCCGAAACATTGCTTCAATGGTCCTGGCTTCATCGCGGAAGGGTGCATCGGCACTGACAGCATGATGGGCAATGAGCGCCTCGACATCGCTGCCAAAATACTGATCTGCGGTCTGCTGGAAACCAGCGAAATTTCGCGAAACCTCGATTTGATGCGCGCTCACACGCTTGGCATACTGATCAACGAATCCCGGTACCTGGACGCCGATTAACAGGCCAAACGCGAACGCGATAAGTCTCAGATAATTGGCCAGCATAATTGATTCCTCCAGCTGCGAATCGCGTTCAACGGCTCACTGCAGTTGCTTGCCGGGCGGATGGGGGTGGCTGGCGCCGGTCTGCACTCATGCAGTGTGACACGCCCGCCTTCGTATAGGCGCAGCGGATTCTAGTGCAGGCCAACGCGCAGGCAGACAACCGGCCGGCCTTTGGCGCAGGCAAAGGCCAGCCTCGAGCGCGTAGCCCCAAGAGCGGCCAGGTTTTCATGCATCGCCGCGCTCGGCGGCACTCGCTGAAACCTGGGTTAGCTCTAGCCCTCAGAGATTTCCCAATTGCGGCGACAGATCCGTCAGGTATTCGATGGCCGGCGACGAGCCACCGTTGTCACTGGCAGTTGTCACTGGCAGCTGTCAGGGCGCCGCCCAACTGCTACTGGCCGTCAGTCGCTCGTCATCTCAAATTCAATGGTAATGCCCAGTTCACCAAAAATCTGGCTGACTTCAGGCGCGACGCTGAAACTATCTACTGCAACCGGAGATAGTGAGACTAGCAAGCACACTTGACCGCCCTCCAAGCGGATCCGCTCAAACAGAGCCACATGCGAGCGGACGAGAAGCCGCGCAGTCACATCGAGCGCTGAGCCCAGATCCTGCCAGACGGCAGGCGTGACCGGCTGTGCCGCGGAAGAAGCGCTGCTCGCAAAACCGGCTGGCCAGATATCCGATAGCCAGGCTGCCGGATCCAGGGTACCGAGCCAATAGCTCTCAGCGTGGACCGAGGCTGGGGAAGCGCTGCTTCGCGGCTCACGCAGTTGCCCGGCGCGAAAGGTGTGGGTGGGTTCCAGATTCAATTCCTTGGAAAGATCGTCAGGATCCATGGACGGATGGCGAATTCGCAGTGCCAATTCGAATGCGAGCTCTTGTGTACTTGAGAGTGCTCGGGCCTTCATAGCAGTGACTCCAACTGACTGAGGGTCTCGGCTCGTGCTCCGTGGCATCGATGAGTGCTCACGCACCAGCGTGCGAGAACAAATTGCGCGCTGCTCCCAATAACTGGGTCCCAGGCGCAATGCCTGGGTCGGACCCGCTAGTTTGGCCTGAGTTCACCGTGCCGCCCCAACGCCTACGCGGAATCCAAGGGTAGGAACTGCGCTGCCAATTGTCCACTGAAAACGCCTGGCGCCTCGCGGTTTACAGCGCAGGCGTGAGCCATCCAAGTATTTGAATTGATTGGGCTTGAAAGTCTATTTGTAGCCGCCCGGCAGCGCCGTGTGGGTGGTTTATCGAGGGCAAATTTGGGCCCGATGGCTCAACGGTAGGCATTGATTACCAGTTCGCCCAGCCGCGCCAGCATCGCCGCCCGCTTGCTGTCGGGACCGATGCACTGCGTGATGTAGGCGCAAACGATCACAGCCCGCGCAGCCGGCGTCCAGAAAATGGCGATATCGTTACTGGTGTGTTCGCCGTTGTTCCCGGTCTTGTCGGCCGCACACCAGCCGCCTGGCAGGTGCGCTCGCAAGCGATCCATCCCGGTTTCGTTCGCTTCCATCCACCGGCACAGTGCGCTCCTCCAGGGCGGGTTCAGCACCGTGCCCAGAAGCATGGAATTGAGATTTCCCAGCATTGCCTTGGGGGAGGTGGTGTCACGTGCATCGCCGGGGAGCGCTTCGTTGAGCGCAGGCTCCCAGCGATCAAGACGGGTCATCGTGTCGCCTGCATATCTTGCAAAGCGCGTAAGGCCCGCCGGACCACCGATGGACCCGAGCAGTAGATTGACCGCCGTGTTGTCACTTCGGGCCAGCGCGGCCTGGCACAGATCGGCAACACTCATCTGGCCTCCAGCATTGAGTGCAGTTAGTGGCGAGTTGGATATCAGCGGCGCTGACGGGACTGGCACTTGTCGTTCAAGTTCTTCCTGATGGCGGTCCACGCGACTGAGTACAGCGGCGGCCAGCATGAACTTGAAAGTGCTGCACATCGCAAAGCGCTCACGCGCTCGATAGCCTGTGCGCTCACCGCTCGCGGTATCCAGGATATCGACACCCACGCGTCCGCCGTTGACATGCTCCATCCGTGCCACCGCCGCAGGCACGTGATCAAACCGGCCTGGCACGCTCCTGAGCAGCGTGGGCAACGCGTATGTTGCGGCAACCAGAAACTGTCGACGAGTGTTCACGGAGCCGAATAATTGCTTTGTGCTCTGCACAGTCGTGGCAGCCAATTCTATGCTGCTGTGGGCGCTCGCTGCTGCTGCAGCTCGATGAGTTTGCTGTCAGTGAAGCGTGCATCGTAGATCGAGCGGCGATCGATCGTACGCGCTACCAGCGTTGCGCTACCCACCGCCAGCACCAGTGGCAAAATGAACGAGCGATCATGCCCTGTCAGCTCGATCATCAAAACGACTGCAGAAATAGGTCCATGAGTGGTGGCTGCCAGCACCGCGCCCGCGCCGATCAAGGCAAAGAGACCCGGTGGCACGCCCGGCCAAAAATGGGCCCATGCATAGCCGAGCAGGCCGCCCAGCAGCGCTCCAAGAGTCAGGGATGGGGTAAAGAGTCCACCCGGAACACCACTTCCCAGGCACAGCACCGTAGCGGCTGGCTTCAGTACCAGCAATGTCAGGAGGAGCAGCGGTGCCACTTGATTCGTGAACGCCAACTGCGTGACGTCCTTGCCGTTGCCGAGAATCTGTGGGAAAGCGATTGAGACGACCCCGATCAATCCAAGCGCCAGAATCGGCGCGATCACGCGCAGTCGCCCGGTGGGCTTATTGCGATCCGCCCAGGCAATCAGCCGCACGTAAGCCACCGAAACCAGGCCCGCGATCGGCCCGGCGATCCCTGCCCAGAGCACTACGGATATTGAAAGGGGATAGGAGGGGATCAGGTAGGTAGGCGCATTAGGCAGCGCCAGCCACGATATGCCGGTGGCAAGGGCCGTGGCGAGCAGCGCGGGCAACACCAGGCGCAGTGCCAGCACACCCCGCAGCACCTCGAGGGCAAACAGCGCGCCCCCAAGCGGCACGCCATAGGCTGCCGCCATCCCCGCGCCAGCCCCGCAGGCCACCAGCAACCGGCGCTGTTCGTCCGAGAGCGCGCCGCGATCGGCAAGCAGGTTGCCCATGACCGCCCCGGCCTGTTTGGGTGCGCCTTCACGACCGAGCGAGGCGCCCATGCCCACCACCAGTACCGACAGCAGCGCACTACTGAGTGTCCGCCATACGGGCAACCGTCCGGCAAACAGCGAAATCGCCTCACTGATGTCGATGCCGTTCGCACTCGACAAGCGGTGAATGACAAGCTGGCCGGCGCCCGTCAGAAGGCCTGCGGCCAGCAGCACCAGGATGTGGTGCCATGCTCCGGCCTCTGAGGCAGCATCGAGCAAATTGGGACCGGGCCACACCCGATGCTGAACGAATTCCAGCAAGCGGGTTAAAACCGCTGCTGCGATGCCGGCACCCACGCCGGTCAATGCGACCGCGGCCCAAAATCCTGCGGCCCCCGGTCGCGTGAATGTGGCCGGCACCGACCCTTCCGAATCCGGCTGCTGATTCAAATCCCGTACCCCACCTGCACAAGCGCCTGAGCAGCCATACTACCGTGATCGCACTGCCCTCGGACGGGCACTCCCGGCAACCTGGCAGCAAGCCACAGCAGCAAGTTTGTGCAAGTACTGCACGGGGTCGGCTCATTGATTCAATCTAGAGCCGGGATCACAATGATCCTTGGGCCACCGGGATGCGGCCATATTTCCCTCAAGGAGTTACTTCGCGGTGTACGGCAAACCCGTCATAGCTTGCTGCGCCTTCGCTATTTGCTGCGCATCACAGGCGCAGGAGCCGGCGGTCGAGCTTGCCAAACCGCCCGGGGATGCGCGCCACTTCGTCATTGAATCGGCGGCTGCCAAACACGGCGATTCCTGGAGCTGGACTTCTGCGGATGGCTCTCGCATGGGTCGTGAGAGCATGAATGTGAGCGGGCAGATCTGGGACAGTGACTACACCGCGACCACCGGTACGGATGGCACCCCGTCAAGCCTGAGCATTCGCGGATTCACGCCCAAGGGGGATGCTGCCGAGAGCTTTGGCATTGCCAACGGCAGCGCGCACTGGAAGAGCCCGCTAGATGCCGGCACGGTGCGATATGCAGGCAATGAATTTTATCTTTCCCAAGGTGGTCCGGTTGATAAGACCGGCTGGCTGCTCGAGCGCCTGCTGCTCAGCCCGGGCAACTCACTCGATCTGCTGCCGAGCGGCAGAGCGCACGCCACTGCGCTGGGCAGCCTTGAAGTGGGTGACAGCCCTGCGACGCGGCAGACTGTCAATTTATGGGGAGTGAGCGGCCTCGACACTGCGCCGACGCCCATGTGGGCCGACGCACAGGGTAAGTTTTTTGCCCTGACTTATAGCCTGGGCTGGTTGCCGGCCGAATATGCCGGTGAGCAGCAGCGTCTGCAGCAGGCCCAGACCGCTGCAATAGCACTTCAAACTGCTGCACTGGCCAGATCGCTGGTGAGCGTGCCGACGGCGCCGGTGGCCTTCGTCAATATCCGTGTGTTTGATGCCGATCGCGTTCGATTTCTCGCCCATCAATCCGTGATCGTTGACAAGGGTGTGATTACTGCCGTGGGCCCGGCCGCGACGGTGACGGTACCTGAAGGGGCAAAAATCATCCTGGGCCGCGGTATGACACTGGTTCCCGGGCTGTGGGATTGCCACCTGCATGTACAAAGTGATTTCACGGCAGTGCAGGAACTCTCCCTCGGCGTCACCTCGGTACGTGATCCGGGCAACGTCAATGCGCTTACGCTGGATCGGCGAGCGCGCGCTGTTGCCGGCCAGCTGCTGTTTCCGCACGTCTACCCCTCGGCGTTGATTGACGGCCATGGACCGTACACGGCGCACGTCGGCAGTGTCGCGGTCAGCCAGGTCGAGGCGCTCGAGCTGGTCGACAAAGCCAAGGCCGACGGGTTCGCCGCCGTAAATTTCTACGGCACATTCAATCCGGACTGGCTACCGGCGACGATTGCGGAAGCGCATCGCCTGGGCTTGCATGTCCACGGCCAGGTGCCGGCCGGCATTCGACCGCTCGATGCCATCAACGATGGGTATGATGAAATCACCCATATCAATTTCATCATGATGCAGGCCATGCCCGACAGCGTTGTGGAGGCATCGAACAGCGCGACGCGCTTTGAGGGGCCAGGACGTTACGCCAAAGACGTCAATCTTAATGCCGCGCCGATCAAGACGCTTCTCGCGACGATGGCCAGGGAGCACATTTACAGCGACCCGACCATGACAGCCTTTGAGCAGATTTATGTGCCTGAGAACGGCGAGCTCTCGCCGGCCTACGCACCTTTCATCGGGACCCTGCCACCGGCTGCGGAACGCGGATTCAGGAGCGGGGGCTTGGCGGTGCCAAAGGATCTGACACGCGCCGACTACCGGGCCAGCTGGACAAAAATGGTTGCGCTGCTGACGCGCATGCACCGCGCGAATATTCAAATTGTTGCCGGCACTGACGGCTCGGGGATCGAGCTGGTCAGGGAGCTGGAAATCTATGTGAACGCGGGATTCACCACTGCCGAGGCGCTGGCCACAGCAACGATCGTGCCCGCCAAGCTCCTAGGCGTGGAGGAGCACACCGGTTCGATCAAGGTGGGCAAGGTGGCAGACCTGGCACTCATTGCCGGTGATCCTTCGGCGCACATCAAGGCGCTTCGCCAGACGCGTCTGGTCATGCTCGATGGCCGGCTTCTTGATGCTGATGCGCTGCGCGAGGCGGCGGGCTTTGCGGGTCGCCCGCATCAGTAGAGTTCGAACAATCCCTCCGCCCAATCGGCGTGCGGGCCACCGCAACAATCACGGCCTCGCGGCCATGTCAGGCCCCTGCCGTGGGCACAGCGGGGTAGCCGGCTTTGTGTAATTCGTGCTGAGCCTGCACGGCGCCTTGAGCCGGCACGGCCTCGCCGTGTCGATCGGCCAGCTCGGCCCAGCGTGCCAACAGCGACTCGGCCGAGGGCGGGTCTCCTGGAATATAGACGCCCGCGGTCAAAGTGATGTGCGCGAGCTCAAACCCTCCCGCGCCCGCACAGAGGATCGCCCGCGTCGGCGCCTCCTCTGATACGAGCGCCAATACGGCGGGGCTGACGAGCTCCGGACGCAGCAACGCCAGCTGCGCGGCGGGCAGCAGGCCTTGGAGCATCTGCGTGGCTGCGGTGGGTGCCACACAGTTCACGCGTATGTTGTGTTTTTCCCCCTCCAGCGCCAGCGTTTGCATAAGGCCCACCAGCGCAAGCTTGGCGGCACCGTAGTTGGCCTGCCCGAAGTTACCGTAGAGGCCCGAGGAGGAAGTGGTCATTACGATGCGGCCATAGTTTTGCGCGCGCATCGCGGCCCAGACCGCCTTGGTGCAGTAGGCTGCACCCATCAGATGCACCTCGATGACCAAACGAAAATCCTCAAGGGACATCTTGGCGAAGTTTTTGTCGCGCAGCACTCCGGCATTGTTGACCAGGATGTCGATCCGACCCCAGTCCTTGAGCGTCTCATCGGCAATTTCCTGCATGCGTGCGGCATCGGTGACTGTGCCCAGCGCGGCGCGCGCGGTGCCGCCGGCCGCCGCGATCTCCTCCACCACGGATTCAGCGCCGCCCCCCAGGTCGTTCACGATGACGCGCGCACCGCGCTGGGCCAGCAGCAGGGCGTGTGAGCGACCCAGACCGCCGCCGGCTCCGGTCACGATTGCCACGCGCCCCTTGAGATCGATCACTGCTTTCTCCCCGCCCGCGTGATGTTTCGCAGTGCTGCCAGCATCGCTGCGTAGTCTAGAACCAACCCCTTGATCCTCAATGGGAGCAGGATAAACCCATCTTCCACGGGTCGCTTTACATAAACAGGTTGCGCAGCGGTTGTCCCGGACACCCGGGCCAACGGCAGCGTAAGGTCAGGCGCTTGCTCTTTTTATATAGGGTGGGGCCGAGCGGGCCTGCGAACCTGCACCCCCATGCCCAAATGAGCGATTGGCGCCGCATGCCGCGAACAGACTTGGCTTCAGCAGACTCACACCGCTCGAGGCACAGGATCGATTGCCGGAGCAGAGCGGCCGTAATGATCAAGCACCCTACCTGAGTTGCAGCTGCGTCGCCGAGCGCCTCGCAATATTATTTCAACGGCAAATGCACGTCGGTCAGCAGTTCGTGTTCAGGGGTGTCGCTCTTCAAATTCAGGTAATGAAAATAGATCGGAAAGCCACGCAATTCCTCGCCACTCTTGGGAAGCCACTCGCGGTAGAGGTAATAGACACTGCCTGCAATATGATCCGGCGAACCTTCATGCCGGACTACGGCACATCGGCCGCCGGAGATCGTCTTATTGACGATGCCATAGTCGTTGATCGGAACTGGCGCCAGTACCGAACCACAGATATCAAAGCGAAACTCGGCCGGCGCAACGCTCATCGGATCATCGTAGGCGATACCGTAGGTCTGGCTGCTCGCGATCGGAGACAGCCCGCTCAGCTTTCGCCAGGCAATAAATCGCTGCACGGAATCATTGAGCCGGGCTGGATCGGCCCGGTGTTCAAGTGTTGCGATCCTGACGGATAGAGCAGTGATTATTCTGACGTGCATGGTCTGCGTCTCTGTGATGGAAATCTGTTTGAAGGACGCGCTCCAGGCCCTCCAGTCCGGAGCCTTACGGAAGGCGCTCGGTGACTGGCCAAAGGCGCCCTTGAATGCTCTCGAGAACGACTCGGAGTGCTCAAAGCCGCATTCCAGCGCAATGCGCGTAACTGGCTCCAGACGACTGAATGCCAGTCGATAGGAGGCGCGGCGCAAGCGGGCCAGCTGGATGTAGCGGCTCGGGCTCGAGCCCACATACATGGAGAACTGGCGCTGGAAATGAAACTCCGAAAAACGTGCCACACCGCTCAGCCGCCGTAGCGGCAGGGCCTGATCCAGATGCTGCTCGATAAACTCCAGCACACGGCCAAATCGCACCGCATAGGCTTGTTCACGCTGTTTCCTGGTAGAATTCATGGCCTCCACTGTACGGGGCGGCGATGCCGGCCGCCTGACTCAGATTGCTGAGCCGCCGGCTGCTGCGCGCGGTGGGCGAGGCCGACGACCGATGCGTAGAGCGCGGAAGAACCGACAGGCTCGAGGCATGATCTGCAATTCGCAAAGCCGCAAGCGTGCCATTTGACAAAAATTCGGGCCACGGCCGCATCGGCGAGTGCGTCTGGAGAGCGTGCCGGCGACCGCGAGGAGCAACGCGCATTTACATACGGACAGACAGCTCAGCGGCTAAGGCGCGCTCACCCCTGGGTTCTGAAACCCTTGATGATCGCGGATGAAGTCTGCGAGCAGGTCGCCAAGCCGACGGTGAGCTGCAAGGCTTGGATGCCAGAAGCAGCCGGTGTGCTCCAGCACTGGCATCGGCAGCACGAAAATCCGCTGATCTCCGGCCGATCGCCGCGTTTCAACCTGGGCCACGAAGATCTCGTTGCCCGGGTTCTTCGAGGGTGGATCCGTCATGACAATGATCAGCGCCTGGGGACCCAGCTGCTGGCGCAGACTGGCCAACAACTCATGATAAGCGCTGGCGAGCGCCACTCGCAGGGAAGCATCGCTCCAGGCCTCATCGGCGCCGCGGGGAGTCGCCAGATCATTGAACCCGATCGCAACAACGGCGACCTGCGGATGCCACCGCACATCGGAGTAAATCAGGCTGGAGTCGGATTGCAGGGTACGAGAAGCGTAGGTGCGATAGTCGGTCCCGCGCCACAGGCCGCGCCAATTTCGCACCAGGCCGATGCCGTCCATGGCGTTGATCTGCCAGTCCGCGCGCAGTGCCCGCGCGGCCACGACGCCGAAGCTGCGGCTGGCATCGGTTAGCGCAAGCACATCGTCCGGACACTCGACAGAGGTCGACAGATCACCATACCCGGTCGCGATTGAATCCCCGAGCAGCACCAGCTGCCGGGTCGCTGCCGGATGCATGGGCAACCAGCGACCCGCGGGTTCGAGCGCAAACCCGTAAAAGGTACCGGGCGCGCGCGGTGTCGGGCCCATGCGAATGAGTTCGATGAGGTGCGAGCCAGGCGACAATCCACGGTACCAAGTTGTCAGGCGACTTGGCGTTGCCGGCACGGACGAGAGCTCATGCCCGTCAATCTCTACGTGGTAGCCGGCGAGATCCTGAGTGTCGATGCCAACACTCGTACCGGCGAACGCCGTGCGCCAGGCGACCGCAGGCCAGGTGACCTGCCAGCCATCGGCCGTGCGCTGCGCGCGACCAGTGGTCTGGACCTCGGCGGTTGCGAGCCTGGATCCGAAGCCAGCGCGTTGCACTGCACAGCTTGCCAGCAGCAGACAGCCTACTGCCCAACCGAACCGATGCGCTGCCCTCATGTGCTTTATATGGACGCCTCCCGATGTGCAAGGTCTGTTCGGTGTAATGATCGACAGATAAGGCTGCAGGTTTATATCCGGCCTGTTTTGCAAGCCGAAGCCTGCGGGCCCTGATGGATTTCGCT
>Ga0182030_10001289_pt1 | contig 51235 bp, 54 predicted proteins | sample 812S3MmetaG_FD_121299 | JGI IMG/M metagenome (GOLD analysis project Ga0182030, IMG submission 121299) | Permafrost microbial communities from Stordalen Mire, Sweden - 812S3M metaG (Illumina Assembly) | ecosystem: Environmental > Terrestrial > Soil > Wetlands > Permafrost | place: Sweden... | reverse complement strand
GTACCTCCAGGCGTCGGAGTTCGGAACCGACGTCTCAGGGCAATTCTTCGCCTCGGCTCAAGGGAAGTTCTCAGGCCCAATTGAGGCGCAGCGCCACCCACACCTCCACGATCACGCCAGCCAGGAAGCCGCGTGGCAGGCCGTCGTCAAGGTCTCCGGTGTCGATTTCTCTTCCGCAGCAACTTGAGAGCTGTGTCCTGAAGGGGAGCCCGATCGCGGCTGAACTGATCCCGGTAACCCGAATCAGCAGGCGATTGCGGAGCTACATGATCGTCGACGGGGTCCTACGGTATTTTGAAGTAACTAGTTCAAAACTCCTTGACCACGGCCATCGCGTCTATTATCGTACCAAATAGTTCACAATGAGCAAAGCGACCCAGACAGTCGCGGGGAGAATGTGAGTTGGCGATTTCACAACTCCTATGTGCGCCAACCGCAGTTCACGATAAGTTCCGAGTTGCGGACGATTCGTCCGCAACTGGCCCGATCCGCCGACGATATCTCCTTCCAGATGATCACAGCGACCCCGCTTAAGATCACAGAGTACTGTGACTGATTGCACGGACATGCTATCAGCCGAGGCAGACGATAATGGCTACTAAGTCATTAACCCTTTGCGGCATAGGCTTAAGTCCCATCCACGCGCTTCAAGCAAGCAGGTGAAGGTAGAGACGGCCTTGTTGTGAATTCCCCTCCGCGATCTCTTTCTGTTCGCGGGATTGGAGGCGAGAATGACAAGTCAAAATGGCCGCTTTGACAGTGTCTGCATAAAATCCACCGGTTCTTACGTTCCGTCCAAGGTCCTAACCAACGAAGACGTGCTGGCAAACTTGCCGACCTCTCCTCAGTGGGTGATCGACAAATTGGGGATTCGCTCGCGGCACATCGCTGAACCAGATGAATATACCTCTGATCTTGCTGCACATGCCGGGCTTAAGGCGATCTCTGCAGCGGGACTTGAACCCGACCAAATTGACTTGATCATCGTTTCCACGGCGACACCTGACCGCAAGATGCCCTCCTCGGCGTGCATTGCGCAGAGCAAGATGGGCATTCGCAACGGTTGCGCCGCGTTCGATGTGGCGGCGGTGTGCGCCGGGTTTGTTTACGGCCTAACGATCGCCGGCCAGTTTATCCAGAATGGCATGTACGAGCGCGTGCTGGTGATTGGCGCCGATACCTTCTCCAAGATCACGGACTGGAACCACCGTGACAGCGTCATTTTTGGAGACGGTGCCGGCGCCGTAGTTTTGGAGAGAAATGATCGGAAGGACGGGTTTTTCTCAAGCATTCTCAGCGCCCAGGGCGAAGGAATGGACCATTTCACAGTCTTCCCGGGGGACGATTACTTCACCATGAACGGAAAGGCGGTTTATCAGAAGGCGACCACTGCGGTTCCCGAGTGCATTCGGGAGATTCTTCGCCTCAACGGGATGAGACTCGAAGACGTCTCGATGATCATTCCTCACCAAGCCTCAGCTCATGTCCTCAGGGGCATTGCCGAAGTACTCAACATCCCTTTTTCGCGAATGCAGACGAACCTGGAGTCGCACGCCAACACCGCCGGCGCTACAGTTCCGCTGCTTCTGGACCAAGTGAATCGACGCGGTCTCATTCACAAAGGCGATCTTCTGTTACTCGTATCCATCGGCGCGGGCTGGACCTTGGGCGCAACATTATATCGATGGTAGTTTCCGGGCATGGGTGAGTGCGCGGCCAAAAATCGTGGCTCCCGCGCAGGCCTAGCACTCAACTCTTCCGCCTATTGGTTCTGGAAGGAAGACGAGCAAACCGGGAGTTGCCTGTCCCTGGAATAACTGGCGAAATCAGGCCAATGCACATTCAATCGGCGCCCGCGACCCGCGCGAGGATCTGGAACCGGTCGTTCACAGGTTGACTCAGGTTCTGTTTGCATCCCAGGTAGCGCTCCGTGGTCTCGACAGAGACATGGCCGAGCAAGAACTGAATTTGTTCCAGTTCGCCGCCGTTGCTGTGGCACAGCTTGGCACAGGTCCGTCGCAGGTCATGCGGGGCCACGTGCTCTAGCCCTATTCTGTGGCAGTATCGATTCACCACGTGCCAGACAACGTTAACGTTAATGCGATCACCCCAAACTCTGCCGTTCTTGCGAATGGCGCGGAACACTCGTCCACTGCTGATCGTGGCCGCAGATGTCCATCGGTCTAACTTCTCTTTGGCCCATTGTGGAATGGGAATGGTACGCACGTGACCGCCTTTCCCGACCAAGTCCACAATGACCCAATGGTCCTGACGGATCTGTATCTTTTCGAAAGGCAGGTTGGCCAGTTCGGCGCGACGGAGACCACATCCGACGAGGATTGCCAGCATCGCGCAGTCCCTGCGGTCACGTAGCCCATCGCCGGAGGCGCAATTCACCAGTTGGGAGCTTTGCTCCAAGCTCAGCCAATTGCCCGTGCGATATCCGAGTTGTCTGGCACCTTTGACACGCTGAATGCCTGCAGCCAAGTCAGCACTCAACAGGCCGCTGTCTGCCGCTTCATGCGCGAGCCGTCGGACGGCAGCTAGTCTCTGATTGATCGTTGATGCCGCCAGTCCGATGGCTTCAAGATGTATGCGGTAGCGGACCACTACAATACGGTTCAGTGCCAGGCGCGGCTCAGAACAGTACCAAGCAATGAATTGTTCAATGGCATATTCATACGTCCGCCGAGATGCCGGCGAAGTCAGGGCGTTGAGAACTGCGGTCTTGGAATGATCCAGATCGGAGAGCCGAAGCACCGTGCGGCGAAGCTTGGCTTTGCGCTGCTTTGGGACCATGCTGGCGGCCTCCAGTGCCGCAGCACAGAATTAACTCATGACTTGTGCCAATAGCGCGTGCATTGGCGATTTCTCGTCAGCCAACGATTGCAAGAGTCGCCAAAGCCCAATCCGGCGAATCGGGATATGGTCAAAATTGACCAGACGAAGTACCCGGTAATATTTAAGAGTGTTCGGTATGAAATCTGGGCCTCTGATTGAAGCCGAAGCATTGAAAGTGCGCTGCCCTACATGCGGCGCTGGCCCCAAAATGAAATGCCAGCTTGTCATCGGTGGTGCGCGCAGACAGTCTCACCTAGATCGCAGACTAATAGCGTCGGAAAAGTTGTTGGCGAAGAGAAAGAGACATGGAGTGGCCCTTGTTTCACCATCCTGAGCCGGAACATCTCGGCCCGGAGCAACCGTATATCTGCCCCGTTTGCGGAAGTACCAACATCAAGTCTTCCCCTCGCCAAAGTGTTGTCCTTGCAGACGAGTATCGAGACCCCATTTCTGGCATTTTGAGTCATAAATGCGAGAATGGCCATGTTTCGATAGCCGCCGCACTGCATCTCTAGAGCACAGGGAAGGATTGTTGGCGATAACAGGCCATGTGGTAGCCAATCCTGAATGGGGACGCTCGCTCTGGATTACGTATGCATGGGCGATTTTGCACTACCTAATCCACGATCCCGCAGGGCAACGGACAAGACGAGTGGGAACTCCGCTTCATAAAGCCTCTGCGGTCAAGCTGTTACGCCGTAAGGTGAAATTAAGTTGACCTCCCGGCGGAGCAATGCAACAGTGGGTTCCACGCAAGGAGGATCTTGATGGCAAGCCAAGGGCAAAGTGCAGCTTCGATTTTCGACATCAACTTGCGACCGGGACCCTGGGTCGTCTTGGCCGTTGTGGTCGCAATTGTCATCATCGGCGTCCCGTTGGCGCAGGCTCAGACCTACACGGTGTTGCACACGTTTACTGGAGGTAACGATGGTGCCATGCCTATTGCCGGCTTGACCATGGATGCCGCCGGTAACTTCTATGGCGCTACTTATGTTGGCGGCACTACGAACAGCGGTGTGGTGTTCAAGCTGACACGCGCGGGACTGGGCTGGGTCCTGTCGCCGCTATACGAATTTCAGGGCGGAGAAGACGGTGCGGGGGCCGCTGGAGGCGTAACCATCGGCCCGGACGGCGCGCTTTACGGTACGACCTACGAAGGAGGCCTCCTTAACTGTAATGGTCCCTGCGGGATCGTATACCGGCTCGCGCCCCCTCCCAGCGCTTGCAAGTCCGTTTCCTGTCCATGGACAAAAACCGTGCTCCACCAATTTGGCGTTTCTAATGGAGATGGGTTCCAGCCACTTTATGGAAGTCCGGTCTTCGACCACACCGGTAATCTGTACGGCACAACCCATCTCGGCGGCGCCTATGATCGTGGCACAGTATACGAACTGACGCCCTCCAGCGGCGGCTGGACGGAAAACATACTCTGGAACTTCACGGGCGGGAACGACGGCGGACAGCCGTTCAGTAGCCTGATCTTTGACGGTGCCGGAAATCTGTACGGAACCGCAACCGAAGGCGGGGCTGAGGGAGCGGGCGCTGCATTTGAATTGTCGCCTGCGGATTCGGAATGGTCGGAGACGGTCCTGTTTAGTTTTACTTTCCCCGGCCCGGGTGACCCAGAGGGCGGCCTGGCTTGGGATGCGCAGGGCAATCTTTACGGCGCGACGCCAAATGGCGGCCAATACAACTACGGGACCGCCTTCCAGGTGACGCCCTCCGGCGGCTGGACCTACAAGCAGCTGGAATACTTTCGCTGCTGCGGAGGACCAATTTCCACTCCCACTCTGGACAGCGCCGGGAATCTCTATGTTAGCGCCGCGGGCACCGAAGGTGACGGCGCGATCATCAAGCTGACACAATCGCAAGGGACGTGGATATCTACGATGCTGCATCAATTCCAGGGGAGCGACGGAGCTTATCCTGACGGCAGCGTTACCCTCGACGGCAATGGCAACATCTACGGCACCACATTCGAGGGCGGCAGCGACAACCAGGGAGTCATCTTCGAGATCACACCCTAGACCTTCCACGTCCTCGTAGGATTGTTGGCGTGAACAGGCCAACTCACATTCAATCGAGGCCCGCGATCACCGGAAAGATCTGGAACCGGTCATTCACCGGATGGGTAAGGTTCTGCTTGCAGCCGAGGTAGCGTTCGGTGGTCTGTCTGAAACAACGCCAGGCCCGGAAGTGAAGAAGCTGGCCGTCATGGTCGGCAAGTTCGCTGTCGAAGACGAACTGAAAGCCGGGGCAATGGGGCCGAACTCGCCAGCGATGAAATTCAGTGGCACTGACGATTGCAGATGGACGGCAGGCGGCTTCGCCGTGATCTGCGAGGCGGCACTCGATAGACCTGGAAAGAAATACTCGGAGGCTTCCTTCGTCTACTACGAGCCGACTTCCAAGACATACCAATACCACGCAGTTGACAGTTCTGGGGGAATAGAAAACAAGACTGGTACGGTGAACGGCGACGTATGGACATGGCTTGGGGAGAGCATGTTTGGCGGGAAGCTGTATCACACGCGGTACATCATGAAGTTTGTTAGCGGATTCCTTCGAATACACCGACGAGTCGGGCGAAAGCGAGAGCACCATGAAGGTGTTCGTGAGCGGAAAAGAAACTCGCGTTATGGACACCAAGCCCGCGGCATCGCAGTGACGGCGTTGCACCCATGATTCCCGGCTGACTTAATGGACTAGCCCACCCAGGACTTCGTCTTGGGCTAAGCTGAGTCGTCTCGCACGGCGGGACGGGATCTTCGCGAGAATGGCGTAACTTGCGAAATGGGGATTTCACGCCAACTATCCGAGGAGCCGCTTGTGCTGTGTGTATTAGTACGGCTTCGCCGGCCCGATCAGCGGAGTCTTGACGGGCTTCGCCATGCCATAGAAGACAACCACGCCCTGACCAGCGCCTTGAGTTTGTAGTGCTTCATCAACCTTGCCTAGGGCATCCTGATACACCTGCCAGTTGTTGGTTACCCAGACATCTCCGGCGGGGCCGATGCCAACGTCTACCATCAACTGCAGTCCGCCGCCGACATAGCCACTTGGAGGCGAAATGGCGTCTCCCGTCTTCGCGCCCGGCGGACAATGCTCGGTGCGAAAGCCGCACAGTTCCACGATTCCGGCCGACAGCGTGCTGAAGTTGGAGATCCAGATGTTGTCATTGCCGTCCACGGAAGCCGCCCACGGTCCGACGATACCCTTACCGTAAACCGGCGAGAAAGGCGCTTCTGTCCCATCGGGACGCAATACAGTAATGCTGCCCCCTTCATAGCCCGATTTCTCCTCGGTCATGGCAGGCACCAGCACCTTGGTCGCTCGTTGTCCGGCGTCGGGATCGTGATCGAAGTTGAATTTGAAAGCGGCCAGGACTTCCGCGAACTTCAATGCGCCCTTGGGCGAACTGCCCAGCTTGTTTGTCACCCAAACGTTGCCCAGGCTGTCGACGGCGAGGCCGCTGGCGGAGTATCCCACTTTGAAGGTTTCGACTTTGCTGGGGTCGGAAGCGGGAAAACGAACCACGTGGTCCGCGATGGCGTTAGTAACCCAGATGCGGTCCTGCTGGTCGATGGCGAGGGCGAACGGCCCGACGAGTTCGCAGGGATTTTTCAGCGGATCGCCGGTCTTGTTCTGACAGAAGAACTGGGCCTTGGACGGGTCGCCTTGGGGAAGCTTCACGACCTGGCCCTTGATCAGGTCGAGCGTCCAAATATCTCCGCTGGGCGTGGCGATGATGCCCTGCATTTGACTGATCTGGCGGTTGAAGTTCCAGCCGTCGGGGGGCGAGAGTGGCTTGCCGTTCCTGTCGAACTTCGTGATGTTCTGGCCGGTGAAGCTGGTGGCCCACGCGTTGTCTTGTGCGTCAAGGGTCAAGCCGAAACCAGGGCCCGCAATACCTCCGCCCCTGAAGCCCAGAGGACTGGGCGAAAGCGGTTTGCCGTTGGGGGCAAACTTGGTGAGGCCGCCAGTCCATGAGGCATCCTGGTTTTCTGCTCCGACCGTGAAGTTGTCAGCGACCCAGGCATTGCCTTCGCTGTCGATCATGAGCTTCCCGCCTCCGCTGTAGCCACCGCCCGTGAACTTGAGGGGAAAGATCCAGGCGCTGGGCGCGAAAGTCAAATACGGCAGAAATGGCGTAGGCCGCATTATCTTGCCCGGCGTGTTGGCCGGTGGGAGCGGATAGAAGTAATTGAGCAGGTCGAAAACTTTGTCAGCCTGGTGCGAGGGATAACGGACGATGGACTCAGCGGCCGCCAGCGTGTCCTTTGGGTAGGCGCCTGTTGGAGACGTCGCCACATAGAAGAGACTGCTGCACGCATCGGACCGCAACCGCGTGACACATGCTGCCAGAATGCTGGATAGTGTGGCGAAGTTGGCCATCGTGGGTGTCTGCGCGCTGTTGAGAGCATCCGTAATCGTCGCGCCATAGTCGCCTGTCTCGAGATCCACAAAATTGGGCACGTTGCCAGCGGCAATACGGAGCTGCAGCGGCGAGCCCTGGATTGCGGCACCGTCGATGAACTGTGTGTGGGTGACAACCGATGCCAGCGTGGTGAACTCATTTATGACGACCGAGGCCCGGGGGTTGCTGCCAACAACCGCCATCAGTGCGATAGCAGAATTGTCGCCGCCCTTGCCTCCGGGTTCGCCGCCAGTGGCAACTAGATAGAGACTGGCATCAGCTGGCGCCGTTGCGCCGCGGATCTCAAACCGCCCTTCGTTGTCGGTCCTGGTTTGCGCGAGCTGCTTGGGCGCCCCAGAACTTGCAGCCCAAAGCGTGACCGTGGATTGAACGACAGGCGCTCCTCCGCCCATCACTTGCCCTTTTACCTCGGCGGCGAAGGCCCGATTTGCCAGGAACATGCAGGGGATGACAAGGGCAATGAGTGTCAACTTTATAGCGGTTGTCTGAGAGTGCACTGCTTTCTCCTTAAGGCTATCGACCTGTGCCGTCACCGCCGCGATGGCAGTTAGGGGGCGATGAAATTTGCGTGTGGGAGCAATCTCGCACCAATTCTACGTGAGGGCAGCTGTAGGGCGGAAGGATAGATGGCGAGATCAGGCCAACTCGCACCCAATCCGTCCAGGACAGAATTATCAGCGAAACCCACTCGTCTCTTCTACAACGAGGGTGCAGGGGCAAAGGGGCTGCCGCCCCTTTCCCCTGCACCCCCAATCCCCGCCGGACCTCCTCCGCTTCGCTTCGGACCACCTCACCCGGACCATCTTGCTTGACGAAGCCGAACACTTCTTGCACAATCATCACGCCAGCGTCGCTTCGCTCCGACTGCTGTTCACCTTCAGACCGGAACGCCGTTCGGCTTGCCTCCGGAATCGATGTTCACCTTCACCGGAATACCCATTCAAAGTGCGTTCCCTGCTCCAACGGCAGCCGGTCGCTTGCAACTGCATCGATATCCGAGTCCTCGGGCAACTCGACCAGTGGAGGCTTCAAATTCCAGTTCAATCGGGACAGTTGTAGCTGTACTTGCTCGCGGATAGCTGGAAGGCGATTGTTAAGTCTAGACAGCGATGATGACCGCACGAGTTCAAATCGTGGATTGCCCGCAAGAGACTGCATGACATCTGCTACCGAATCGGCAATCACCTTCGAGTAACCACCGAGGCTCTTTAAGATTGCAATGGATCGGGGATCTTCGAACGAACTAATGCCGCTGTCAGCGAGCGCACGGATTATTCGAGCGATCGCCCTGTGCATCACCAGGCCAGAAAGCGCGGCGAGACTAGGCTTATCTGGATAGCCCTTTCGGTTCCAAAGTTGCGAGTATGACGCATGCCGCAGGGCCGCAGAACGAGGGCATTGTTCCGCACGAACCAGGTAATGAAAATTCATCCACTCTGGCGCCGCCCGCCAGTGAGTTGGGGTCACCGTCGTAAAAACCGCCGAACTCTCCACCTGGTATTCCTTTCCTAATTTGTTATGCTGGCCAACTCGAGCAACTCGCTTGTAGCACGCGGAAGATTTCGGCGAACCACCAGTTCCTCAATCGGCCTAATCGCGACTGGCGAATAGTCGACTATCTCTCGCAAGACGTCATCGGCGGGTTCCTTTGGCGTAAGAGGTCCGCTGACGTCAACGATTAATCTCAAACCGCCGGTGTTTTCGATGAGCAAAGGCGCCTCAACTACGCCGATGCCTGGTATCTCTATCGGTGCTCGCCTGAGGATTGTGAGACCCTCGACCGATTGTCTCTTTAAATCGTTGAATAACAGATCGCGCGAAGCCTCTATCCGGCTGGGTTCCCAACGGGGCGCTATGCCGCTCAAAAGATACTTCAGTAGAGCCGCGCCCACCTTTCGATCCAGCAAGTCGTGTTCGAACTTGTTCTTGTAGCTTCGCAAACACCGGTAACAGGAGCGATCGCACTTGTCGGGGCAGTCTTCAAGAATGGCAAGCGCCTTCTGGAGGACCTCCAACGCTCTTGCGCCAATTTGGCGGGCGAATCCTGCGCCGCCGGGGAGCGTGTCATAAACATAGATCTCAATCTGTTTGCCGGCCTTCCCCAGCGCCGTGAGAGCAGGACGATACTCCGCTTGCAACTCATTCGGCTCCAACTCCAGAAGCAGGCAAGCAGCCTTTGAAATAGCTTCACTGACCGTACGAAGAGCCATGTCAGTGGCAAGGAAGGATGGGGATAGCAACATAGGTTCTTCCACCGTGAGCGAGATCAGGAGGATGTCAGTGATGAAATCTGTTCCAAGAACTATTCCGCGGGTGGTCGCACCTTCGCAGTTGGGATGACGTTCGTCTGGATACGGCTTCTTGTGCGCTCCTCCGAGTTGCGATGTCGGTAGTACCGAGGGTTCAATGCGCCCACATCTCGTGCAGTAGTCGTAGCCATCGTTGGCGGGACCGCGATTGGTAACCAAAAGGTGCTGCTTCAAATGATGCACTCTCAGCTTGTCGTTGACCACGATCCAGGGTGCGTCTTCAGGTGGGGTCGGGGCAACCAGCTTCGCTCTGGTCGCATAGCTCCGGGCAGGCATATCGTCGGGTGAGGTTTCCTCGTCCAAAAAGACTGGGTGGGCAAACCCCGGTGGCCGAAGCCAGTATCTCGCATCGCCAAAGGTCTGGGCTTCGCCACAGGCCGGGCAATCAAGGCGTTCACCTCGCTCGCCGTCTTTCCTTTCAACGCTCTTAGCGTATTTGCACACGGAGCACTCATAGTAGAGGCGTCTGTTTTCCCATGCTTCATATCGATCTTTCTTCATGGGCGAATAAATCGCGCCAGAAGTGTATTTCTTTCCCGCGATCCATATCTCTTTCCCCGGAGCATATTGCGAGAGAGCGACCGGCAAACCCTGCGACGGAGAGAACAAGAATTCTGGGCGAAAGCTGGAAGATTTCTCCTTGTCAAAGACATAAAAGGTTGCGACGTCAGTGGGAAAAGCGTAACGAGGGAGAACGCCTTTATACAGAAGTCTGTCCAAGAGATTTGCCCGGAGAGGATCCGCCTGGGGTACTTCCTCATCTGGTTCAGCAGGTATTTCCGTGGCTTCGTCTGTTGCACCAGCTTCCGGCTCTTCCGCCGAGCCCCATTCAATTGCGGCATCGAGCTGTTTCATGGTTTCCGAAACAAGCGGATCCAAAAGGCGGTTGCGATCCTCCGCTGAAATTTCTTTGGGTATCCATTGAGAGACCTCGTCTCGCAATGCGTATTCACTTTCTGTTAGCCACTGATTGAGATCGTCTCTGTTCAGCAGAGATTCTGAGTTCTTGAAAGCGGCAACACTGCCCAGGACCGCGAAAAGGTGAGGCTGATCCGCCGGCGCAATGTGCGGTAAGCGAACTTGATGGTACCGCTGTAGCAGGAATGCCGTTACATGCCGACGGGTGATCTCATAGTTATCAAGGTTTAGTTTTGGGTCATTTACTGCGCCCCGAATCATTTGGTCTGGACTAGTGAAGTAGTGTTCGTCGTGACTGTCGGCACTTCCGAATGCAGTGACCGTGGCCACTGCATTACCACGGCGGCCAGCTCGACCGGCCCGTTGTTGGTAATTGGCCCTGGCGGGGGGCATGTTTCGGAGTGACACACCTGAAAGTGTTCCGATGTCGATCCCGACTTCCATTGTCGTGGTGCAGGACAGGACATCGATCGCCGGACGCTCATGACCTTTTTCATCCGGGCCCAGATCAACATCTTGAAATAGCAGTTCAAATTCCTCGGCTTTGGAGAACACATCTTTGGCTTGCGCCGCGTTCAGTTGCGCCGTGTGCTCGGCGGCAATCAAAGACATCGGTGGCACGGGTGGGTCTGACATTGCGGCCACCGTCGTCGATCGGTAGTACCCTTTGCGGGCAGAAAACACAGGGTCACTATTTGGGTCGATAATATGCACGCTATCGCGACCGCAGTTTATGCAAAACGTCCGTTGCGGGAAGGGCCTTTGAGCGGTTTGGCATGTCACGCAGTACGCCCATTCCCCTCCTATGGCGAGTGTCAGGGTACCGCCATTCAACCAAAACCTGCCTCCGGGAATCGGATTGCAGAACCATTCGCGCAACTTGGGCAGCCAATTCTTATCGAACTCGGTCCGGGCTGGTTTCGTCGGTAACACCGATCGCATCCCCGAGAAGGTACCGGTGTGGGGCTTGATCCGTACTTGTCGCCACGCCTGAGGCATCCCATTCAGCAAGAAGCCATTTTTTTGCCACTGTCGCAGCCAAATGCGTGCGATAGCGATTTTCTGTTCGCCGGATTCGGCGACGTCGGGAAGCGTCGGAAGGCCCGCTATCTTGTCTGCGAACTTGTCGCGTTCGACGATTGAAGCGAGAGCAAGTGCTTCCATTCCGTAGTACCGGTGAAAAAGGGTGTCAATAATTGCTGATAGCAGCGACTCCGGCGGAGTGGACCGGCCAACTTCCGTAAACAATTCCAACATTTTTTCTGAATCCACGAGAGCGCCTTGTTTCAGTGCTTGCTCAACAGTCACGTCTTCGGTGAAGTCCTCGCCCGCGCGGAGTTCCGGTCTCAGCCGTACCGCTAATTGCTTGGAACTGATGAGCACGGCGAAGTAAAGATCTTGTAGTGACAGTAGTTTTCGAATCGACGCCTGTTCCTGCAGTATTTGGTATCCAGCGCAAATAAGAGGCCTGAGCGCATCTTGTGTCGAGTACTTCTGAAGATTCGGGGCCAGCCGCGCTGCGGTTTGGCGGGAGTCGGAAAAAATCAACACCTTACGGCCGCGAAGCGGGGCGAGGCGAGTTGCAGGTACATTGCTGGGAGACTGAATTTGCAGTTGCTTGGTAATAAGAGCCTGGAACGGCTGGTCACCTTTTGTTTGATGGTCCTGCACCGAACTTCTTCCGAATGAGGCGGTCTGGCCGCAAACTGCGCAAGGTTTGAACTCGCCAGGCTTGGGATCTACTTTTGGGCTCTGCTGGTCAGCGTCGTCTTCATATGGTATCGAGCGGTCTTTTCGGAGAAATACGGTTCGTACGCGAGGGCTCGGATTCCTAGGATTCAGTCTTCCCGTGACCAAATCGTAGTCAGCGGGCTCGACAAGGCCAAAAACCGGCTCCTCCAGCAGCAGATCTATGGGCTCAAGTTCCTTCTTTTCTCCGCTGGCAGATCTGACAATTGTTCCGGCCTCTCCCCACAGAAAAGTCGGGACCTGAACGTCGTCGGTATAGGCGCGCGCATACGCGGTCCCACAACTGCGGCATGTGTACAATTCGAGAACTCGCGAACCGCAATCGCACAGATCTCTTGGTTGTGCGAACATGCGACCCACAGGCCGAGCTGTAACCTTCTCTGCAGCCGAGCAACTCGGATCCATACATACCCAAAGGCCTGGCAGACCGCGGTAAAAGGAATGGACGCGGCACGGGAGCAAGCCGGGTTCATGCAAAGCGCGCCGGGCCAAGCTGCCAAGCCGGGTGAGCGCCGTCAAACCTTTTGCTGCGACTTGGGGAGAAGAATCCTGAAATATCTCCTCACCTAGGCTTTTGACCGGTAATGCCTGTTTCATCGTCTGATTTACAAGTAGGTTCAAGGGCGGATAACCGGACAGAGCTTCGAAAAGCGAGAGTTGCCATTGAGCGGAATCGAAGGCTTTTCCGCGAGCATGACAGAACACCGAGAGCACCTCATCGCGATCGGAGGCCACTTCTGAATCGAGCTTTGTCAGATCCAAGCCAGCCAGAAGGTTCGCATCTGCCTGAGTGGCCACGTGTTCAGGTTTTCTTAAATCGAGGTCTCCCTTGATTGGGCGAAAGTCATCGGCATGTTTACCGGTGAGTTGAGCGCCGAAAAACGGTGCATATTTGTGATCGTGAAAACTTGCAGTAGTGCAAATGATCTGAAGCCGATCAGCGTCAATCCCAAGCCGTTGCCGCAATCTTCTGATAAGCAGCGCTACTTCGGAACCCTGGGCTCCTCGGTACAAGTGAGCCTCATCGATTACCAGTAAAAACGATTCCCTTGGATTGGCACTCAGCCACTCGCGAGTGTGGTCAAAGATTGGCCGTTCGAGCGGTCGCATGAGCATGTACTCCAGCATGGAGTAATTTGTGACCAGAACATCGGGGGGAGCGGCCTGCACCTCGTGCCGGGTGAACAACTCCTGATCGTGAGGAAGAGTCACACAACGCTTGAACACCTTCGTCTTACTGTCTTGCCATCTGCTGCTTGGCTTTCCATACCAAGTCAGCAAATCGGGCTTAGCAGGCCACTTGCCGCGGCTCTTCAGCTCTTCTACGAGCACCTTAGAAGTAAAGTGATTGGGTGATGATGGGTCGAGGGAGTCCTGAAGATGTTTGACGTAGTACTTGCCGATTGGAGAAAGACGGTCGGCGTCTTTTTTGGGATCCCGGACTCCCGGATAGAGCGTCCGGCTCGTGTAACGAGCAAAACGGATTGGACGCCCTGCCCAGGCCTCAAATTGCTTGCTGAGCCCGCTGTTCCCAAACAACAGCCTCAAACGCCCGAGTTGATCATTTACGAGCGCATTCATTGGATACAGGATCATCGCCCGCACAGCGGAGTGATTGGCAAATGAACTTGGTTGGTGTGCGGCTTCAAGAGCCAGCTTTCCGAGGACAGGCAGGAGAAAACTTTCTGTTTTGCCTGACCCAGTGCCAGTCATAATCATCAGGCTTTTGTTCTGAACTAGTATTCCCTCGATGGCCTCCGCCTGATGAAGATAAGGAGGATTGTAGAGAATTGGTTTTGCACTATCCGATTTTGAAAGTGAAGTGAATAAGGATGAGACAGCGGCATCAAGACCTTGAATGTCGGAATATTTGGGACCTGATATATATCGTGGAGTGCTTTCGAGGTATGGGAGCTGGTGGATCACGCCCGCTTCTGAAAGAAGGGCCGCTCTCTCCTTTACCATTTGAGGATCAGAGATGTGGTAAGCAGCTTCGATATATTCCTGAAGCGCGGCATGAAGTTGCATCACGGTCTGATCTATCGTGGCGAATGTGGTCTGGACCTCATTGCTCATAAGCGTTTAAGCCACATCCTCTCGGCGGCAAATCGGCACTCAGCATCAATCTGCGTTTCAGGAAATATGTATGACATTAGTGAAGAATTGGGCATTGTCCTGAGACCGACAGCATCCCACCGCCGCGTCGCCCAAGTTGGGACTGGAGAAAATAAATCCATCCCTGACATCCCCGTTTGACTCGTCTTCCGAACGCGAAAACCCTGTGGATGGCCCGAGGCGGCATCCATCGCCTGCAAAAGGTGCCAGGCTTCATCGAAAGCTCGCCAGTGGGTCTCGAGTAGCGGAAAATCTAACAGCCGCGTGACGAGTCCATTGCTGATGTCGAGGTAACACCACAGCTGTGCGCCATATATCTGCGACCGTCGGCCAATGAACCTTCCGGTTTGTTTCTTTAGCTTTGTCCATCGTCCTTTGTAATAGCCCAATGGCTGGTTCGGGTCTATCAGAATGACATCTTCTGGAGTGCCCGGAGGACCGGACCTCGACAAAGCGTCGTCATAGAGGGCGACCAGTTCGGAAGCTGGCCGACGAGGGGGGCACCGCAGCCAGGAGTCCATCTTCAGGGGTTCGAATCCCGCGCGACGCAATGTGTCGCGGCATTCCTTAGAATCGTGGACAGCCAATCTGCGGCTGTACATTACTGGTTCAACCCTTTGGCGCAGATCCGGCGGGGTCATGTCTTCACCGTCAGGCGTCACTCCAAAAAGAAGGAAGAGGACATCCGAGACCTGGAGGAAGCTCGGCGCAGCCAGATATAGTCGGAAGTTTGAGGCGATATCGCTCGATTCGTGCGTCTCAACGAGATCGCCATACGACCTGACCGAATTGATTGTCCCGCGCACAGTGTCCTTGAGAGTGTCACTAGGACAAATCGGTTCCAGGAGGCGGAAAACGGATCTTGCGAGTACCGCTGGCGGGCATGGACACTCGAAGGAAGCGGTTTTTCTGATGAGAGCGGCGAGCACTTCTGGGGTGCGGAGATCTGCGGAGTCGATGTCGAACCCGAGAGAAGAGACAGTCATCGCCTCGACATCTTTTATGGACGCCAGTCTCACAGAGCAACCGCCTTTGGTTGAGCGCTATTTACATCCTCTGCTCTGGAGAGCAACACCGCGAATCTTCCGATACGGCACAGAATCGGATTTTTCAGGAGGTAACCTATTGCAGCTATGAAATCCTGACCGGCCCAACCTCGTGACGACGGGCTACTGAACAGCCTATAAGCAAATTCTGTCACCCATTCTTGCCGATTCGCTCCATGGTTCGGCCCGCCCGAGAAGACTGGTAGGTCCAGGAAGGAACACGTCAGTCGGTAAAGAGTTTCAGCAATTTCATTTGGGGGCGAGACTTTCACCTGTTGTTGCTGCAAAACGATTTCGCGGGCTATGGCATTGTGTTTTGCCGGCGAAATGAAGTTTTTCAGATCTGTAATCGCAATTGCGCCACGTGAATATTCATGTTCACAACGTGCCCATTCATCCCCGCAGAGCACTCTTACGATTTCGTTCAGAAGCGCCGTTAACGCTGCGGTCTTACGCTTTGCAGCGAAAGGACTGCCAACGGCCCGTGCGGTGGCCCAAAGCTCAAGCGCGGCTAAATGTCGCTCGAGGTCTGCTTCTGATCGGGTAGCCTGGGGAATATCAACCACCACCGACAGCGACTTGAGTGAGTGGATCGCTGGCGGCACGATGATTGAGGTTCTGTATTTTTCCGTGAACGCAGCAAAGAGGCCACCGCCCTCCGAAACCCGGAATCCGGTTGTCGGGTCCCCGGACATGGCGCTAGATTCGGCAGGTGATCGAAATGAGTAGTGCGCTAAGGACGTCTCCGCCTTATCATCCAACAGCGCAAGCTTCAAGAAATATCCGCTATTTTCCTGTTTTACGATCCAACGAACCGGACTCGATTCTCGAGCCGCCCGCAGAACAAATCTGCCAAGTTCTTGGCAATGAAAGATGAGTTCGCATTCAGTGCTCGCATCGTAGGTGTTCTGAATTTGCTTGTCGCTGGTGACGGCTGTCCAAAGCTCTGACCAACAGGGTTGCGGGCAAGGAAGCGCCAAGGATCCAATTGTCCGCTCTAGAATCGGCTCAGGAGATGAACTCGAGTAAAACTTGATTTCCGCCTCAACTTTTCGGTCGGAAGGACCAAGGAGTTCCACCATAGCTTGTTCCTCCCATATTTCCTCCAGGCTCGGAGCCGCAGGCGAGACCTGCACTGAAAACGGAGTAGCCGTCGGTATCGAACCTGACCAGGCCTTAGGTTCCCTGACCGTGAACTGCAGACGGCCGAATATCGGATTTGGATGTCCAGGCCGAAACACCACGACGTGAAGGTTGTAAACGCCAGAGTTTAACCTTCCTAAATCGATGAGGAGCGGCCATGTTGTCACGCCGTTCAGTTCGAGTTTGGCTGGCGATGGTCCAACTAGGTTCAACAGCACTCCCAGCACCTCAAAATCGACCGCGATCGTGATGATAGGCTGATCTGTCGAAAGCCATTCTGCTGTCCCTGAATCATCCCACCTTGCTGCGGGTACGCCAACGGGAGCAACTTGTACCTCGCTCGCAGTGGCAAGAGACAGATCCCGCAGTTCGTCGGCGTAAAGTTTTGACAGGACGTCAGGGACATCAAGGCGCACAGCAGAAATCCCATCGCAATTCACGACTGCGGCTGCACAGTGTAGCGCCGGCGCCGCTAGATCTGATGCGTTGCGACTAATCAATATGTAGGAGGATCCGGGTTGAACGATTCCTGTTTTGACGTGTGCCGCTATCGCACCATCAGAGCTAACCTTGAACAGCCATCGAGGGCCTGGCCGAAGAAGGCATTCCATCGTCAGCAAATACTTCAGATCTGGATCAAGACACTCGAAGTTGATAAGTAGTTCCTCGGAAAATGGCCACCGAATAAGCGCCACGACTTGCCGTCCGTAGAGAAGAGCGCCTCGAGGAAGTGGCGTTCCTTTCGTTCCAGCGATAGTGCATCTCTGGCCGGCAACTACTCCTCGGACGCCGGGAAATCGTTGAATTAGCGAAGTTAGATCTGTCAGTTCAAGCTGGACAGCCCAGGTATCCGGCCCCGTTCTTCTGAGGAAGAGTTTGGGTTCTAGGCCAAGTTCAAGGATTTCTTTCTGGCGCGGGGTCAGAATGCTGCCAGTCGCTGAAACGAGTTCCGTCCCGTCATCTTCTGTGGTGCGCGAGAGGCCGCGGATTCGGATCTGATCGGCCCTTCGTCGGGCATCTCCCAGCCAATCCTTGGAACGTTGGTTTCTGTCCAGATCGGCTGCAATCCGATCCAGAGTTGAGGGAAGGATGAGAGCCTTCTCCTTGTCCTCTTCGGTCAAAAGCAGAGCGGTAGCAATTTGACCAACCAGAACATGGTTTTGGGCGAATTCGCGAAACCGTGCTCCCGAGTTCGATGCGGCCCCCTCAATCCGCTGGCCGAGCAACTCTGGGTTGCGTAAGAGTTGCGGAGTGAAGGAGCCGCGCAATTCATAAAGCGTATACGCGAGTTCTCGTTGAAGGTCTTTGGGCAGGATGGCATGTGTAATCGGCCAGCAAATAATTGTAAAGTGTTTCGCCCAAGTTCCCTGAGGACGCGTAGCGCTGAACTTTCGGCGAAATTCCTCGAATGCAGTTCGAATATGATCACGGTTGTTTTGGGAGTCCTGCCAGCCGGGCGTAAGTCGGCAGAACGTCGTCCAATATTCTTCGCCGGAGTATTGGTACCCAATCTCAGCCGAATAGGCAGCCCAAGCCAAAAAATGGCGATGCGCCGGGCCCGAATACTTCAACCATTCATGGATTTGTTGGCGGAGTTCGGCGACCTCGACTTCAGTTAGGTCGTGTTCAAGAGCATAGAGGATTGGGTTCGCGCTCGGCTGATTGAGGCGAAGCTGGTGCAGTTCGGAAAAGTGCGCCCCCAGCCTTTGCTGCCAATCATTAAGGGTCATCGCACCCCGCAATATCGTGGGTGTGTCGAAGACACCTGAGAATCGGGATTTCGGTTGGGGACTGCACGCCCCCGAGACAGAAGTCGCAGCCAGACATCCAGTTCGAATTCCGTTCAGCCAAAAAATTCGCCAGGAGGAATACAAATTCTGGTGCCAAACCCCTCTAATGTCAACAGTTACGTCTAATATTTGACGCGGCTAGCAACGTCTCATTACATCTCATACATAGCTGGCTTGATGCCGTGCCTCTGGAGGCCCAATGAAGCCCTCTCCCATAGTCGCCGTACGGTCATTCATTGAAGCTACTAGAGACACCGGCTACAAGAGCACTGGTTCGGCCATTGCCGAACTCGTTGACAATGCCCTGGAGGCATCGGCAAAGCAAGTCAACGTCACCATTGAACATGCGATGAATGTTGGCCCCGCCGGTAACTCGGTTATCCGAGTTACTGATGACGGGAGCGGCATGACTCCAGCCGTGCTGCGCCTTGCGCTTCAGTTCGGCGGTACAACGCGGTTCGGCTCACGGGCGGGAACGGGTCGCTATGGCATGGGGCTGCCGAACGGGGGGTTGAGCCAGGCGCGGCGGTTGGAGGTGTTCACCTGGACGGATTCATCGAGGGTCTGGAGCAGTTACTTGGATGTGGACGAAATAGCATCGAATTCAATGCGCGCAGTGCCGATGCCACGCGCCGTGCAACTCTCGATTCGCCCGCGAACTCGGAGCGGTACCATCGTAGTGCTTAGCAAGTGCGATCGGCTGGATTGCGACACTACTCAGGCACTCCAACTTAAGCTCTTGGTGGAATTCGGGCGCATCTTCCGCCAGGCCCTCCACGAAGGCCGGTTGATCAAAGTCAATGGAATCCACGTCCGGCCGTTCGATCCGCTTTTCCTCGTATCAGATGCAAACCTCGCAGGCGCCAAGCTTTATGGTCCCCCGCTCGAATACAAACTCATGGTGCCGGCATTTGTTAAGTCGCTCGCGCCGGTCTCATTCGTTTCCGTCCGGTTCACCGAATTGCCCATCGAGAGGTGGCATCATTTCTCAAATGAAAAGAAGAACGATCTCGGTATTGCGAAAAATGCAGGTGTGTCGATCGTTCGCGCCGGCAGAGAAATCGATTATGGTTGGTATTTCATGGGCACAAAGCGCAAAGAGAACTACGATGATTGGTGGCGTTGCGAAGTCGCCTTTACTCCCGAGTTGGATGAACTCTTTGGGGTGACACATAACAAGCAAAAGATAAATCCCACTCGACTGCTCTCCTCGATTCTCACGCCGGACATTGAACGGATCGCTCGCGAACTTAACAGCCGCGCACGCAAGAAATACGCGAGCATCAAGGGAGAGAAGACACGCAGTCGCACGCTAAACCGCCTGCAGGCACGGGACCACCTGCTAGAACCTCCACGGTCGCTGCGCGAGAGTTCAACCTTGAACGACAAACTGCCGGGACTGAAGCTGCTGCGAAAGCGCAACAATGGAGTCCACGGGCTACGCTTCGCAGTCACTCACAACCCCGAAGAGCACAACTTGTTCTTTTCCGCCCAACTGCGCGGCGGGCTCTTATCGCTGAATATCAACCAATCCCATCCCTTCTATTCCGGCGCATATCGGCAACTAGCTTCGGCCGACACTGCCGGAGGCCGACAGGATGCGCTTCAGTATGTGCTGCTGCTGCTCATTTCGTGTGCAAGAGCGGAGCGCCTCGTAAACGGGCCGAGAGTCCGTGAGATAATGAGGCGATTTCGCCAAATCTGGAGTGATACCGTGGCAGCTTTCTTATCCTAGAGCCTCATGTTGAAATGTGTGGATCAAGCCATTCCGATTGCTCCCGACGTCGGCCGTCTTCAGGCCAAACTCGTTCTCTTTTGCCGACGGCTTAGACGTGCATTTCATCCCGCCGAGAACCTTGCCGAGCACGTCCGGCAACTGCGGGTGGAAGCCTGCGGATATCTTGAGCGGCCGACCATCGATGAACTCAGACTGATGTTGGTATCGAACCTGCTGCTTGATCTTGCTTTGCACGGTTGGTCAGTCGAGAACCGGCGCTCGAAAATCGTACTCCTGCCTCCCGACAAACATAATGAATCCCCTGTTCTTCAAAAGGACCGGATTCGCCAGAAACACCTGATCGAACGCGATGCGCAGCTCAGTGAGGCCTCCGTACAGGAGTTCATTAAAGGGATGGAGCGAAGACGGCTCACTTCAAAGGGCTGGCACTCCATTTATTCCGTGATTCGGGACGGTGAAGAACTCGCTCTCAAGCTGCGTGGAGGCACAGATTACAACGACCCCGATGAGCGCACACGCTATCTGGCAGGAATCATCGATCCCTATCTGCAGTTTGTAACTCCAGATGCGGTTTGCTCTGAGACGGGACTGCGATTGAATGACATCTGGCGATACTTTCGCCATACATGGATCAACATCTATCGCAGCGTGCCAGGGCGCAATCTCATGATTCTGGTTCGTGACCGGGCGGTTCCTAATCATCCGGTCGTTGGCATTGCAGCTCTGGCAAGTTCGGTCATTCAACAGTCAATTCGTGACAAGTGGATCGGATGGGATTCCGACGCTGCGGTGTCTGCTTTGGCGGCCAATCCCGACAGGAAAGTGATTCGTTGCTTACTCGGGCAACTCCGGAGCTTTCTAAGGGGAATTTACACTGCCGATCTCATTAAAGATGGCCTGCTCACCGCCCAAGACCTCAAAGCAACATCTCCGAAGGTAATCGCGAGGCTACGTGCTGAAGCTGTGAGGACAATAAAGCTGCATCGCAAAAGTCCGGAAAGCGCCGCTCACAAGAGCGGCAGAGCACGCACCGGCAAAGATTGGATTGCTCTCGCTGAAACAAACTTATATCGCAGCAAACGATGCAACCGACTGGCGGCCCTCCTGGAAGTCCAGGGAGTCCTGGGTATAACAAATCTTGAGTCTCTCTCTAGAAAAGAATTACACCGGGTTCTTCAGCAGCCGAACGTTCGGGATGCGTTGAAGCGGGTTGTCCGGTTCGGAAAGGCGGAGCGGGTTGGCATTGGCATGATGGACATCATGGTATGCGGTGCTGTTGCCCCCTATAATGCGATTTTGGGAGGCAAGCTGGCTTGTCTCTTCTTGGGTAGCCCCGAGGTTGTTCGAGCCTACGCTAAGAAATATGCGGATCACGTAAGTCTCATCGCTTCCAGCATGAAGGGGAAGAAAGTACAGAGAATCCCTCGGCTCGTGCTGCTATGCACGACGAGTCTGTATGGAAACGGATCCAGCCAATACAACCGTGTCAAGCTGCCCGCTGAGGTCGTTGGTGGAAAGACCTCCTTGTGTCTGCGGTACGAAGAACTCGGAACGAGCCAGGGGTTTGGATCTTTCCATTTCAGTAAGGAATCCGTCCGGCTGGCAGATGCTCTGTTGGGTCGATCTAAACAAGGAAGAAAGGTTAACAGCATTTTTGGCGAAGGTGTGAATCCCTTAATGAGAAAAATGAGGGAGGCCTTAACACTTGTTGGTCTGCCCAGTGAAATGCTCTTGAAACACGGGAATCGGCGCATCATCTATGGCGTTCCCCTTGCTAGCAATTTTCGGCGAGTGTTGTTGGGACTCGAAACGCGGCCAAAGTATATTCTGGCGCAGAGCAGCCCACGAAAGAAGACTGCGATGATAAACGCCTATTGGATCAACCGCTGGTTGTCCAAGAGAATCGAGCAAGATTCAGTAATAATGCAGGTCGCAAGCCATAGTCTTGCGTATCCTATTCGCCACGGTGCTCAGGTCAAAGTGATTGGAGATGAAATTCCGGAAATTCTCAAGGCGGCAGCGGCGGGCTGAGGGCCGCATATGCCATTCCGAGTTTCTCGCCGGCGCAGGCAATGAACCAGACCGGAGTTTCGCGGACCAAGCCGTGGATTACGGAGTGCAGCTGTCCGTGAGTCGCTGTTGTCGGTATCAAGGGCAAAGGCGTCAACAGACCAATCGCCCGGAAACTGCAAGTGTCACCGAGAGGATGCTGACGCCCGAAGAAAGCGTTTCATAAACGTCCAAGTCGGACCAATTGGGTGGTTCGCCGAAGAATTGCACCATGATGTTGTGCTGGCTCGCTTGAGGCTCTTCCTTCATGGCCGACGGTCTTTGCGTTGCACGGCCTAATATGTGCTCTTTAATCGCCTTAACAAGCCAACGGTGGTTTTTCATCCATGGCGGTCATGACTCCGGATTCAAACATTAGGAAGCGGTTCGATGGCGTAATGTCGATATCGTTCGGACATTTGCTCTCTGCGCCGCGATGATAAACTGTGAAGGCCTTGGCAATTGGAGAAGGCCAGCGAGGGGTGCCGAAACTGAGATCCCGGGACCCGGGCGCAATCTTCCTGGTGGAGGCCTGACCGTGTCAGCACAGAAGTCCCCAGACGATTGGAAAGAGCATGCATTGTCCAGGATCGACCCCGCTCGTACCGCACTTCTGGTAATCGATCTTCAGATAGATTTTTGTAGCGATGATGGCGCTCTGGCCGCTCTTGGCAGCGATGTCTCGCCCTGCCGGGCGGTCGCCAATCGAATCGCCGGATTCTTGCCAACCATTCGCGCTGATGTAGCGCTAACCGCTTTCTTCCAATTGATCTACAATCCAGAAAAAATGTCGGAGTCGCAGCGCGAACGGCTCATACGGAATGGTCGACCTATTATTTGCGCGCCAGAAAGCGCAGGGAGTGAACTCTTCATTAAGCCTGTGCCAGGCGATCTGGTTTTCACGAAACACAGGTACAGCGCCTTCTCGAATGACCAGGTATGCCGTCTCTTGCATGAGCGCTCGATAACCACAGTTGCCGTGGTTGGAGTCGATACACATATTTGTGTAGAAGGAACCGTTCGCCAAGGCTATGACCTGGGTTATCGCATGATTGTTCTTTCCGATCTTGTCGCTACGCGTCAGTCTGAGCTTGCTCGTCACGAGAACTCGCTGGCGATCTGCGGACGGTACTTTGCGCTGACAATGGAAAGCGACGCCTTCCTTCACATTATGCAGCATCAAGGAACTCTTGCATGCAAGCACGATACCGTGTAATTCGAACTCATGCCGAAAAAGTGCCTCTATTTAGTCTCGAGTAGTGCTAACCGCGAATACGTCCTTGATTGCGTCGAAGCTCTCGCGCTTCCCCGTGGGATGATTCTGCACTTCCGGTATCGGTTCAAATACATTGATGAGCAATTGCGCGCTTCTCTTCCGCCCGAAGGTGGTAAGTTGCCGACCACTCTGCAGAATCTGCCGGTTGTTGTCATTTATCTCTACCAGGTTCAGACGATCGGAGTCTGGAAACCAGGAGATACCATGGGGCCGGGTGGGCCATATTTGCCACTTCGATGCGGACGTTTGATCAATGCATTTAAGGACGGAGGGATTGCTCATTTCTTCTTCGAAGTGACCGGCTACGTGAAGCCTAAGTATCTTCACCGTTCAACGCGAATAGAGCTGAACGGGAAGATCAAGTTTCACGCGCCCGGCAAGAAGGCTCCGGTTAGCTACGCCCACTTGTCCACGGACCTTGGCTTCGACGCTGAGAGGAGCAACGATACGGTGGCTTTTCAAAGTATCGTCGACGAGGCATATTTGCCAGGCGAATGGAGGACGCGGAGTCTGGGGAGCGCGCCTTTGGACGTTACGTACGATGTCGTGTTCCTGCGTGTGGCTGGGCTCTTCCAAGAGCGAGATAACCGGCTTACGGAGATCGCCCCTGTCCGACGTGTGGTCAGAAGCAGTTCTTTCGGGGAGTTTGAGTTGGAAGCGGATGCAACCTATCATCTGAAACTCGTCACACATCTCTCCGCCCGCATACCGGCCGCATTACCCGGCCAGGGCAGGGCAAAGCTTCGTTTGGTCTTCGATCCCGAGTACATTAAGCCAATCGGGCCGACCAGTCTAAGAATCTCATCACTCTATGACTTGGAGTATTGGTCTTTCATGACCAAGACTACTACGACTCCACGTAGCGCTCTCGCGATCGCCTGCGACCACGACCTTGTAGTCGAACAGCGAGACTTTGTAAGGAGCGAGTTGCTTTGCCCGGAAGTCTCATTGGCCATATCCATCGTCGATACCAAGGGACCAACGCGACGCGGTAAAAAATGACACCGAGCAAACAAAAAGCGACCGAATTTCACGCTGCCGAGGGTTGGCCCATTAGTCGCGTGAGTTCAGAGGCGAAAGGGAAAGCCGTCCAAGCATTGCTCGCAAACCACACCCTGATCGTGGGGCAATCGCGATCCGGGAAAACGAATGCGGCCCGACGCGTGATTGAAGAAATTCTCGCATGGACCGAGGCCAGGGTAGTCATTCTTGATCCGAACGCCGATTTCAAGTATCTGAAGGAGCTAAGCACTGGCTCAAACAACCGGGGAGACAAACCTGACCCGGAATTCGTGGCCAGGTGGCGCCAAATTAACAAACAAATCGGCGTCGCGGCGCCGGATGGGACGATTTGGGGTATCGACTGGGGCAAGCTTTCATTGGAAGAAATGGCTGCGTTCCTTCGGCTGAAACCGAGCGAGACGTTCGCCGAATATCGCCACCTGGACCACCATTTCAAATATCAGAAGCAAACGAGAGAATGGCCGGTCACGCTCGAGCAATTCAGCAAAAGTCAGTACTTCGATGTGGCGGTTGGTGAGGATGTGGAACGATACCGGCTGCGACTCCAAGAACTTGCGGGATTGAATGTGTGGGCGAAGGATTCGAGTAAGGATCTAGATTCCCTCTTCGCAAAGGACTACAGGTCGATCATTGTGGATCTGTCGCTCGACGACGATCAGGTAAGGACGCTAACGGCCGCGCGCGCGTTGGAGGCTCTCTGGAGTCAAGGCGAAGAGAAACGCAAGGCCTTTCTTCGCGACGAAACCACGTCTTGGAATGGAACGGTGGTAGTGATCGACGAGGGTCATCTTTTCGCGCCGCCCGAAACAGCAGATCCACAGAAACGCCTAGTTTCCGAGAAAATCCAGCGCTTTGCGGATCAAGGGAAAAAGCTCAACCTGTACTTGCTGGTCATAACGCAGCAGCCAGGCAAACTGCATCCTAGCGTTCTTTCAGAGTTCAACAACAGAATGATTTTGCGGGTGAATGAGCGCCGGTCTCTAAGTGTCTTAGAAGAGACTTATGGAGGTTCTCGCGGACGTTACGATGGCGCCCTAACGTTTGAGCCAGGCGAAGCTCTGATCGAGGGTGCTCTCCTTCGCGACGAGAGCCCACCGGCGTCTTTACCTCGAGGCGTTCGCTTTAAGCTGGCGCGAACGCGCGAAGGCGGCGGAACGCCCAAAGCCGACTGGGCGCTTCCCAGATCGCAATAGCGGCTTACGCGTCGGGAACGGCTGAACGCAGTTCGGCCGATTTAAGGCACTTGGATACGCGTGCATGGTGAAATTCTTGCACGCTTTAGGTCCGGCGGCCGAATCCGGCTTCAACCACCAGGCCGACCCTGGCACCCTCAAGGCTCGTTCTGGCTCCAGGATTGTCGACTCACAAATCGCGGTCCGGCTTAATGAAGCGAGAGGCACGCGAAGATAACGCCGCCACATAGACCGTCGGTGCTAACTTCTCTCTTTACCTCAAACCCTGCAACTAATCATGCGGAGAAAACACATGTTCGCAGAACTCATGCCATTGCTGCGCAAACGTAGGTTACTGCTGACCGTCTCCCTTGTTGAGGGCGATACGATCAGGGCCACGGTCGTTCCGCAGAAAGCGTCTGACACCGAAGACAACGCCCTTACCACCCCATTGGCAATCACCGGCACAGCCGAGGAACTCGATCGTGACCTTCCTCAACAGCTGGTGGAATTCACCGGGGCGCACCTGCAACTTCAGACCACCCTTGCCTCTGCCAAAGCCGAAATGGAAGCCGCTGCGAAAACGGCTCGCGACGAGGCACGCAAGAAAACCTCGAAGCCTTCTGTTTCGACGAATTCAACGACCCCAGCGACACCAGCGGCGGCAACCGTCCCTCGCGAACCAGAGGCACCCTCGCTGTTTACACAGCAGGTGTCATCGGAAACGACAGCCACAGAGGCAGAGGAGGGAGGTGAAGCATCATGAAAATCAATTTGGTCGAACGCGAGTTCGTCTATCAGGGCACGACCCTGGCCGATCCCAATCCCAAGTTCTGCATCGAGGAAGTCCGTTCCTTCTATGCCACCCAGTTCCCCGAACTGACCAACGCAGCCATTACCGGCCCTGAAACGGTTGGCGACCGGCTTCGTTACAGCTTCGAGCGCGCCATCGGATCGAAGGGCTGATGGAATGCAGGACACTAACAAACAATCACTGTTACAGGAAGTCCGCGAATCAGAGGGTAGGCAGGCCAGCGCCAGCCCTCTGACCGAACTCATGTTGAGGTGGCTCGAATGCAAAGACTCGCAAGAAGCAAGCAGTGCTCTCGCGCGGGCTCTCTCACTGCAAGGAAGCGGAGATCCCCTCTTCCCCGGACCGGGTATCTGGCCAATCCCGCCAGCCTGATCGGGATTCCGCAGCTCGAACCAGATCATGCCGGCAATAAGATCAGCTTCGGATCGTCCGCCCTGACTGCCCTAGCCCAGACCCTGGTCAACATCGATATCGCCACCGAGGCTGACTGGACCGCCGCAAAGAAACTGCCCTCCACCTTGGTCGAGCAAGTCCTCCGCCGGTATATGGCCGACCGCGGCCAATCCACCATCGCGGAACACTTCGAACTTTCTTGGACGCTCGGGGAAGCAATCGTCGACAGCGTGTACGGCGAGGCGGAGCCAACCTCTCCCGGACAACTCTTCTTCGTTCTAAATACGGAATCGTCCTTTGCCTTGGCTGTGGGTGACGCGATCAACGAGTTGGAGGCAGCTCAGGGCGGCATGGGCCAAGCGTTTTATGACGCTCTACGTCAGGCTTTCTACCGCTGGATCCGTGTCTATGACGATTTGGACGCCCGAGAACACATCGAGCAAATGACCGAGTGGGTCGAGGGAGAGGATGATCCTGAATCTTACGAGATCCCGAAGCTCGAACAGGACTTGCCGCCTTGTCTGAAGGACAAGCAGCGCTCCGATAAAACCCAGCCTCTCGACTCTTTTCTTTTTCCTGCTGACCCAAGGTTGAGAGACCTGGTCGAAGCCACGCTCGAATTACATAAAGTCTCCCACTCGATCGAACGGCCGAAGCTCGATGAGGAGTGGCTCGACCGGGAGCGCAACTACCATTCACTCGATCTGCCGCTGCCCGCTGCCTTGCTGTACTTCCAGGCCGACGACGCGGTCATGGCGTGTTTCGACGACGAATGCGAACAATGGGGTCAGGAGACGCCAGAACCCAACCTGATTATTCCGCTGCGGGCAGACGATCCCGCGGGCGTGCGCCAGGCACTCGCCGCCGTCGAGACTCTGATGAAGGTGCTGGTCCTGACGATACGGATCAAGAACATCATCGAGAGCCGGGAGAAATCCACATGCGATTCAGTATCGATGTCGGGAGCGAACTCGAGCTAAAGCTGTACCAGGCCGTGCTCTTGTACAAAAACGACCACGGCAACCGTTATATGGCAACCGTCCACGGCGTGGCCCAGCAAAACGGCGATGGAAGTCCCGTCCTTGGTGCCGGACAACTGCTCAGCACAGCCAGCCTGCGGGAGTTGGCTCGGCAGCTGGGGACCGGTTGCCCAGTCGAGTTTCTGCCGGACCAGGTCGTCGCACGTACCTCGGACCTACTGGCGTGGTGGACGCCGGCGGCGGTGCGGCCAATGTTCTTTCGCGCCGGATCGGAACTTGAAGGCGTCTCAGGCAAACGATTTCCCCACCCGGCATTGCTATTCGTCGTGTGCAGCACTGTTTTGTACGTTCGCGCGCTTTTTGCCACCAAAAGGCCGCAGCCAGACACCAAATTGGCCGCAGCGCCCTACTGGAACCTAGATAGTAACGGGGCGGTATGTGCCGGCACTATGCGCGCGCCGAAGTCGTTGACCGTGACTTCAATGGCCGCATGGCAGCAAGCATTCTTCCAAAGCGAATTCACCCACCCGGGCGGCGGTGGCCGCCTGACAAATCGCCGCGGCGGAACGTCGGCGCTTTGGAAAGGCCTGGCAGGGAAAAAGCGATTCCCGCTGTTGACGCTCATCGAGGCGGAGCCACTGAACCAATACCTGAAGAGATTGGAGACGGAGCGGTGATGAGGCACAATCTCGATCCCCAACTGCTGGAACGGCCGATTCGCATCCTGGTGGTCGGCTGCGGCGGGAACGGCAGCACCATAGCTTCCGGCCTCCCTTACCTCCACCAAGCCATGCTGGCGTTCGGCCATCCTGGCGGACTGCAGGTGACGTTGGTTGATCCCGACACGGTCAGCGAAACCAACTGTGTGCGCCAGCCTTTCTGCCGAACGGAAATAGGGTTCCCGAAAGCCATCGTGCTGGCACACCGGATCAACTTGTTCTGGGGATTGACCTGGCAGGGCATGCAGGCACGGATGCAGCAGATCGCCAAAAACGCAGAGATCGATCTCGTGATTGGCTGCGTCGATACGCGCAGAGCTCGGCGCGCCATCGACAAATGGGTACGGCAATCCCGGGTTCTGTATTGGCTAGACCTTGGCAACAACGCATCCAGCGGACAGTTCATCCTCGGGCAGCCGAATAATTCGGCGAACACGAAAAAGAAGCATCGCCTGCCGACTGTGACTGAGCTTTTCCCAGAAATCGCTGTGCCGGATGCGAAGGTTGACGATCAGCCGTCTTGCAGCGCGGCAGAAGCCTTAACCCGGCAGGAACCGTTCTTCAACCAGAACCTCGCCTACCAAGCCCTGGGCATGCTCACACAACTGGTGCGCCATGGCTCTGTTTCGTATCAAGGCGGCTTCTGCAACCTGGTGACCGGGCAACTCGTGCCGTTGGCGGTCGGTAAACCTCAGCAAAACTGCTGGCGGTAGCGACAGGGCCGAGACCAGATCTAGCAGAGCCGGGCGTCTTGCGATTTCGAAGGACCGCGATCCGGGAGTGGATTCTTCGGAGCTCACTGACGGCCGATCAGTCGTCTAACAGAGAAGACACATGAATGCCGCTCGTTCTCGATTGGCTGTGTGCAAGTTGCGTGCGGATTCCAAGTCAGAAACGTCGTAAAGTGACACCGAAAAAACTATCCAGATCGTGAATGATAACCCTTTATCATGCACTAACTGACACAGGAAAATGGCGGCGTCAAGGTGTAACCATCCGCACTTCCTCTGGTCTGCCGCTAGACCATGTATCCCATTTTGCCGTAGCAGCGGTTACCGTAGCGATCCTTGTGATCGTTAAGCTTCGTGTCGTACTGGCTTCGCTTGAAGCGCTTGCTGCAGTATGGACACTCCACCGTGTACTCGATTCCAAACACGTTTCTTGCTGGTCGGGAGCGTTGGGAGCCGATACTCCTCGTGCCCGAAGTCGAAAACGGCTTCCCGAAATAGCCGCTCGATTTCGTCAGTTCAATCGGAAACCGTGGCTCAAACGTTTCCTCCAGCATCGTCACAGACTGGACCTTGTCTGCAATATACATTTTGATCCCGACTTCTCCACTCCTGCCTCCCAGCCGGTCCCAACCATAAAGGTATTCCCGCCCAACGCCATCGCGGCGGCGTTTGAATACCAAGGCATAAGGCTCGACGACACGATCCAGGCCGTCATAGATGAACCCCAACAGCCGATGCAGTCTGGCCGATTCCATGATGTCGGAGCGGGGTTGCGAGGGAAAGTAAGTCAGCGGAACTCCCCGTCCTGGTCCGGCGTATGCGACGACTCGCGGTTCGACAAGCGCAAAAATCTCGGCGATGATGGCTTTGAACCAGCTCTCTGCGTTATCAAAGGTGAAGAGAGACAATTTCGGGCACACCAGATATTCGTTCCAGAAACCCCGGATTGTCTGGAACGGCAATTCGAGCAGCAGGTTTCGCGCAATCTGCGGTTGCGGCTCATAAATGGTTTGTTTCAGAAACGTCGCCAGCACTTCACGTCGGGAAACGTCGAGAGCCTTCTGGAAGAACACGGCGTGCACGAAGTCGTACAAGTCCGGACAGTGACGCCTTTGCAGAAGCGCTTTTAACTTCGACGCGAGAAGTTCCTCAAGTTTGAGACATCGCACTTCAGCCCGGCACTGGCTTGCATCCGAATATGAATGAATCAACCGCCGCGTCTGAATGGGTAGAAATAGACGGTCGTACTCCTTGACGTCCAGATCGACCCTGATCCTGACATCCTCCTCGCCATAGAAGCTCTTGAAGTAGACCCGCGCATCGTAAATCGTCGATTCACTGTCAGCGAGGCGTCTTTCCGATACACGGCTCTCATTGATCAGAAAGTCGACCCCGCTCATTTCACGGGCGAAGGAGCACGCCTGACTGAGACCCTGCAACAGTGCATTTGCTTCGAGTTCAGTCTGCGTTGAGAAATCGAGATCGTTCGAGAACCTCGCGTGTTCGAAATAGGCCTTACGAAAGCAGTTCCCACCTTTCAGGATCAGCATCGGCTGCAAAGGATTGTCAGGCCGGGCCAGAGCAGCCAGCAACCAGCCGAATACGTAGTCCCGCTGCACATTCGCTGCATGAACGCCGAGATCATCGGCTTTCGCGTCAATTTCCTGCTTGTCAATCACGAGATCCTTCTAACCCTCCGAGCACGGCAGGCTTACGGAGTCCCCCCGCCCGTAACGGAGACCACCACGGGAACATTCCGGACAATCCTTGTCTCTCCTTGGCTCGACCAGGCTCTGCTTGTGTTTCAGCAGATGAAAATGCTCGTAGTACAGCACTTCACGCTCAGGCCGAAGGCCCAAGTAATCAAGCAAGAAGTCGTTGGCAGCATGCGCTGCCGAAATCGCGTTAAGGCTGATAACGCTCGGGTTGGGCTCCTCCACCCCGTAAGCTTGGGCTTTCCGCTCCTCGTCTGTCTTGGCTTCTTTGGCAAGTTCGTTAGCGTCGATAAGCTGGTTGCACCATAGGCAACCGTGTCCAGGACGCACCGGACGATTGGCGCTCATTACCTCGACGAGAGCACCGGCATCGTCGGCCCGAATCTTGGAACCCAACTGAACGCCGGGGATCAGGTATTGATGAACAACAGCGTTGAATACCAACCGCGCTCGCATTGAGTCGGCGGCAAGGAAAACGAAATCGCAGCCGATAAGTTCCTTCGCGGCGGATTCCCTGGCAACATCCTTCGTGACAAGCCTCACTTTCGCCTGGTTGTTGCCCTGTAGAATGATCCGCTCCGCTACCTTTACCTTGGCGATGCCCTCCCGCGCGTCCGACGTGGTAGCCCCGGCGATCCGCGACAGGTTTGACTCTTCGACATGATCGTCGTCAATAAGACAAAATTCTCCTACTCCCATTCGAGCAAGATATTCGGCCACCAAGCTTCCGATGCCCCCGAGCCCGACAACCCCGACACGGCACTTCGAAAGCAGCGCCTGACCGGCCTTGCCGAACATCCTGATCTGCCGGTCGTAGCCGCCGGCAGCTTCGCCGAGAGGGCGTCTCGGTGAAGGCGTCAGCCGCCGGATTGTGTTTCCCACCACCACGGCTTCGTCGAGCGCCAGGCGCGTACCGTCGGCTAGCCAGACATCCGCCTGCAGCGAGCGGTGACCGAAGACCAGAGCGCCCACCGGCATACCCCGCGCGATCTGCAACAGCGCCGGATAGCCGCGCTCATGCGAGCCATAGTCGATGGAACTGAAGCCAACCTCCTCATCGGTTCCGTGGTTGTGGACCGCCAGATACGCAAGGCGCTCATCGCGCGCCCGCGTTATGAGACGGTGTATAAATTTCGGGGTGAGGGCACGATATCCGATCGAGCCTTCAACATAATCAGAACCCTCGCAGGCAAGATGGACCTCACGCACGTGAAGTACGATCTGTCCGCCCACACACGATGTGCCGGCGAGAAGCACAGCACCGTGCTCATCGTGATCTCCTGGAAAGAGATGATCAAAGAGCACATTGAAGTCCTGCCGGGTTATTCGCAGACGGCACGTACTCGTCATGGCAGCTTCTCCAGAAAATCCAGCACCTTAAGAATCTTCGCTCCAACCTTTTGCAGACCGCTCTGTGCAGCACTGTTGCGCCGCGATACCTGGATCGCCGGCCTTCCTTCAAATTGATGGCCCGGCGTCACGGGTGCAGAGAAGGGTACGCCGTTGGCGCGGGTCACATTTCCTCCAATAAAGACCGGATATATGTCCGCGTAGGGATACTGCGCGGGGACATGAAATCCCACCCACGTTGTTTCAGGCCGGTACTTGGGGCCCAATGTCACGGGCTCCATGACCACATAGGCTCCCCCCTGCCCGTCTTCACGAACCGTGAAAGTTGACGCGCTGAACTGCCGCTTCAGCTCTTCGATGCCAGACGACACTTCAACCTTCATAAATGCTCCCGACTAGGAATTGTCGTCTGGCGCGATTGCAGTGAAACGCAGATGCTCGCGCAGATGGACCTCATCGTTGTCGCCGATGATGCGGCTGGTGCCGTTCGGAAGTTCTTCCTGCAGCACGAAGTTTGGCTGTATGTGAACGCCCTGGGCGATTGCAGCCGCCTTTATCTCTGCGCCAGTCGCCTTATGCCCCTCCAACTTCACGGGCTGCTCGTTCACGGTAACAGTAACGATGTGCTTTCTTTCATGCGCCGTGAAACGGAGGCCATCGCGCAAGTGCACGTGCTCATGGTCGCTCACGGGCCGATGCGTCCCATCAGGAAGATCCTCTTCAAGGGCGAAGTCGAGATGGATCGGCACGCCCTGCTCTATAGCCGCCGTCTTGATCTCCTTCCCGGTCTCCGAGTGGCCGAGAAGCTTTACTTCATGTCCGTTCACTGACACGGTAACAACATGCTGTCCGCGCCCGTGCTCATGTGCCATGCTCTCCACAGCCTTGGTTTCGCCGTGGCTCTTGGCTTCTGTCGAGTCCATGGTTTTCTCCTTGCCATTTAGGCGTCAAATTGCTAAGCTGCAATCAGGGTTACATAAGTCTAACTAGGAAGTCAATTGCTTTTTAGCAATTATAGTGGGGACGCCAGATGCCGAATGAAAACAAAGGGTTTAATGGGGATGCCTTCTACCGAGCGCTGGAAACCACGGTTAACGCACGCTCGAAGAACTGGAAACAGGTTTCAGCGGAGACTGGCGTCAGCGCCTCAACACTAGCCCGGATGGCCCAGGGCCGAAGACCGGATGCGGCGAGCCTAGCGGCCCTTTCTGCGTGGGCCGGACTCAACCCGTCCGACTTTGTGGAGGCTCCGTATAAACACCATCACCCGGAACCGATGGCTCAGATCTCAACTCTCCTGCGAACCGATCCCAATCTCGATAGTGAGAGCGCCGAAGCTGTAGAAGCCATTGTGCGTGCCGCCTACGAACGGCTCCGCAAGACAGAACGCCAGTGATAGACCTGCAGAACTAAATTCCCTTGAACTAGCACTTGAGTTGCCAGTGTCGGCTCTCCGCCGCGAGCATTCGCCGCTCCTCCACGACCTTTACGATTTCCGGGATAACTTCATCGGTCATCGCACGCTGGAAATCGGCTAGGGCTTTCGGGTCGACCGGCGTGAGGCCTTCGATCGCCTCGAAAACGTCGCCTTCCTTTTTCTCCTTATCCATTCCCCGCTCCTTATCTTGCTGAGTAGTCACTTCGTCTGGGTTGGCCGCAGGTTCTGGTCCATGCGGGTAAATCCTGCGTGTCCCATGTCCGCTAGTTGCAATCCCCGAATACCGGCCTGCAAGTCAAGACTGACGGTGAGACGATTGAATACCACGGCCTGAGTCCGGCTGTGCATCAGCCAGAGTGGCATAACCTCGCGCAAGCTGGCTGTCGCGTCAATCACGGCTCTCGCCGAAATCTGGCCGACGGCCCACTGCGCTTCCGTTGCGAACTCCACGATCCAGACGAACTGTGCAAACGGCAGCGTCATTATTGTCGCGACCAGCTTCGGATCGAATTCGGATTCCTTCGTCCTGACAAAATGCCGAAGCCCCGATCCTGTCGTGATGAAGTAGCGGATTATCGTCTCGTCCTGCGGCGGAAGCCCGACGACTGCGCCCAGCCTGAAAAGAGTTGGCGCGAGCCTGTCAACAGCGTCCGCGGGATAGAACACCTTCTCCGGCAGCGCCACGATGAACGCGTCGATGTCCTCACCCGAGTAGGGCGTTCCGCCTTTGACCGGCACCGGAAGATAAGGGAGATGGTTGTCGTCCACAAAAGCAAGCGTCTGCACTTCGTCCCACGCATATCGCATGCCGGGAACGCGGGTGTTCAAAGGTGTTCGCCATTCATATCCAACCACAGCTACGGCATGGCCGTGCTTGTGCATCGCGGCGAATAGCGGGAAACCGGATTCGACATACGCGCTGAGCTGCCGGTAGAAAGCTGGATCGCTCGCCTTCATGTCGCGCGTCACATGAATGGGAAAGGTGCCGGCCTCCTGAAAGACCCGCTCCGCGTGCGACACCTCAAGGCCTTTCGATGGAATCAATCCCCCGGGATCGAACTGGTGCGCCATCAACGTAATGTCATGCGTAAGGAATTCCCGGTAGATGTTGTACCGCTCGCTATAGTGCCGAAGAATGGACCAGCACGCTGCATGCGCGCACACCGATATATCGATGTGCTGGTCCATCGATGGGAAACCTTGAATCATCAGCTTGTAACCCAGAAGGTGGACCTTATGATGCGCGGTAATGATATAGCGGCAGGCGCCGTTTCGAACATCCGGCGACAGGACACTGCGTCCGATCGTAGCGATGCCCGTCGGTCGCAGCACCATGAACCCGAAATAGTGATCGCTGAGACGACCTGGGCCATCCGGACACGCTAGCTTTAAAGCGCTGTCATCAAACGTGACGGTCGCATCGAAGAAATGAAGCCGAACACAGTCGGCGCGATAATGCTGTCCCTTCTTCGCATAAAAATGGTAATAGGTGCTTCGATAGTCCTTGTCGACATAGTTGCGCTCGATCAATACCCCCTTCACCGCGCCCGAAATCGAGCCTGCAAGTTTCTTTGCAACCCGCTCAGGGCCGTACTCCGGCGAAAGCTGCTTCTCAAGCTGGGCAAGATCGGCGCTCGATTTGAGTGATAGCCAGGTGTACATCCAACTCGTTTCGCTTCTTTGTTTCCGACGAGGAGATCGGGGACTGACCCGACGCATATCTCGGTGCGGGCCGTCGCTCCAACTCCTGAACGCAATGACGCTTAACACGTCCCGTGTCCAGATGCCAAATCGGGCTTAACCGCCACGTCGCGATTGACTGGCAACAGCAAGGTTCCATTTGTAAGGTGTTACATTATCATAAAGCCCCCAAAACCTGACCGCAATACCGGCGGGATAGTGTCTCAACTAGACACTCACCAGGAAGCTACAAGCCTTTGTGGTGAAACCACACCAGACACCACGGAACTCCGCCTTGAACGCCTTTTGTCTTCTGGTATCTTGCTTACTGCCAGTCTTACAACCCGTCGCCCGAATGCCACCACCCAAGCCTTTTTCCCGGCACCGCACCAAGTCACAAAAGGACCCGTAGAAAGGGGGCTCTAGAAGTGTAGCTTCATGGTCAAGCCGGGTTGCTGGCGTCAGCCGCTCGACTCGCTGTTTTTGGCGACCAGCACCTACGAACCGTATGCCAAGACTTATAGTTGAGCGCCACGCAGTAGCAGCGTGACGATGGGCTGACTGTCGGTTAGCCGGCACGTTGTGTTATCGCTCAGCGCCGTCATCAAGAGTAAGCCGGCTGGCATTCGCGGTGGACTTGCCCAGATCTGTAAAGGCGTGGCTACTCCTGTGCGCATCGGGTAAAAGTCGAACAAGCGATCTGCGACTACCCGAAAAGGAAAAGGCTGTGACTTTGGTTATGCTCTAGCCGACAACTCCCGCGAGAGAGTCCCCAGCGTGGACGCATGTACCGTCACAGCCCTTGATGCGATCACCGCTTTCGCAGTTCCAAACCCCGGCTGACACCTCGCAATGCAGTCGGTTTTTTCGGGTCTGGCAGCTCCGCAGGTCACCCCGCCGAACCGATCACTCAGCATACTTCGGGTTGGCTACGATTAGTTGCCCGCCCTTTTCTGCCGTCGACGAAAGTGATCCTATCCGATGAATTAAAATTGTCAACGCCCAAGGTTGGTGCAAACGCAACCTATTCTTGTGTGCGAATCTTTTCAACTAAGTTACTGAATCCAAAAGGGGGCGCTGAGTGTGGCCGAGAAATGTCCAAAGCCAATTCACATCTTTTTCACCAAACTCGGGCACGCAGCTAATCCGCAGGTCGCGAATCACCTTTGGAATCAGCCCCGATGTCTGAACTCGACAGCAGAATTGCACCGAGGTAGCTGTTTTACCTACGCAGCCTTCTTCCTCGCCGCCCACCTTGCTTTCATCATCGCTGACAGTTTCTTCCTCATAGCAGGGCTCATCGGCTTGCGAGCAGAGGCTTTCTTCTGGGCTGGTCCAGCCTTCTTTGGAGCAGCCTTGCCCTTCTGCTTTGCCCACCAGGCTTTCTTCGCAGCAGCTATTCTGGCCCGTGCTGCTGCACTCATGCGACGCCGTTTCGGTCCGGTCGCTTGCACCGCCTGGCTTTTCTTGGCGGGGCGACCACGGCGTGCGGGTTGGGAGCCTACCCCCAAAAGAGCTGCAATTGCATGTTCGATACGGCTCGCTTCTTGCCTAAGTTGCGCCACTACGCTTTCAATGTCCATGTCTGTCCTTTCGATTTAGCGATGGCCCGACGCTATGTGACATCAGAGAACTCCTGGAGCCACTGATGCTTGCTCTGTAGCTCAGTCCAAGTAAGTCGGCGCGCTTCATCTCCGACCCACCCGCTCGTTGTACCACTTGAGGAAGTCTTCCCAACCGATGCTTCGTGTGCTGACGAGGCTATCTAGCCAATTTGCTTGGGACTCCTGATCACGTTCCCGTCCGTCACGTGGCCATCGTATCACTAGGCTTCATTTCATCCGAGTTCCGCCATTGAACATAGTGGCCGGTTTCTTCCTTGACGGCTTGCGCTAAGGCTTCCCATGCCGTTTCGGTGAGCATAACCTTGACTGCTGGAACCGCACTTGAAGCAGACTTTGTGGTTCTGGGCGTGGGTGTGCACCCCTCGCTGGCCGTCGCCGAGCAAGCCGGTCTGGCGATCGACCGCGGCATCGCCGTCAACGAGTATCTGGAAACCAGCGTGCCCGGCGTCTTTGCTGCCGGCGATGTCGCCCGGTGGCCCGATCCGCATTCCGGGGAACGAATCCGCGTCGAGCACTGGGTCGTGGCCGAGCGTCAGGGTCAAGTCGCGGCTAGAAACATCCTGGGTTATCACGAGCAATTCAATGCCGTTCCGTTCTTTTGGAGTCAGCACTACGATGTGGTCATAAACTACGTCGGCCACGCGGAGAAGTGGGATCGTATCGAGATTGACGGAGAACTCGATGCGCGAGGCTGCGCCGTAACCTACAAGAAGGGTAATCGCACCCTCGCCGTGGCAACGATTTTGCGGGATCTGCAAAGCCTGGAGATTGAGGCAGCAATGGAAGCATCGTTGCAGCGGTAGAACGTAGAGAGTCGAGCGTAGATCGAATGGGGCGACCTGTGACCTACCCGAAGAGCGCACTCTGTGCTGGCAATGAGCTGTGCCAAGGCGCAACGCAATCCGGATCATCGTTTGTCACTGCATTAACTCTCGTACTGACCGGAAAGCGTCGCATCTGCGCGGCGTCGAACGACACCAGAACCTCCGCAAGTGCCTTCACATCCTTGAACCCGTGATCGAGCCACAAATCGTAGTTCTCTCGGCGCAGAATTACCGGCATTCGATCGTGTATGTCCGCCAGGAGCGAGTTCGGAGTGGTGGTTAGAATCGAGCACGACTCAATCACAGCGCCAGCCTGGTCTCTCCATCGATCCCATAACCCGGCAAATGCAAAAAGGGAATCGTCGTGCATCCCGAAGTGGAATGGCTGTTTTTCTTTCCCACCTCGCCTCCACTCGAAAAACCCATCAGCAGGAAGCAAGCACCGACGACTCACGAAGGCATCTCGGAACGCGGGCTTACTCGCCGCCGTCTCCGCGCGCGCGTTAATCGTCTTGAAGCCGATAGTGGCGTCTGTGGCCCAGGACGGAATCAGGCCCCAGCGAGCTAGCGAAAAGTGCCGCTCCGGCCTGGATGGATCTTGGCGAATAATTCCGACAGGCTGAGACGGGGCGATGTTGTAGCGAGGCTCCCAATTGACCTCGTTGTCGGTCTCGAAGTATTCCGCGATCAATTGTTTCCGTCTGGACAGACGATAGCGGCCACACATCACCCACTCCTCAGATCAAGTAATAATGTAAATGAACTAACGAATCGGCGTGACACGTATTCGGCTTTCTCGGAACCCGGAATAGTATTGTTGCCGGAAGATTGTGCGAAAAATCATCCATTGCGACATGGACGCGTTTTACGCTTCGGTCGAGCAGCGCGATGATCCGCAGCTGCGCGGCAAGCCCGTAATCGTTGCTTGGCTGGGCAATCGCTCTGTCGTCTGCGCTGCTTCGTACGAGGCCAGGAGCTTCGGTGTGCATTCAGCCATGCCGGCAATGCGAGCGGAACGCTTGTGTCCCGATGCGATCTTCGTACCCCCGGACTTCATACGCTATCGCGCGGTCTCACGCAGCGTGCGGGAGATCTTCAAGCGTCATACAGACCTGATAGAACCACTGTCCCTCGACGAAGCCTATCTCGACGTTACCGAGAACAAGACCGGCTTAGCGACAGCTACCCTAGTGGCGCGCACCATCCGTGAGCAAATCCGCCAGGAATTGAATCTGGCAGCTTCTGCGGGAGTAGCGCCAAACAAGTTTTTGGCAAAGCTTGCCTCTGATTGGCGCAAACCTGATGGGCTCTTTGTCATCCGGCCTGAGGACATAGACGCGTTTCTGCTGCCGTTGCCTGTTGGACGCTTGCCGGGCGTCGGCAAGGTCACGGGAGAGAAGCTGGCGAAACTTGGAGCACAGACGGTTAGGGATCTACGAACTCTCGACTTTCCCGTACTCGAACACCACTTCGGCCGCTATGGTCAGCGCCTGCACGAGCTTGCCCGCGGTATCGACGACAACGAAGTCGTCGCGGACAGGCCCACACAATCGATATCCGTCGAGGATACCTTTGAGCACGACGTGCTATTGGCAGAAACTGAGCCAATGATCCGGCGCCTTGCAGAAAAGCTTTGGTCTGCTTCGTGCAAAGAATCACGGATGGCACGCACGGTTGTCCTCAAGCTGAAGACCAGCGAGTTCAAGATTCTCACCCGCAGCCATACGCCAGGCTCTCCGACCGCCTCCTGCGAAGAATTAACCGACATCGCCCTGAAGCTGCGAGAACGGGTTGATCTCGGTCCGCAGCAACGCTACCGGCTCGTTGGCGTTGGTTTGAGCAACTTTCAGCAACCCGAAGACACTGCTGCGCAGCCGGTCCTTTTCGAGTAGCACGAGTATGGAAACGATTTCCACATGCGGATGCGGAGCCGGAAATGGGGCCGGTGATCGGGTGATCGCTTCGGTCAGCTTGGGGGCCGAACGCCCATTTCGTCTCAAAGGGAAAGATGGCATTGCCTTTGCGGAACAGTCGCCCCACGGTAGCCTGTTCATCATGGCGGGAAAGACCCAGAAAAACCTCAAGCATGAGGTACCAAAAGCACCTGATATCGCCCTCCGCGGATTAACCGATTAACCGGAAAGTTAAGGGGTCATTACCGCCGCGGACATAAGCGGCAAAAGACAAAAAGACAAGCGCACGCGCACGGATTAAAGCGTTGATCGCTACCGCTCTGGCAGCAGGCAAGCGTGTGAAAGTTCTAGTCGCCGCGCCCGACGGTCTGGAGTGGAATGGCCTGCCGATCAACACTGCAGCAGGGCAATGATCCGGCGCCTTCCTGAGCACCCCGATTATCGGTACGAGGTGGAAAAGTAGTGGCTCGTCTACTTTGTGCCTTTCTTTCCACGCCTTACATTTTGCGCGACTTTCGCATTCGGAAGAAAATGTTTCAAAGCCTCCAGAGTGATGTTCTCCATGTCCATTACAAAGATCTTCCGGCCCGATGATCGCACACAACATACTTGGCTGAAATCGACCTTCGCTCCGGCGAGTCCGACCATCACGTTGAACCGCAGCCCAAGCACCAAGAACCAGTAGTCTTGGTAATTCGTCGGTTCCGCGAGCATGGTAGGGAAAAGGACTTGTAGTTGGGATAATCGATCACTGCAAACGGTCACGACGACCCCAACGTTGTCAGGAAGAGGAGTTTCGCCAAGCAGATACTTCCGCATGCGTTCTAGATTTCCTGACGAAAGACTGACCGATGTTACCTGTGGCCCGATCGTCTTCCAAACATGCACTCCGGCTCGCCACACTACACTCACGGCATAGTAGGCAAGCTTGTCGGTATTAACACCGATCTTCTCGCCCGACACTTCGACGTGCGTCTTTTCAACTTTGTACAGCGCCAGCTTGATCTTATCGAGCAACGGGAATGTGTGCTTCCTAGCAACCAGCCCTGTTACGTATTTCTCCCCGCCTTCGCTGAACTTCTGTTCGCAGTCCTTACAGAAAACGTAGTCGCTGACTTGCCGCGACGTTTGGAGGACGATCTCCGGTGTCATCACAATAGGATCTTCGCCCTGTTCCCGCCGAATGAGCCGATAGATGCCACGGCCGATGAGGTGGCTATCCTGAAGCTCTTTCTCCTGAAGGCACAGTTTGCAAGTTCCGACGACGGCCATCTGTCTTAATTACCGGCCTCTTGAGCTTTGATTTCGTTTACCAGTGCAATCGTACGCTCAACGCTCGCTGCGCGGCGGGCGGTCCGAGCCAAGAGGCGAAACGCCTTTCGCGTATTGAACTCAACCGCCGGACTTGTCATGATCACCCGCTCTGGCCCACCGATGATGCACGAGTTATGTATGCGATCGGGTATAGCATTGCCTACCCACAAATCGAATTCAATTCCCGGAATATAGAACCTGTATTGTCCGTAGCCCTTTCGCCGGTGTCCGTAAGGGGTGTAGGCAGTCGGGAGTGGTTCGCAGGACGGCCACACCGTGACGGTGAGGGCAACGTGATCCGGAAAGGCAGCCTGATCCAGAAGAAAGAGGCGCAGCCGCTCTTCGAATGGACCCAGCGTTAGGCTCGGCATCACTCCGGTCGGATGCCGCCACTCATGGGCCGCTCCTCTCCAAAAGACGCTAATCCCGAAGTAAGCGAGCGCATCCGGATCTGCGCCCGGAATCTCAGCGCTGCGGTAGTACGACATATCGCCATGTTGGATAAACGGAGCCGTTTGCAGAATCGCCTCATACAGGGGAAACCGGCCCTCGCCTTGCGCCATATTGGTGAGCACCCACCGTTCGCCTTTGCGAGAGAATAACTGCTCGCAATCGCCGCAGAGGAGTGGCTCTCGGAACTGATCGGACGTTTGGAAAGCAACGTCCGGCGTTATGAGAATAGGGTTCGGATTCTTGAGTGCATCCCCGCGCAAACGACGGTACACGCCGGCAGGGAGATAATGGCTATCCCGAAGCTCCCGAATATTACGGCACAATCTACAAGTTCCAAGCATTCCAGCGACGCCTCGCGTGCTCGACGAAATGGTACGGGAGTTCGTCCGAATAGCCAATATCCACGGACAGGTTGATAGACATTCACAGAAAACCGCGTGTTCCCTTCTCGCCATACGTTCTGTCTCCCTACTTCGATCGATGGGGCTGTTATTGCGTGCTCCTGTCCTAGACGGCACGACGTGCTCGCCCGGTCATTCATGGAATCCCGCGACCTTCTCACCACATTTCGTTTTGACAATGACGGCGCCCGAAAACAGATCCATTCTTGGTTCGAAGGCAAGGACGGATGGAAGCTGAAGCACAAAGTGTGCGAGGAGTTCATTAAGAAACTTAGCTGGCAGGACGCCGAGTTTGCTCGGCGTTGGGGCATCCTTTCCGGGCTATCCCATCCGACGGCATGTGCGACCGAGAACTCGGCGGCACTGATCGCTCAAGGCGTCATCCCATCGATGTCGGATAACGAAATGTTCGATATGATGAGACCCAAGATCGCTGACTCTGTTACGAACGTCGCCTCGCTTTTTTTGCTGCAACATTCGACTCTCCAGGTTGGATTAGCCTCGAATGTGACTTGCGCCGAATGCCAACCGCGGAACCGTTCCGACTAGATGCCGCGGCGATTGCTGTTCCGATTCTGAAGCAGTATTGATGGTGCGCTATGGTTACTCGATATAAATGCAAGAACACCAAGTGTCGGCTCTACGGCACACTCATCACCTACACTCAGGCACTTCGATCGCCCGACGGTAAGGGGATGGTATGTTCGGCGTGCGGCAAGAAATTGGTGGCCGCTAGAACGATCAACGTTTCCGGAAGCGGACCCCGAGGAGGTGGACGTGGCGGAAGTGGACAAGGCAGGGGCAGTTCCAGAAGCAGATAGCGAATTCGACCACGACGAACTCTCTGGCAGACTGCACTCCCCAGACGATTCTCTTAGCTGAGCGGCAACTCCAAGAAGGGTGGTGACAATTATACCAATCAAAGAAATCCTACCCCACTTGGTGATCTTCTTTGTCTCTTTGTCTTTTGAATTCTGTTAGAAGGCCAAGAATGCCAAACGCTCCGGTCAGGACGATGGAACACGCTTTCCAGATCGAGACGAAATTCATTTAGCAGGATTTCCCAACGAAGATGAACTGCCTAAAGGCATAACTGTGATCGGGATGCCAAGCTCTCTTCGTATGGCGACCTTCGCAAGGCCGAAGAGTTTATCTCTCTCTTTCTGGCTAAGTTTATAGGAGAGCTGATTCCCGTTCACAATGTCGGACGCAAGACGCTTAAGCAGAGCACCAAGTTGAGCGAACGCTCGCATAGTTTCAGGCGCGCACGTGACTTGGGCCAGCGCTTCAACCTCCTCAAATCCGTGCATCGCGGCTTGCCACTCCGTAGTGTATCTGTGCGACAAACTGACTTCGGATTCCGGCGAGTCAATCTTGCCGTTTATCTTATGCTCCCAAAACGTATTCAGGGCCAGCAGTTTGCTATCTACGTCGTTCAACCGTTTCACCGCGTCGAACAGGATGTCGCGTTTCAGCTCCCACTGCTTCTGACGATCCCACAAGTCACCTGAAATCTTCGACTCGATTTCTTTGGTGGCCGTCGTTACGGCGCTTACCTGATCCACGAGCTTGTGGATATCCTCTTGCATTGCGCGGTTCTCGCCCTTCTTAGCGGAATATGCCTTGAAGTAGCCGCCGAAGAATCCAAGCAGCGCGCCGATCGCCAGAGTGATATACGGCATGAACGTCATCATAGGTGGCTATTTTATGTTTAGTGGGGTCTTACACTAAGAGAAAAAGACGGTGACGCAAAGGGTGGTTGCCGGTCAGGCAAAGTTATCCTTTCACCGCGGTCCTCACACATGCGGCGAGAGTCTGTCCAAGGAGTGAAACGGCTCTACCGACCCTCTACCCGAGGCCGAGCGCCTTCCACATCGCGGCCGAATGGTCGGCCTTGATGTTGCAGCATGGATTGTAGTGGCAGATCAGCTCGTTCTCCGCTGACCTCCGCTGCTCGTCGCTCATATTCGCCGTGAAATGAAACGCGACATAAAGCGGACCGCCGTTTGCCGCACGAACCCACTCACTGTATTTCTCGTGGCTCCTCGTGAGGCGCTTGCTCATGTTCACGGCTTCACCGAAATAAATGACCCGATACGGCCGCGGCTTTGCCGTGGTGTCTGCAACCATGACTGCGTAGATCCCTTGCGAGGAAGGGATTGACGCAAAACGGATATTGCAGGGGTCGGTGAATATACGGTTCTTGAACTGAATGTTCTGGGTTCTGACGGGTGCGAGATTGCCGAAAAGGGAGGACATCTTGCTACTTACCTGGCTGCTTTGTAGCCCAACTAATGGGCTTGCGCTTGGTCAATTACACCAGATGTAGTGGGCGAACACAAGGCGAATCTATCGGGCTGTGCATAACACGGGTTGATCTCGGTCCGCAGCAACGGTACTGGCTTGTTGGCGTTGGTTTGAGCAACTTTGAGCACTCCGAAGACCCTGCTGCGCAGCCGGTCCTTTTCGAGTAGCACGAATATGGAAACCATCCGGATCGCAGGAGCGGAAATCTACTACGAGAGAAATTTCCTCCCGCCTGAGGAGGCGACAGTCCTGTTCGACATGCTGCGGGCGAAATGCGCGTGGCAACGTCACAGAACTTCATTCAAATCCCTGGTGCCACGCGACGAGGCCTACTATGGCGATCCCAGCACCAACTACACGTATTCGCGGCGGGAGTACAAACCTCTCGCCTGGATTCCGGAATTGCTCTCTTTGAAAACTCGCGCGGAAGAAGCGACTCCCGCGGCTGCATATTCCAACTTGGGATTGCCAAGGCTGGGCTACAATGCCCTACTTTGCAACCTCTATAAGAACGGAAACGACAGCGTGGGCCTACATGCCGACGCCGAGCCGGAGATGGGGCCCGTCATCGCGTCAGTCAGTCTGGGCACCGAACGCCTATTTCGCCTCAGGGGAAAAGGCGGCGCAATCGCCTTTGCAGAACGGTTGCCTCACGGAAGCCTGTTCATTATGGCAGGCGACACGCAGAAGAACTTCCAGCATGAGGTTGCAAAAGAACCGGAAATCGCTCTGCCGCGGATTAACCTCACATTCCGGCACATTCAGCACAAATAGTTGTCACGCAAAACACGCTCATCTGCCACGATTTGTCCGAAGCCAGTTGATCCGCCAGCGCCCCCCGCCCACCATCGGCGTCCAGAACAAACGCTTCGGAACTGTCTCCCGCGCACAATGATTCCACCGGACTAGAAGCCAAGCTCGGTGACGACGGCTTCGTCAAAATCTCTGTGCTCAATCCAATGGTTCTTCTTGTCGACCAGCACGTCGAACACATCCGCGATTTCACTGGCGTTGTAGCCCAGCTTCTGAAGGACGCCTCGCAGTTCTTCGTCAGAGGAGAACATTTTGATGTTGCTGGTAGTTGCACCGCTCTGGGTCGGGACGATGACCAAGCCATACTTGCCCATTCCCTTTACCAGATAGTTCGAGTGATGATCTATGATGATCTGATAGTTTTTCATTCACTGTGCCCTGGGGTTGGCTCCAGCGACGGCTGGGGTTCTAGATAACGTTCGTGCCGCCGTTTCGATACACGATTTCTGGTTTGTAGGTGACCTGTACGGCGTCCGTGAAGTAGACATCATACCGCTGTTGATTGTTGCCAGCTATCGCGGTCGGAACAACCTTCACGCCGTCCGCTTCCCAACGTTCGATGTCATCGAACAGTACCACCCTAAATCCACCCGGCGATAATTGCGGCAGAAAGCGTCGGAAGATGATGCAATCAGGCGCCTTGCCACCACTCACGATGTTGCGAATCGAAGGCCAACCCGTTGCCGGATTCACCTTGCTTCGCGGGACTTTGCAGACGAATGTTGGCTTCATCAACTTACCCCTTACTGCGTAGGATACCGTTGCCGCAGCTACCACACAACCACTGGCAGGGGCCGGGGGACGCCGACGGCTTGATGTCCCGCGTCTTGTAGTGCCGTAATAGGCTGCGATTTGAAGCCGCGATCCTGCATCCCGTCGCGCGAAGTAGACATCCTCGCCTCTAGCTGCGGCGTCAGCAGTTCATCGTCGCCGTCGATCCAGCGAAAACTACGGCCCCGCGATCCCGATTTTCAAGGTAGTGGTTTGATCTCCTGCGACGTAAGGACATAACAATTGTCGCCAGAGCATGAAATAGAGATGGGAGAGCCGTAGAGTGTTGGCACCGTTGCCGGATTTTCGGCCCCCGGAGCGGCGATACGGACAACGTAAGTAAATCCTGACGCCGCCTTAACGCTTACCGGATGTGTGAGGCGGCCAGTAACGAACCCCACGATTAGAGCAGCGCCCATCACACTGAAGTACGTTAAACGTTTCATCGAGCATCTCCGTGTGTTCTGATTGGGGTTGATTACTACGATCGTCCGGCGCTCGGTCGCCCACGCAATCGGCCCGACCCAAGCTTCGCTTTGCCCTTACTCATTCCGGCATCCTGAGGAACCGGGTGCAGGACGTTGCCGCACTCTGGACAGGTTCGTTGCCCCTTCGCATTCTTAGCGAACGGATAGGTGAGATCAAGTTGAACATCTGTCCAACTCCGATCACATCTGCGACATTGATACCGCATACTTGCCTCTGGTGGCTTTCCTTATCTTGATCTTGCGCGGTATACAACGTGAACGCAAGAACTTACGACCACACGATTCCCTACCTAGTACCTTCCTTGACACTCAGTTCAAATACACTGTTGGGTATGGTAGCCGCGCTGCTTGTGGCCTCTTCCGCATCATCGCCGGACGGCACCGTCTTGGCAGTGACGATGCACACGCTGCTGCTATGTTCTGGTAAGTAGTTGAGAATCTGAGCACATTCCCTGTAGAGCGGGCGAGCTTTGCGCAGAACGTCCGCAGCGTTGTGAATACCATTACGTCGCAACACATAACACTTAGCAGGTCACGTGCAAGATGGCATTGGTCTCGGCAGGGCTCTGCTTCAGCAATTCGATGGCTTTTTCTGTGAGCATAATGAGCAATTCGACTTTACGACGCTCGGCCTCAGCCTGCACTTCGTTCATCACCGGCAGAGCACCAGTGCCGGTGCCGACCACCAGGCGACGGCACTTCCACGGTATCCCTCCTCCAACGATAGCGGTGTGTGTCCTAAAGCTTCCCGGAACTTTTTGGACGCTTTCTTCTTCCGCTTGCGTACCTCGCCGCGGTCGATCACGACGTCGTGGTCGTAGCTGACCCCATCGATCCGAATGGAGCCAAAGGAGAATCCGTCGAATCGCATGGCCTCATCTCCTAGCAGTAAGTTCAATGTGGAACCAGAATCTTCGCCAATCTGCCGTCACACCGCACGATGCGCCCGAGTGCGATGCGAAGCGGCGTACCCGTCACCTCTTTCGCGCCACCATCAGATACAGCTTGGGTTCATCTCGATACGCGATCACTTCCAGACCCAGTGGCACAAGCAGGCCCACAAACTCCTCTTTGGTAGGAAGTGATTCAATGAACAGGTCGCAGGCGGCACGCAGTTGATCAACGAAGGCCCTGCCTTCGGGATGGCTGACCACAAGCCGTCCGCTCGAACGAAGCATGCGTGCCGCATTTCGGCATGCCGCGGACTTGTCTGCGATGTTGCCGTACATGCCATTCATGAAGATAGCGTCCACGCTTGTCGAGGCCAAGTCTAGCGAAGCGATGTCAATGTGGTAAATACGGACTCCAGGGTATTTGTCCTGCACACGCTGCAACATCTTTTCTGCCACATCCCAAGCTAACATCGTGGATGGCTGATAGGACTGAATCAACGGGATCAAAACCCCGACTCCGGTTCCAACATCCAAGACCACCGCTCCGGGACGCAGCTCTGCTGAAGCAACAATCTCGCGGAGACGTGCCATCACGTCTGGTGGCTGTGGTCGATCAAAGACATCCACCAGCTCGTTGAAACGGCGACGCTGGTGCTCCGCCACTTCTTTGGCTTCTTCAGGGGGCATTACACTTCCTGTAGATTAGCCTACAACCAGCAGTCGGGAAGCCATGGGAGAGCGCTTGTGCTGATGCCGTAGGTTTTGCGCACGTCCACCCGCACCCGCGTGCATGGTGGCGATAGAACAGGAAGCGCCCAAGCCGAGGTGTGAGAAGCAAGCTCTGGAAGCTATAACGTGTGGCAAGCGGGCCAATGGTTCGGCTCGGACAATTGTCTGCTGTGAACTTCAGCGTTTTTCGCTGTGCCGATGTCGCCGCTCCGCAGCTCTGATTATGGTCGAAACCTCGGTGGAAAACGCTTTGGCGAGATCGGCGAGGGTTCGTAGAGTTGGGCTCTTGGCGCCGCGTTCCAGCTGGCCGATGTAGCGTTCCGTATATCCCAGATCGTGCGCCAATTTTAACTGGCTCCAGCCTCGATCGACACGCAACCGGGTAATCTCAGCACCCACAGCCTCACCTAGCGTGCGGGACTCACGGTGTTTATCAGCACCAATCTTTTTGGGCACCCACCCATGGTTGTCGTTTGACGCTAAATGATTGAGGAACTATAGTTCGTCATTGGTCGAGGGCGACAATGTTCGATCTGGAAATGAGTCGCCGACTCCGCCTGTTTCCGCACGGAACTTAGGGGCAACTGAGGCGGCAATGCCGATGAAAAGTGGCTTCCGGTATCGGCGAAATCGACTAAAATGGGGCGCCAAGCGGCGGGCTCTGAAACGACGGTAGAGGACATATAGCTCTGGTCCCCTCTGAGGTACTCCACCTTGAATAAATCCAAGAGCCAATCCGTACGTAACTCGACCACCCGACTTCAGCGGGCCGCCCGCGAGCGTGCCGACGATGAAGCACGCCGCATTCCTTGGCAGCGGCTGCTTGATGCTCGTAATGAGTACATCGACTGGCAGGAGTTTTCCCTGTGGGTTCGCTCCATTCTGGAAGTGGAGAATCGCATACCGGATTGGCTGGTCACGATTCTCGACGACCGTGTGCCTGGATTTCTCGAAAGCGAAAAACAACTGACGCCCAAAGCAGCCAAGGACCGGCCTTTGCCTGTGCGCCTGGAAGATTGGATCGATGACCACATTTTCGGCTTTGCCAAGGAGGAAGGCTGGTTTAACGCAATTACGTATTACGCCATACGTGACCCGCGTTACCAGCGCGCCGAAGTGTGTTGGTCGGAGTGCACCGGGAAGTGGAAAAAAAACAGACCAATCCAGTATCCGTCGTTCGAGGAGTGGAAAGGCATGGCGGCGCAATGTGACGAGACTGCTCATCTCACGGCCAAGGAACGCCAGGCCCGGGCATCCACAAAGTTGGTGCAACCTGATCGCCTTTGCGAGGCCGTCGCTCGATATATCGATTGGGAGGCCTTTGCGTATTGGGCTCGACCGGCACTGGAGCGCGAATCGCGTCTGCCCGCGGAGGTTGCGAGCGTGCTTGAACGTCGATGCCCTGGGTTCCTGAACGCAAGCGTCAAAGCGAGGCAACGAGATTCCGGAGGTGACTCACAAGCACTGCAGCGGCTGATGCTCTGGGTCGCTGAGCACTGCTTCCAGGATGCGCAAACTGAGGGCTGGTTCGATGCCATCCTCGTCCACGTGCGGAGCCATCCGCGGGCGATTCGGACTATGGAATACGCCGACCACTGCAACGAGCTGTGGAGTTCAGAACTGCCAGATCCTTACCCCTCTTTGGAGGACTGGCGCAGAGACGCCGATTTGTACGTTGACCTGGGCGACTGAACGCTCGTAGGAGTTTGACTGGGGGCTTCAGCCGATTAGATGGATCGGTGAGCCGCTGCGACTGCGGACGGGCAGATTTTCACATGCCGGAAGTACACGTTGCCCGCAATCTTCCTTCCGCAGGCGCAGGTCCTAACCACCAACGCATGCTTTTGTGCGCGGGAGACGCTCCGGCTCCGGTCAGCGGCATTCGTTACGCCATACTCGCTTACTAACCATTTTGCCGTCGCCGGATCCATCAGTCCCATGTTGATCTCGCCGCCATGCTTCTTGCAGAACTCTTCAAACGCCCGATCGGTGACAAACGGGTCAACGATCCTTAGCTGACCTGCGGAAATCCAGCTCTGTACTTGCGCCAGGCTCACACCAAGAAGGTCCGCGGCCCGTTCCCGCGTGTATCCCTCCTCTCCCTTGGCCAGGGCAGCCGTGACCCGTTCGACAGCCGAGGATTCAAGACTTGGATGGTTTCTCTCACAGAATGCTGCCAGAGAGGCAATGGTGATGCGCGGATCGCGCACTCTCAACATGCCGCTTGCGACTAGACGCCGGAGTCTGGTGCGACTAACGCGGAGCATTGCCTGCAGAGTCCGCAGGGACCACCCGTCAGTGACCTTGGCGCTCATCCCGAGTGCACTGATCCGGAAACGAACCGCGCTAATCGAGCGGCCGAGACGATGGGCTATTTTCTTGACGGGTTCGTATCCGGCCCAGTTCAACAGCCGGTCATCGTCCGCTGGTGTCCAAGGTTGGGGTGCTGCCCCGCGGGCCGAGCCAGATTTTCGCGCTCTGGAAACGCTCTCGCGTGGTTGGTGTTGTTCAAAGCCAGCAAGCTCTGGGGTTCTTCGTAAATGGCGGATACGCCGCCAACAGTCTCCGCGCGTCAGCTCTGGGACCTGCTCTAGGATCTTGTTGATCGCGTCGCGCTTCGCCGCCGGGCCAAGTCTGATTCCAGCAATCAGCAAACGGTCGACAACCGCCAACCATTTGGAGTTGATCTTGGCCGGCCTACCTTTTTGTCGCGGAGCCCCGGGCATTGCCCAACCTCACCACAGAAAGATCGGTGTCGTGAGCTTGCTTCCCGCGACAAGGCGAAGTTCACCAGTCGCGAGGCTTTCTCACGGTCAATACAGAGCGAAGTTGGCAGTTGCTGTCAGCGCGGTACCACGTTTGTGGTACAAAACTTTTGCTTTAGACGGAGGGCGGTCTGCTGGTAATTACTCCTCACTTAACAAAGGAACATCCGGACGGGAAAAGTATCAAAGAAAGTTCAACTATTAGGTAGTAAACCTTATAAGTACGGGGATGACACTAGACAAAAGTGCCACCCTATCGCGCACAGCGTCTGCGGTATGACTTCAGGCCCTTATAACGAAGCGACGAAATAGTAAGAAGGCAGGTTTATCTTGACACGTCTTCTTATCTGGTGGTCTCCTCACCTGTTGGCAGTCTGCTGTTTTGGTGGCGAACCCTGGTCGGAGTTGTGAGGCCCCCTGGATGTCGAACCCGGAGTCGAGCCCTGAATGGGTCGTTTCTAGTAGTTCAGCAGAAACGAATGGGCACCCGCTCAACAAGGAGTTAATCGCGG
>Ga0182030_10001288_pt1 | contig 51253 bp, 39 predicted proteins | sample 812S3MmetaG_FD_121299 | JGI IMG/M metagenome (GOLD analysis project Ga0182030, IMG submission 121299) | Permafrost microbial communities from Stordalen Mire, Sweden - 812S3M metaG (Illumina Assembly) | ecosystem: Environmental > Terrestrial > Soil > Wetlands > Permafrost | place: Sweden... | reverse complement strand
GATACAACAGCTGTCTCAATGATTGGCTCAGTGAAATTGGAATAACTGTGCAGATACAGTTTACCTCTAGTTAGACGAGAAGACCCTATGCAGCTTTACTGTTGCTAGTTATTGAATATGATACAACGAATTTTAGTGTATAAGGTAGTGCTAGCTTTTAAACTACGTACGTAATTGAAACACCTTTATTTTGTTTGTCATATTGGTAGACTCAGTCTACGTCACATAACCAAAACATAAAATAAAAATGTTTTGGTATATTGATTTACCTTCTTTAGAAGGGACAATTGCTAGGAGGCAGTTTATGCGGGGCACAGATCCCATAAAAAGTACCTGGGTGTATCCAAAGTTAATTATGTAAAACTATCATAATTTAATTATGATAATTAAGTATACAAAATTTGGTATATTTTTTAATTTTTAGTTTGTCATTTGGTATAGCATTTGCTATAATTAATCCAGTTATATATCTATTGAGTTAGAAATAATAATTTTTATACAAGTAAGATTTTAACTATATGGAAAATAGATGTAATTAAAACATTAATTGAAAAGGATTATGTTAATAAGCTTATAAATAAGCTAGAGTATGTAAAATAAAAAAAAAAGCTAAATTCTAATGTTTTTAGTTATATTATTAGGTTGTTTATTATTTAAACATAATTTTTAAGATTTACTAATAATATAATTATGTTTATTACTTGTCAAGTTTAATGGCTTAATCTTGCTTTACTGTCTGACTTACACGTCTATCAGTCGCGTAAGCGGGGCATATGATCACAAGATGCAGAAAGGAAAGGTCTTGGGTTTTTGAAAAAGCTACGCTAGGGATGTTAGTCCTCCGATGTTTTATTACCATTAATGGTATAAATCTATTGGTATTTAATTGGGTTAATTTCAAGAATGACTTATAAAGTTAACTTGAAGCGAAATTTACTTGAGCATTATGTCTAAATATTGTAATATTTATTAAATAAAACATACATATATATTATGCGATAATAATATTAATATATTAGAATATAAAGTAAAACCGTTCAACGACTAGAGGGTGAGTTATGCTAACAATACTCCTTCGAAGGACACCCAACATTTTTTTTTTATTAATACAAATACAATATATTTTAAATACAATATACTTTACTTTAAATTAAGTAAAAAAATTTTTTTACAACAACAATATCTAAAAAAAACACTTAAACAAATAAATTATTAAATATTAATTATTATAATGTCTTTAAAGAACCCACTTAAAAAATATAAAACACCAATTATATTTAATAAAAAAAAAAACAAAGAAAATTTAAAAAAATCTATTTATATAGATAGTGATACGGGTAAAATGAAACACTATCCACCAGCGGCTCAAGAATGATATAATAGTATATATACTTTTAATAAAAATAAAATAAAGTTATTACCAGCCTTAGATAAAAATTTATTGAATTTATTCAAAAGCTATTCTAATATGCATCTTAAAGATAAAGAAATATTAACTAAACGAAAAACCAAACGTAGAATTAAATATAATCGTTTATCACCTATAAAAGTATTTGTAGGTAGAGGTAATGTTAAACATACTAATAATAAAGCAATTATTACTTTATTTATTTATAACACAGAAAAATTATATTTAAATAGAATATATAAAGACCAATATTTTAATTTGTTTTTATCTAAAATTAAATTAAAAAAACAAATACTTTTAGATAAAGACGGTAAAGAAATTATTAAATATAATAGACCTTTTACTTATAAAGAATTTATTACAGTACCTGGTCATTATGATATATACTTTTCTCATGTATCACTTCTTATAAATAAAGTTAATTTTTTTTTTAGAGTAATAGTTCAATATTTATGTCATTTAAGTAAATTAGTTCGTTTAAATGTTATAAATGAACAAGAAAAACTTTTAATATTTAAAAACAAGGCTAACTTTTTTTATGCTCTTAAATACCCTGATTTAAATGAATTTTTAAATAAAGCTATAAAAATTTATATAAGTAAATATTTAAAATTCAGATATTTACTTAGAATTAATAAAGCTAAATTTGAATGACCTTTTTTACAACATTTAAAAGGATTTGTTACTAATATGTATAAAAAAAGAGTAGAATTTAATGTAGTTAGTTTAAATAAAATGCATTTAAATAGTGACATTTTTACACAAATTGTAACTTCAAAATTAAAAAACCGAAATAATAGATTATTTAGAGTTTTAAGGTCATCTTTAAGTAAAGTAAAATTACCTATTTTTAGTAGAATAAGTGAAAAAAAAATTAAACCTAATAAAAAGGATTTTTTAATAAATAAAATAAGAAATACATATATTAATTCTATGTTAGAAGACAAAACTATTAATGTAAATAATCTAAATGAATTATTATTAAAATTTTTTCCTTCAGCGGATAAGTTAGAAATAGTGAAAAACACTAGAATATCTAGTGTTAAATGATCTGTTTCTTTAAAGAATTATGTACTTAAGACTTTAAAACACAATAAATTATTTGGAGTTAGAGTAGAAGCTAAAGGAAGGTTAACAAGACGATTTACTGCCTCAAGATCTGTATATAAAATGAGATATAAAGGTGGTTTAAAAAATGTTGAATCTTCTTTTGGTGGATTATCTGCTGTAATTTTAAGAGGTAATATTCAATCTAATGTACAATATTCTTTCTTAAGTGGTAGTAATCGTATTGGAGCTTTTGGTATTAAAGGTTGAGTAAGTAGTAAATAATTAAATATAAATAGTTCCTTTTCTTATATTTCGCGTTGTTGTAAAAAAAAAAAAAAGAATGAAGAAATAGTCTGAACCATTTTGTAAAAAATGGAAATAAAGAATAATAATTTTTATACTAACATTGTTAAACAGGCTAATTTCGTCAGGGAGTACAAATATAGGACGCAGTTTGGCACCTCGATGTCGGCTTAACTTATCCACATGGATGCAGGAACTATGAAGGGTTCGACTGTTCGTCGATTAATAAGTTACACGAGCTGGGTTAAATACGTCGTAAGACAGTATGGTTTCTATCTTCTAGAGGGAATTAGAATAAAATAAGGACAGCCCCCTCGTACGAAAGGAGCTGGGTATATTAACCTCTGGTTTACCTGTTGTTTATGTGCCCGATATTAATTTAAGTCTAAAAACTGATAATATTATATTCAGGGATTTTTAGATAGGGATGCTACTTTCACTTAAGTAGATTTATAGCATAGGCACGGCAGGAACGCTATGTTAGTTAAAGATAAGTGCTGAAAGCATCTAGGCACGAAACTTACTTTAAGATATTCTTAAATATACGTAGTTTAACACTACGGTTTTGTATTTAATTTTTAGGATAATTAAAATAAAGCTTAAGTAAAAGTAATTTTATTTAAGTAATAATTAGCATAATAAATAAAAGTAATTTTATTTAAATTAGCCAAAAAAGGTTCCTTTGTTATAAGATATAAAATATGAAAATAGCTTTATATCTTATTTACCTATAAGGTTTTACCTTAGAATACAATTAATAGGCTTTAGCTGAAAGAATTTAAATGTTTTTAGGCATAAAGTACTAATTTTATATATAACTAAATATAATTGATATCGTACATAAATATAGTTTAATGGCTATATACTTAATCTGATTAGCTTAAAAATAAGGTAGAAAAAAATATTTTTTAGCTATGTGTTTAGCCTGGTTAGCATAAAAGTAATGTAGCTGTTTTGTAACCAGTTGAAGCAAGTGCGATACTTGCACCGGGCTTATATAAGGAAATAAAGGCCTTATAGTCAAGTGGTTAAGACGTAATATTTTCACTATTATATGCGAGGGTTCGAGCCCCTCTGAGGCTAAAAAAATATGCGGATTGATGTAATAGTAACATAATTGGCTCATGACCAAGATATAGAGGTGCAAATCCTTTGTCCGCACACATAATAGATTTTATAACGTATAGGGTTATAGCTTAATTGGTAAAGCAAACTGCTCATGACAGTTGAGACAAGTGTTCGAGGCACTTTGGCCCTAGATATACTTACTTTTACATATCCAAGTGTTGAAATTGGTAAACAAGATAAACTTAAGCTTTATTGGCTAACGCTTTAGAGGTTCAAGTCCTCTCTTGGATAATTTAAACAAGAATTGTATGTTAATGATAAACTGTTCGTTTTATACGCCTATTTTAGTAGATGTTACGGTATTATTGTTTTAATAATCATTATTAAGAGAATAAGGGGGCATAGTTAAATTGGTAGAACTATGACTTTGCAAGTCATTGACCCCGGTTCAAATAAAAAAAAAATTAGCAAGGGGACATAGTAATAATTTGGTAAAACAACAATCTCGCACATTGTTTTTCGAGGTTCGAGCCCTCGTGTCTCCAATCGGATATTTAGTCTTTATTAAATATTAAGTACCTTGGCATATTAATAGTTTAGGTAATTAGTACCTTTTTTAGGTAGTTACAAATATATAATATAAGCAAGAAGAATATATATTATATAATAATAAGAACAATTATAATATAATACCTCTAGTAACATAAAAATATTTATAAATAAGTTATTAGCTACTGGTCTTATCTTTTTTTTAGAGTAATATGATATATTTTATATAATTATCTTACAAATTTAACTAACTTAAAAGTACTTTAAGCTAATATTAAATAATAATATATTATTTAAAGTATATGATATTAATACTTATTAGTAATAATATATATACTCTTTACTCTAAAAGTGGTTATTAAGTTATTTTTTTAACTTTATCTTTAGATAAAAATATATTATTTATTATATCATTAGAAGAATTTGCTTCTTTTTATTAAAAATATACAATATCTATGAATAAATACAAATATGTGGACCGTTTCTTGTCTAACTTTTATAATTATATTTTTCCAGTTATTTTAGGTTTAATTCTATTATCTATCTATTTTATTTTTTTTGAGCCTGTATCTTTATGTGATGGTGATAGCTTATACGATTTACAAGTTCGTATGGCTAAAGAAGTTGATAATTACTATATAGCTAAGTCTAATGTTAATTTTTATACTGTACTTTATGATAAATTAATAGAAGACTCTAGCCCTAGGTGGAGTAATTTCAGCTTAGAAAATACTTATCTGGATAAAATAAGTTATCATAGACATATAAAACGAGCTTGCTATAATAATGTCTGTGATTTATCAAATAGAATTATTCAAATACAATCTTAATTTTCAATTGCATTTTATTAGTTATTATTATACCCATCTCTATGTTTATAAGTAATATAGTAATATGCACTTTAGAGAAACTGTCTCTTTTTATACAAATTAATATAAACATCTATGAATAAATACAAATATATCGCACAGGGTTTTTTTCCTTCTTTTAAAAAAGATATAACAATAAATAAATTTTATGATCTTGTTAGTCCCCATTTTTTTTTTAAGAACTAAATATGCCTTATAGTAGGAGATTATCCCTTAAATTGCAAGGATAATAATTGTATTTATTATAGTGGTTAAACATCTTTATTGCTTTACCTTACGGAGTATAAGCATCACTATCTTGCATTTTTTTGTAAGAATATTTATATTAATAATTTTTATTAATATAAAAGTTTAAGTAGATTAATATAGATATAATTCTATATAAGAAGGTGCAACTCTTTCTTAAACTAGTTTAATGGAATACGGTTTTTAGGGTGTTTATAGGTTTGAAAACATATACCGTCATTAGCTTTAGAGAAATTCGTCTCTTTTTTTTAATTAAAATATATAAAATAATATGAATAATAACAATATGAATAAAAATAATCTACCAATTAAAACTTATATTGATCTAAATAATAGTAAAAATATTATTTATGAAGAAAATAAGTATAAATCAGGCATCTATCGTTTAAATAGCTTAGTTAGTGGTAAAAGTTACATAGGTTCTTCTAAATCTTTAAAAAATAGATTTAGTAACTATTATTCTTTAAATTACCTTAATAAGACTAAAGGATCTAGTATAATTTGCAGAGCTTTATTAAAATATGGTTACCCTAAATTTAGTTTATACATTATGGAGTACTGTGAACCAGGTTCATTATTAGAAAGAGAACAATATTATATAAATACCTTAAATCCAGAGTATAATATACTAAAAATAGCTGGATCTCGTCTAGGTACTATACAATCTGAAAAAACTAAACAAAGCATAAGTAATGCTTTAAAAGGTCGTGTATTTTATGCAGATTCAATTATTAAAATGAAAATAGCAGCTAAGTTACGTTTAGGTGATAAAACATCTTTTTTTAGTAAATCACATACTTTAGCTACAATAAGTAGTATATCTTTAACAAAATCTATACTTGTAAAAATTACCGATATTCAAACAAATACTATAATAATATTTAAGGGTAATATAAAAGCAGCTAAATATTTAAATATAGGGGAATCTACACTGCGTAGATATAAACAAACAGGTAAGATATTTAAAGATAAATATATTATAACTAATGTATTAAGTAAAAAAAAGCTAGTGAAGCTCAATTGGTTGAGCGGGGTCTTGAAGCGACCTAGGTTGTAAGTTCGAATCTTATCACTGGCATGGTTTATTCTACAGGTTGTAAGTTCAAATCTTATCTTGAGCAAAACATTTATTATATAAATGGGTGTGTTGGAATTGGCAGACAAGTTCCACTTAGGATGGAATGATTTATATCATGCAAGTTCAAGTCTTGCCACCTATATCTAAAGATTACTTTAGTAACTTAAATTTAGATATGTTAAATTTATTAGAGGGTATCGCCTCTTTTTTATAATTAAATAAAAAAAAAATATGCTTAAGAACAATTATTTTTATAAAGACTAATAATCTTTTTTCAATTTCGCTCAATGTGTCTTTTTCTACTTACTGCTCATCTTGTGCTTGCTTAAAGCAAGGATATAAAAAAAAAAATAAACTTATTTTTTACCTAGAAACTATTAATTGATTTAGTTTAAGTAAGTATGGTTTTATTATTGTACTTTTTACTTATAAAAGTCTAGAAAATAAACAGGGTGTTTATATAACAATATATATAGGTTTAAGTGTTTATGTAGAAAAACGTTTACAACATAAGAATTCTTTCAATAGAAGTAAAAAAAAAAAATATTAGTTTTATAGCCGAGGTTAAGTATTTTAGAGTCTTACTATTAGATAAAGAAGGTAAAATAGTCGGTGTTTTATCCTATGTTATAAAACCTGCAAAGTTTTTTAGTATAAATCTCACAGCTATACGCCACTATTTAAAGTTAGATAAGCTTTGAAAATATAAATATTATTTATCGAATGGAACAATACTATAGTATAAAAACTATAGTATCCCGTGGACTAATCGGTAAGTCATAAATTTTTGGTATTTATCATTGAATGTTCGAATCATTCCGGGATAAAAAGACTAGTTTATATTAGAGTTATTATTATTATTTAATAGTAAATAGTTTTTGTCATAATATGAATTTATTATTAGTAATACTAGTTTATAGAGGATAACACCCTTTTTTTATATAAAGATACAAATTAATTCTATAAATATAATTTCATAAGTTACGTATACCAATGCTTATTTAGATAAATCTATCATATATAAGAAAAAGGGTGTTTTTATATTACTTAATAAAATAAAGGGTAAAAGTTTTGTAGGTTATTAAGGTTTTAAATAAAATTAATACTTATTATTCTTTAAACTTTCTTAGGTAAATAAAGGGATCAACTATTATATATCGTGCCTTATCTAGGTATGGTCATACTAATTTTAGTTTAGATATAGAGTATTGTGAATCAAGTATTTTAATATGAAGAGAATAATATTATATTAATATTTTAAAACCTCAATATAATATAAAAGTAATTAAACATAAAATAGACTAATCTTTTATTAATAATATATTTATTTTATGTTTAAACTAAAGTATTAATTAAAGGTGGATGTAGTTCAATGGTAGAACAATTGTATGTGGCACAATATGTTCCCTGTTCAAATCAGGGTATCCTCCCGTAATAAAAAAAGGGAATCATATTAATTTAAGCCAGGATAGTTTAATTGGTTAAAACTTTAATTTCATGCATTAACAATGAGAATTCAAACTTCTCTCCCGGCTTTTTAGTCAAACATCTTTTAACTTTTTTTTTTTAGTTTTAGTACCTTTTTTTGCGAAGCACGAAAATGAACTTATTTAGGTTGAACAATTAATTTTTACTAAGAAAAATTAGATAAAATATATAAGATGTTAAACATAACAAGAAGTAATTTTCAAGCACATCCGTTTCATTTAGTTTCCCATTCACCTTGACCTAGACCTAGACCTAGACCTACATATACACTAGAGTTAATCTTAGTGTAAGCTATATAAATCTACGTGCTCATAATTCTTTATAGGTACTGCTTTTTTAGCTACCTACTATAAACATTAGTAGCAGGTATCATATACTTTGAATTGTACTTTATAATATCCCTAAAAATAATTAAGTTAAAAGGTAAACATACATTTTTAATTAAATGTAAATAAAAGTTCAAATCTTTTATTATTTTATTTTAATCTATTCAATTTTATTTTTTTTATTATCTAACGCCGTCACTTTAAGACGAGATAAATCTATACTATTCAGTAGAGTAGCTATAATAGTTTTAATGTATTCTTCTATGCTTGCTATAACTACTTTATATATTACCTGTCTAGACACGGGTATAGGTTTATATGGAGGTCTATTCCATTCTACAAGTATTACACAAACATTTCAAATATTTATAATATTAATTAGTGGAGTTATCCTACAATTAACCGCTTTTTATCCTAGAAAGGTTTGAATAAAAGAATATTCTTCCCTTAACAAGTTATTTCTATATAACTTTTTATACTATAGAACAAAAATAGTAAATAAAATGGGTGAACAATTTATGATAATAGAATATCCTTTAATTCTATTATTTATTATTACTGGGGCTATATTTTTAGTTTCTACTAGTGATTTAGTTTCTATTTTTCTATCAATAGAATTACAAAGTTATGGATTATATTTACTTAGTACACTATATAGAAATTCAGAATTAGCAACTTCAGGTGGACTTACTTATTTTTTATTAGGTGGTTTAAGCTCTTGTTTTATATTATTAGGTACTAGTTTATTATATGCTAATTCAGGTACAACTAATTTGGATGGTATATATGTAATTACTAGCTTAAGCGACATAGCAAATGAAAAGAGTAATAATATTCTATATTGATATAAATCTCATTATATAAATTTTTCTTTACTTATATTAAGTGTAGGTTTCTTGTTTAAGGTTAGTGCTGCTCCTTTTCATTTTTGATCTCCAGATGTATATGATGCTATACCTACAATAGTAACAACATTTGTAGCTATAGTAGCTAAAATTTCTATATTTATATTTTTTTTAGAATTAGTACATTATACAAGTAATTCTTTATTTTCTTTCCAATTCAGTTGAACTTCAAGTTTATTAATTAGTTCTTTATTTTCACTTTTAATAGGAACAATTGTAGGTTTAACTCAATTTAGAATAAAAAGATTATTTGCTTATAGTACAATATCACATGTAGGTTTTATTTTACTAGCTTTAAGTATAAATAGTATAGAATCAATTCAAGCTTTTATTTTTTATTTAATGCAATATTCTATTAGTAACCTTAATGCTTTCATTATACTTATTAGTATAGGATTTTCTCTTTATTACTATATTAATAATAATGAAGAATATAAACAATTAACAGATAAAAATAATTCGCCGATACAATTGATTAGTCAAATGAAAGGTTATTTTTATGTAAACCCAATATTAGCTTTAAGTTTGACTATTACAATCTTTTCATTTGTAGGTATACCACCTTTAATAGGTTTTTTTGCTAAACAGATGGTATTAAGCGCGGCGTTAGATAATGGATACACTTTTTTAACTTTAATAGCTATATTAACTAGTGTTATTAGCGCAGTTTATTATCTAAACATAATAAGACAAGTTTTTTTTTATAAATCTGATTATAAAACTAATCCTGAATTAGAAAATATTGTTTTACATGGTAATATTATTAAAAAAAATAGGATAGAAAAATTAACTTTTAAACTAGATAATATTGTTCTATCTAGTTCTTTAACAATTACTATATCTATATTAACATTGATAATATTGTTATTTATATTTATACCCCAAGAATGATTAAGTATGTCTAATATTTTAGCATTAATATTATTTAATACATAAATGACAAGTACAACATTTTTCTTTGTTTTTATACCCTTATTAGCTATTATTTTGTTAGCTGTTAATTTAATATTTGCTACACACAATCCTTATCAGGAAAAAGATAGTGCCTTTGAGTGCGGTTTTCATTCTTTTTTAGGTCAAAATAGAACACAATTTAGTATTTCTTTTTTTATTTTTGCACTTCTTTTCTTATTATTTGATTTAGAAATTCTTTTAGTTTATCCCTATGTAGTTAGTGCATATACAAACGGAATATATGGATTAGTAATAATGTTAATATTCTTTTTAGCTTTAACATTAGGATTTGCTTTTGAATTAGGTAAAAATGCCTTGAAAATAGATAGTAGACAAACGTTTGTTTTAGATAATAAAAATGCAAGTACTATAAGTTATGTATCAAGGTTTTTCTTTCGTTAGATTTAGCCAAAAAATCTACGGCTTTTGAGTTAATAGATAATCGATACTTAATAAAGCAAGTATATGAATAAAATAGTCAGGTAGGTGATACCCACCGCATATAAAAAAATAAATCAACTTTGGAAGAAATAGTTGTTATGGATTATTTAATAAAAGATGGTTATAAAAAAGTTGTGGAACTTGTTAACTAATTTAATGGTTAATAATATAAAAAATATCATACCTTAAATAGAATTTTTTTTTCTGGTTTAGTTATATAGAACTTCATAAAGTTTTACCTAAATAAATTATTTTCATAATTAATAAATCTTTATAATATTATAAAGTTATAATATATTATATTATAAGCTGTTCATAGGTTTTTATTTAAAACTCTTAATATTTAAATAATAATAGTTTAAAATAAAAAAAAAGTAATATATATATTATAATGTTAAATTTCTTTTATAATACTTTTTTTAGTAGTTGTGATACTCCGAGGCCTTGAGGTCTTTATTTTCAGGACAGTGCTACACCTCAAATGGAAGGATTAGTAGAGTTACATGATAATATTATGTTTTATTTAGTTATAATTTTATTTGGTGTGGGTTGAATAATGATTTCAATAGTTAGAAACTATACTAACGTTAAATCACCAATTTCACATAAATATTTAAATCACGGAACATTAATAGAATTAATATGGACAATAACTCCCGCTTTAATATTAATATTAATAGCTTTTCCTTCATTCAAATTATTATATTTAATGGATGAGGTTAGTGATCCTGCTATGTCTGTATTAGCAGAAGGTCACCAATGATATTGAAGTTACCAATATCCAGATTTTTTAAATACTGATGAGGAATTTATAGAATTTGATTCATATTTAGTACCAGAATCTGACTTAGAGGATGGAGCACTAAGAATGTTAGAAGTAGATAATAGAGTTATCCTTCCAGAATTAACACATGTTAGATTTATTGTTACAGCGGCAGATGTTATTCATTCTTTTGCTTGTCCTGCTTTAGGTATTAAATGTGATGCTTATCCAGGTAGATTAAACCAAGTTTCTGTACTTATTAACAGAGAAGGGACATTTTATGGACAATGTTCCGAAATATGTGGTATTTTACATAGTTCTATGCCTATAGTTATAGAATCAGTAGGTATAGAAAAGTTTTTGTCTTGATTAGAAGAGCAATAATGATAAAAAAAATTTTTTATTTATATTTTTGCTATATATTGTCTTTATTTTATAAAATGTCGTAAGAAGCATTATATTACTAATACAGTAAATATAATTTAAAGATTTTAAATAAATTTAAAGTTTATTAGTAATCTAATAAAATTAAATAAAAAAAAAATATATATAAAAAAGCTTTTTTTTAATAAAAAAGATAAATATTCTTCTATAGTGTAATATAATATAGTACCTATAGGGAGGGTTAATATCTTTAGCTTTTGATGTTCTTATTTATAGCAATCTAATTATTAATCTTATTGTTAATCTTATTATTATGAAACGATGATTTACTATTTACCATTTCAAGTGTACTTTTTCTAAAAAATGATAAATAATTTATATATTTGTACTTATTCTGATTGTAAGTATGTTTTTAAAAATCCCAATGTATGTCTTTTGTTATAATCTAGATAAAATATATATTTATTATATTTGATCTGCTTTAGTTGCTTGTTCAGTACTTTTTATTATGGAAAATTTAACAAAGACTAAATCACCTAGTTTTAAATTATTGTTACATAGATTCATGCTAACTATCATAATTTTAGCATTATTTAAATTAGGTTTTTATTTAAATGTGTATAGTTACTTTTTTTATATATTAAGTAAGATATGTTTAATATTTGCTTCCGTAATATCCCATTTAATTTACTTTAATTTAGATTTAAATCTACCTTCTATATATGACTTATACAATTACTATTTTAAAGGTATAAATTTTTTAGAGTTAAACTCTAAATTCTTTGTAAATTTAATGAATAACAATGGACAAGCATCTAATCAAAATAATACAAGATATTTTTATTATACTCCCTCATCACCAGGATTTAGGCTTGATTATTGAAACACAATAATAACTGACTATTGAAAGAGCCATAGTATATTAAACAAAGCTAGAAGTAATTTAGATAAAATTAATATCGATTTAGCTGAGGGTAAAAAAAAACGATAATGCTACTATAAGAATGGCTCGTTTAAATATGTTAGTGAATCCAGAACAGAACATACGTAATATATGAACAAATTTAAGGATTAACAAAGCTCAATTTTAAGTTAGAACTATGGAATACAAAGAAATAGTACGTAAATTTGAGAGTAATAGGAACATAGTTAATGAATATGTAAATATACATAGACAAACTATTAATACTAATCCTCAAACTCGTCATTTATTAGATTCTTACTTGAACCAACCTCCAGTTAAGACTGATAAACCTTCAATAGTCGATACAGGTTCTCTGGTAAAAGCTTCATCACAATTTCCTGATATATAATTAAATATTTTATTGTATTTTAATTAGTTTACTTGAAAATAGTTTAGTAAAGTTAGCTAATTTTAAAATAATAAAGTTTAGTTCATATTTATGTTTTTAAAATACTCAGTTTATTTAATTGATTTAAATTAATTAAATAATATATAAATATAATTTAGTTTAAATAATGTTATATTTTATAATATATCTTTCATTACCGCCTATTTTAAATCAAGGTAGAAATATATATAATTTAAGGTTTGTTAAAAACAAATAGATAAAACAATATTTTGAGGAGGTGTTTTAATAATAGTAGTATTTTATATAAATTTATACTATTATTAATAGGAAGTTTTAAAATAAAAAATAATTAATTTCTTAATATATACTATGAATTTATCCTTAATACTTTTTTTAATAGGAATTTTAGGTTTCGTATTAAATAGAAAAAATATAATATTAATGCTTATTTCAATTGAAATAATGTTATTAGCTATTACTTTCTTAATACTAATAAGTTCACTTAGCTTTGATGATATATTAGGCCAAACTTATGCTATTTATATTATAGCGATAGCTGGTGCAGAATCAGCTATTGGTTTAGGTATTCTAGTTGCTTTTTATAGATTAAGAGGAAGTATCGCAATAGAATATAAATAATGTATTTAGCTATAATTACTTTACCATTATTAGGATCAATAGTTTCCGGGTTTTTTGGTAGAAAAGTCGGTGTTAGCGGTGCACAATTAATTACATGTGCAAGTGTAATTGTAACAACTTTATTAGCAATTATTGCTTTTTTTGAAGTAGGTTTAAATAATATACCTGTTTCTATAAGCCTTTTTAGATGAATAGACAGTGAGTCACTTAATGTATTATGAGGTTTCCATTTTGATAGTTTAACTGTATCCATGTTAATACCTGTCTTAATAGTTAGTTCTTTAGTGCATATCTATTCAATAGGATATATGAGCCATGATCCTCATAATCAAAGATTTTTTAGCTATTTAAGTTTATTCACATTTATGATGATTATACTTGTTACAGCTAATAATTTTTTATTGATGTTTGTTGGTTGGGAAGGTGTAGGAATTTGTTCATATCTTCTAGTAAGTTTTTGATTTACTAGAATTGCAGCGAATCAAAGTTCTATGTCAGCTTTTTTAACTAATAGAGTGGGTGATTGTTTTTTAACTATAGGTATGTTTGCTATCCTATGGTCATTTGGGAACATCGATTATAGTATAGTTTTCTCATTAGCACCTTTTGTTAATGAGAATATAGTTACAATTATAGGTATATGTTTATTAATAGGTGCTATGGCTAAAAGTTCTCAAGTTGGGTTACACGTTTGATTACCAATGGCGATGGAAGGTTGGTGTAACCGGGCTTTCCTTAAACTACACTATATGCGGAAACATCCTGTTTTAATTCTTGGTCCACTCAAAAGATATTTCTTGCTCGGAAAAATTCAAGAAGAGGGACAATCCGCAGGAAACTTTATTACATGTCAGTCTAGACTAACAAAAGATATAGATTCCTCAGAGACTACACGTGAAGCGTTTATATTAAAAAATAATGTTTTTAAATATTAATTTATTGGATTTACTGAAGGAGATGGTTCATTTATTATAAATAAAGATGGTTCTTTATAATTAAGGATTACGTAATATAGTAAGGGTCCTCAAGTTTTCTTTTTTATAAAGAAAAACTTAGGTTTCGGTGCTGTAAGACTTCAAGATAAAAATAATACTAATTGCTTTAGAGTAAGAGACAAATAAGGATTATTTAAAATAATATTTATATTAAATGGAAATATTTTTATGGAGACTAAAAAGATCCAATTTAAGTTATTTATAAGTGCATATAATAAGATATATAAACAAAGTATCGTTTACATTGACAATATATATAAACCCGATTTGTCTGACTCTTAACTATGTGGATTTACTGATTCTGAAGGTTACTTTACTTGTTCTATAATCGATAAATCTAAAGAAGGAGCTTTGGCGCGAAGCGTGAGATTAAGATATATATTATTTAAAAAAGGGTAATTTTTAATAAATGCAATACTTAAGTAACTTATTGAATGGTAAAACACATTATATTAAAAGCTATGTCGGTTATAACATGACTGGCAATACAACTAAATTATCCTTAATAATAAAATATTTTTATGATCATTCCCTGAAGACCAAAAAATCTTTAGTTTTTTTAGTTGAAATAAAATGTATAAACTAGTAAATAATAAAAAACATTTTACTGAATATGATTTAATTACAATTAAAAGATATAATAAAAACCTTAAGAGATTAGATAAAATAATATAATATAAACGAAGATATAGTCCGAACAGTTATGTAAGTAACTGAGTGTTTTTAGTTAATGTATACTAAAAACCAACCAAATTGCCTACACCTGTTAGTGCTTTAATACACGCAGCTACTATGGTAACTGCGGGTGTGTATTTACTAATGCGTACAAGTCCTTTAATAGAATATAGCTCAACTGTCTTAATACTATGTTTATGATTAGGAGCTATAACTACTGTTTTCAGTAGTCTTACAGGTCTATTCCAACAAGATATAAAAAAAGTTATTGCTTATTCCACTATGAGTCAGTTAGGGATGATGGTTATAGCAGTTGGATTATCTTCATATAATATAGCTTTATTTCACTTAGTTAATCATGCTTTTTATAAAGGGTTATTGTTTTTAGGTGCAGGTGCTGTTATTCATGCTGTATCGGATAATCAAGACTTTAGAAAGTATGGTGGTTTAAGACCATTCTTACCTTTAACATACTCTGTTATGTTAATAGCAAGTCTTAGTTTAGTAGCTTTTCCTTTTATGGCAGGGTTTTACAGTAAAGATTTTATATTAGAATCTGCTTATGGACAATTTTATTTTGGAGGTACAGTAGTCTATTTTATAGCAACAATTGGTGCTATGTTTACTACTTTATATTCCGTGAAAGTTTTATACTTAACTTTTTTAACTAATCCTAATGGGCCTATTGTTAATTACAAACATGCACATGAAGGGGATATTTTTATGAGTTTACCTTTAATTATATTAGCTATCTTCTCTATATTCTTTGGTTATGTAACTAAAGATATATTTATAGGATTAGGTTCAGGGTTTTTTGCAGATAATAGTATATTTATACATCCAACACATGAAATAATGTTAGATACTGAATTTGCTGTCCCTACTTTATTTAAATTATTACCTTTATTTTTTACAGTATCTTTAAGTGTAATAGCTATAGTTCTATCTGAGTTTATACCTAAAGTACTTATTATATTTAAATTTACTAGATTAGGTTATAATGTATTCGGATTTTTTAATCAACGTTTTTTAATTGAACTTTTTTATAATAAATACATTACTGGTCTTGTTCTAAAATTAGGAGGTCAAACTACTAAAGTTATAGATAGAGGAAGTGTAGAGTTGTTAGGACCTTATGGCTTAGAAAAAGGTTTAATTTCTTTAAGTAGAAATATTTCTAGTTTGGATAGAGGTGTTATTACAAGTTATGCCCTATATATCTTAATAGGATTTATATTATATATATTAATACCTTATTTAGCTTTAATTGATAATAGTCTACTATTATTGTTTTTGTTAGCTCTTATTTCAGTTTTAGCTGTAAATAATCAAATTAAGTCTATACCACCTAAATTTGTTTCTTTACCTTTACAGAGTAGACTGTTTCATAATTTTTTAGTTAATATACGCAAAAACTTTACTTTACCTAAAATTTTGCCAGGTCTTATTTCTGTAGTTACTTTAGCTTTAGCAAGATATCTATACTATGGGAAATTACACATAGATGTTTCGGATATTTTAGGTAATATAAATTGAGGTGTTATCGCTTATGCTATAAGATGTGTATTTATAAGTTTTTTTGAAGAACTACATTTACTATTTAAATTACCTGTAATAGATGAAACTACAGGTTTGTTAACTAGTAAAAAAATAAAGTCCTATAAACTTGATTCTAATATGTATATGGAAAGTAATACTAATTCAGATACTAATAGAGGTAGGGAACATAGTACGGAGGATAGTAGCAATAAGGCTAGTATAAAAGATGATATTGATTATTATCAAAGAGAACTAATTCAAGCTAAAAATGCAAAAAAGGCTTTGAATAAAAACCCATCTTTTTGAACGTCTGATGACCACTTTGCGGCTAACATCTATAAAGAAATAGATGATTTTAATGAAGAAGCTTTAAATAGTCATATTAAAGATAATCAGAATAAACTTAAAGAAGCATTAAACAGTATAAAAAAAGAAACCAATACTAGCTCCTCTATAAAAAGAAATCCTGATTATACACCTGAAGAAAGTTTGGTTAAAAACAAATCTTTTAGGACTGACGAATCTAATTAATGTCAAAATAGCTTTATAAAATAATATATATAAATATATATTATTATGTTTAAAGGAACATGGTATACGTTTTTATTGTAGATCAAAAAATAATATGTTTTACCTTTATAGGCTATAGGGTTATTTGCTTTTAGGTTGGTTTTTTTTACTTTTATATGTTGCTTAATTGTAGTTATATAATTTTTATTTTAAAGATATTTTTATACCTAATTTAAATTTATTTTGTTTTACATTATTTGTAAAATAAAATATAACTCTTATTAGCTCAATGGTAGAGCGAAATATTCCTAATATTTTGATTTAAGTTCAAGTCTTAAATAAGAATACAAAAAAAAAGAGTAAACTTTTATATTTATTAAATATATAAAAAATAAACAGGCTTATTTGGTATTATATAAATAGCATATTAAATATATTTTTTATAGTATTTATAAATATGCTATAGTTACTATTGAATAGTAATTATAATTATTTTATTAGACTTTTTTTAGTCATATCTAAAATAAAACACATATATATATATATATTGTTTATTTAATATTTATATAGTTTAACAAACTACTAGAAAACATGCAAAATATAATTGCTTAAGTATATCTAAACTTCTAGAAAAAAAAAACAAGAATAAAAAACGAAAAAAAAATGAGAATTTTTAAAAGTCATCCTTTATTAAAACTGGTTAATTCCTATGTAATAGATTCACCACAACCTAGTAATATAAGTTATTTATGAAATTTTGGTTCTTTATTAGCTGTATGTTTAATTATACAAATTGTTACGGGTGTAACTTTAGCTATGCACTACAACCCTAGCGTATTAGAAGCCTTTAATTCAGTTGAGCATATTATGCGTGATGTAAATAACGGATGATTAATACGTTATTTACACAGTAATACAGCTTCAGCTTTCTTTTTTATAGTATATCTACACATAGGTAGAGGTTTATATTATGGATCTTATAGAGCCCCTAGGACATTAGTATGAACTATAGGTACAGTTATCTTTATATTAATGATAGTTACAGCTTTTCTGGGTTATGTTTTACCCTATGGACAAATGTCATTATGAGGTGCAACTGTTATAACTAATCTTATGAGTGCTATACCTTGAGTTGGTCAAGATATAGTTGAATTTATATGAGGAGGTTTTTCAGTTAATAACGCTACTTTAAATAGATTTTTTGCATTACACTTTGTATTACCTTTTGTACTAGCTGCTCTAGCATTAATGCATTTAATTGCTTTACATGATAGTGCAGGGTCAGGTAATCCTTTAGGTGTTTCAGGTAATTATGATAGATTACCATTTGCTCCTTATTTTTTATTTAAAGATCTAATAACTATATTTATATTTATTATACTATTAAGTGTATTTGTATTCTTCATGCCTAATGTATTAGGAGATAGTGATAACTATGTTATGGCTAATCCTATGCAAACACCTCCTTCTATAGTGCCTGAATGATATCTTTTACCATTCTACGCTATATTAAGATCTATACCTAATAAATTATTAGGAGTTATTGCTATGCTTAGTGCTATTTTAATGTTATTGGCTATGCCATTTACAGATTTAAGTAGAAGTAGAGGTATACAATTTAGACCTTTAAGTAAAATAGCTTTCTATATATTTGTAGGAAATTTTTTAATTTTAATGCAATTAGGAGCAAAACATGTAGAAAGTCCTTTCATAGAATTCGGACAAATAAGTACTGTTATATACTTTTCTCATTTTTTAATTATAGTACCCTTAATTAGTTTACTTGAAAATAGTTTAGTAGAGTTAGCTAATTACAACTTAGTTAGAAATAATTAGTATAATAGCTAAAATAAATATAAAAAATTTTTTTTTATTTTTGTTTAGCGGTAGGCAATTTAATTATAAATAATAACACTCTAAGTTATTTTAAATAAATTTTAGAGTATTACAAATTGTTAATATACACTTTAACAAAAATTTAATTGGAAATTTATAATTATTGTTTGAATAAAAATTTTATAATTAATGATATTATTGTTTATTATATTATATATATTATTTTTATATAATAATATATATTTTATTTCCATAATATTCTTAGTTATATACCTTTTTTTATTTGAATAACAAAAAATATTTTTTGTTCTCCTTTCCCTAATAATAGTCTAAAATAACTTCTTTATATTATATAAATATATTAATTAAATAAACTATTAATTAGTAAATCCTGAATAGTTAATCTATTTTGGTCCTGTTAATATTATTATTTATAGTAATTTTACTAATGGTGTTTTCTTTAAATAATATAACTACCTGTGGCTGATTATAGACTATATAATTAAAAAAGCTTAGTGTAGTAGACACAATGATTGCCTGCTTCCCATCACCAGTCTACTTTTATTTTAAACGATCGAAATATAGCAGGTCAGCAACCTGACATAAAGGATAAAAAGAATCTTTCTTTACTAAAGACAAATATATCTTTATGAACTGAGAGGTGATTTTTATCTTCAAACGCTAAAGATATAGGTACTCTATATCTGATTTTTGCATTATTCTCCGGATTATTAGGTACAGCTTTTTCTGTTCTTATAAGATTAGAATTAAGTGGACCTGGGGTTCAATATATAGCAGACAACCAATTATATAATAGTATTATAACAGCTCACGCTATTCTAATGATATTTTTTATAGTTATGCCTGCTTTAATAGGAGGGTTTGGTAATTTTTTATTACCATTATTAGTAGGAGGTCCAGATATGGCAAACAGAATAAACCTCCTTGGTAAAAAACAACATAAAATAAAACATCTTAATTTAAGTATAAACCCTTCATTAAATTCGTATCTAGCTGGCTTATTTAAAGGAGATGGTCATATTTGAATACAAAAAAGAGCTAAAATGATTAGAAAAATACATAATCTGAGGTTTTGTATAACTTTTCATATTAAAGATGCACCGTTAGCTATTAAAATTATTAGTATATTAGAATATGGTCATATTGCATATAGACCTAAAGACAATGCTTGTGTGCTAAGAGTTTAAGAAGTAAAGGGATTAGTTAAAATAATTAATTTAATTAACGGTGAATTTAGAACACCTAAAATAAGTAAAGTTTATATTTTAATAGATTTATTAAATAAAAATCATAGCTTAAATATAAAGAAGTTACCTATTAAACAAGGTTATTTAAATCAAGATAGTTGATTAGCGGGGTTTATAGATGCAGATGGTAGTTTTTCTATACAATATGCTAAGATAGAAAATGGAGCATTAAAAAATAAGATTTATTTAGACTAAGAATTTATAAAATAATGTTAGATCCTATAACCGAACTTAGTTATCTTTCAATACTTTTAGAGATATATAATTTTTTAGGTTGTAGTCTTTTAACTAGAAAACAATTAGCTAGAGGTAGAGAATACTACACTATTACAGCTTCCAGCAAAAAATCGTTATCTATTATTATTACTTATTTCAGTGCTTTTCCATTATTATATTATAAATTTTTAGATTACAAAGATTGAGCTTTAGCTGCAGATTTAATTATAAAAGATTTGCATTTAAGTGTTGAAAGCAAGTCTAGTGTAGATCTCTTAAAAAATAATATGAATAAAAATATATTATATTTTAATTGAGACCATTTAAATAAACTATAACTTGTTTTTACCTAAATAAGGGAATGCCGTTGATAAGTGTAAATTTATCAAATATTACCGCGCTATATGCATGGAATTTCTCAAATTAAGGGTTAGTCACCCTTTATAACATATATATAGACACCTAGTTGGATTTTTAACTAATAGTAAAATAATTTTTTAACTAAAGTTTAAAGTTATAATGTGGTATTTTAAACTGAACTAGTCGTAACACTTATATGTATATATGGAAATAATATGCAGGAAACCAAAGCAACTATAGTTAATATAGCTCTTTTTGTAAGTAGGATCCTCAGAGACTACACGCGTGGCTCCTTTATATTTTTAACTTAGATAAAGGATGAATACATAGTCCTATTTTTGCATGAAATATGCTAATTAAAAAAATATAAAATATAGCTTATTGGTTATATATTATATGTAAGGGAAAAAATAGATTCAAATCTTATGTATATCAACAATATGTTATGCATGTGCCTTGTTTTATAGGGTTAATTGTATTTTTACCCCAATGTTTATTCTCTTTTATATATTATTTCGATTTTGGTTCCTTTTTCATTAGTCTAAATACTGTCTATCAATTAGAGTGATCATTCGATAATTTTTCATTAAATTTTGATGCAGTAAGAGATGCTATAGCCCAAAACGCTGCAGCAGGAATTACTAGCGAGCAGGGAAATTCAAGCGGTGGGGGTCCTTCACAACCACAAGCGGATACAAATTCTTTAGGTCAAAATCGTATTACTGATACTACCCGTCTTCATGATTATCTTGCTGGGTGCGGTGAAGGTAATTCGTTAAATAACTGTTTAGATAAAAATTCTAATACGACCTTTACAAACCCTGAGAGGGTGTTTTGTAGTAGAATATGAGCTCACGTAAAAACTGAGCATCCTGAATTCGCGAATAACTACTCTTGAGATAATTCAACTACAATTAATGATAGTACTTTAAGAAGAAACATATATGGTTTAAATAAAAATTACCCTGGTACTTGGCCATAGTATACTATATAGTTTACATTTACATTAAGATTCCCTAGATTAAATAATATAAGTTTCTGACTATTACCTCCTAGTTTATTATTATTTTTATTTGCTAGTGGTATAGAAAATGGAGCAGGAACTGGTTGAACTCTTAAAGGAATTAGGGAGTTATTTTATGGTAACATAAAAAAAAAGTAAATTCTTCTCGATGCGTGAACCTCTTCTAGTAAGTACTAACTTTTTTTAGTATATTACACGTAATACACTACTCATGTTTAGTTAAAATTAATACAATTTTAAATAGTACGTATGTAATAATGTGTATGTCATGGAGACAATACGCCTGTAGAGTAAATAAAGGTTTATTTACTAGTCATCAGAGACTTAACGAAGAACATCTTAATAATAAGCCTTCAAACCAAGTTTCGTTTGAACCATGATTAGTAGGTTTTACAGATGGAGATGGTAACTTTCATATTTCACAACAAGGAGTTGGCTCATCTAGTAAATGAACTTTAGGTTATAAATTAACTCAATCTCCATATAATCTAAGAGTTTTAAATTATATAAAAAAACAAATAGGTGTGGATTCTATTACAAAAGATGGTACTAAAGCACAATATTTTATTAGAGATAGAAAGGTTATAGAAACAGTTTTAATACCTATTTTCGATAAATATCCTCTTTTAACTACTAAATATTATGATTATATGAAATTAAAAAAAGCATTATTAATTTTAAATAGTATTACTAAGATTAAAGAAGAGAAAAATATATAACTTTTAGCTATTAAAAATTCTACACCTAATAAAGATTATTTATCTCCTGCTTGAAACTATGCAAACTTACCGTTGACTAATATAGATTCTATTAACAAGGTTGTGACTAAAAGTTGGTTAGTTGGCTTTATTGAAGCAGAAGGTAGTTTTTATTTAACTAATAAAAGCTCAAATAGAATAGTGCATGGTTTTGGGTTAACACCAAAATTAGATAAAGTTGTCTTACAGGCAATAGCTATTATGTTACACATAAAAAATCCAGTAAGATTTAAAGAATTACATAATTACTTTATCTTAGATACTACTAATTCGAGAGCAATTGAAAATATCATATTTTTCTTTAAAAATATAATGAAAGGAATCAAATCTTTAGAATATAGAATATGAGCTAGATCTTATACTAAAAATAAAGGTTATTATTATAAATTGTTAAATATAAGAGATATGGTAAGAAAATTACGAAAAAATTTATTAGAAATAATATAACTATACTAGTTTCTATATAATTAAGATGAAGGTATAGTCCGAACAGTAAAGAGATTTACTGCGTGTAACGAGAATTTTTACAGGTTATTTTTATTTATTAATTTAAATTCTAAAAAACCTAAAATGAGGTTACCAACACAATTGTTATCCTCCATTAAGTGGAGTACAAAGTCACAGTGGACCAAGTGTTGATTTAGCCATATTTGCTTTACACTTATCTGGTATAAGTAGTTTATTAGGTGCTATTAATTTTATAACTACCATACTTAATATGAGAAGCCCTGGTATAAAATTACACAAATTAGCTTTATTTGGATGAGCTGTAGTTGTTACAGCTGTATTATTGTTACTATCATTACCTGTGTTAGCCGGTATATTAAGCACAAAAGTTAATATGTTTGTGCCGGCTTTAAATCTGGCCAATTGCTGAGAACTGTGTTATGACAACACAAAATCAGCAGGAAACCTATGAAGTTTAGACGAAATAGGAATCTTCAGAGGCTATACGCCAGAGTTTATTTGTTATAATAATTTATATGTATATTATTGCTTTATATCTTATGTTATAATAAGAAGATATGCCATGAAAAATCACACGAATAAAAAGATTGAATCAGCTAAAAGTGATAACTATAATAATAATTTTGCTCAATATATTACAGGTCTTATAGAAGGTGATGGTACAATTTATGTACCTAAAACCAAAAGATCGATTAAGGGTACTCTTAACTATCCTTCTATTCGAATAGTCTTTCATTTGAAAGATTTTCCTTTAGCTCTTTCAATACAAAAAGAATTAAAACATGGTTCTATTTCTAGAAGGAAAGGTGCAAATGCCTATATTTATACTATAAATAACATAGATGGTTTATTATTGTTAGTTAGTTTACTTAATGGTAATATGAAAACTAACAAAATTAAAGTTTTACATAAATTAATAGATTGATATAATGAGCACAGAGAAACATATTTTGAAAAAAAAGGATTAAATACGGAACCTCTTAGGTGTAATGCATGGTTATCTGGATTTATAGAGGCGGATGGACATTTTTCTATTAGAAGTACTGAATTAGGTAAATATCCTAAAATAGAATGTAAATTTGAAGTAAGTCAAAGACAAAAAGACCAAAATAAGAGAGATAATTTTTTCTTTTTAAATGAAATCGCTATATTTTTTGAATCTTTAGTTAAACTTATTAGGAAGGATAGCGATAATCCTCAATATAGAATTAGAACTACCAGTCTAAAAGGAAACTTAGCGGTTATAGATTATCTTACAAAATATCCACTATTTGGATCCAAATATAATGATTATATAGATTGAATAAAAGTTGTACAATTGTTTAAAGAAAGTCCTTTAAATCATAAAACTAACATGATTTATGTTAAATCTATTAAATCAGGGATGAATGATAAAAGAACTTTATTCGTGTGAGATCACTTAAAATTTTTTTATAACTTAAATAAATAAGATATGGTCCCAACATATATGTGAATATATGAGTGTTTGCTCTAGGTTTATTAATTATATTACTAAGTCTTTAAGATAGTAGTACTATCATGAGATTACGTCTCGCAAATCAAGAAACAATTTGGCAATTACTATGGTTTTAACGGATAGAAATTTTAATACATCATTCTTTGAAGCAGCAGGAGGTGGTGATCCTATACTTTACCAACATCTTTTCTCAAAATCCTTTTTTAGTTTGTTTATATATTTATCTGTATTATATTTTTTATTTTTTTCAGTAAAGCTAATTTATACTTTAAATATCAATTACTTGCAAGAAACTAAGTTAGAAAAAATCAAAGTATATAATTGCTTTGATTTTTCATCTTTTTATCTTAAATATAGTTCTTATTTACCTAATAATCCTACACCTTCCTCTGATTTTTTAACCTGATTTATAGGATTTAGTGAAGGTGAAGGTTCTTTTATTGTAAATAATAGAGGAGACCTTGCTTTTGTAATTACACAATCTACTAGTGATCTTAAGGTATTACATTATATACAAGAAACATTAGGTTTTGGTAAAGTTATATCACAATCAGTAAAAACTAGTAGATATGTTACACAAAGTAAAAAGGAAATCGAAGTAATTATAAATATTTTTAATGGTAATATTGTATTACCTACTAAAAAAGACAGGTTAGAAAAGTTTATATTAGCTTTTAATATTTGAGCAAATAAAGGTACTATTAGATTAGAACCTATAATAAGTATTAATAACAATATTAAACCTAGCCTAGATAATAGTTGATTAGCTGGATTTACTGATGGAGAAGGGTGTTTTACATGTTCTATAGGTGAAAAGAAAGGGTTTAGTTTTAATTACAGTGTAGCACAAAAAGGGGAAAGTAATTTAGTTGTATTAAAACATTTAATTACCTTGTTTAAGGCGGGTATTGTTAGCAATCATTTTGTTAAAGATGTATATGAATACCGTATAGCTGGGATAAAGGCTTGTCCAAATATTTTTCCTTATTTTGATAAATATTCTCTATTAAGTAAAAAATCCTTATCTTACACTTTATGAAAAAAAATCTATAAAGATTTAGTAGAAAAAAGACATATTTCACCGGAAAAAAGAATACTTATGATTGAAAAAGCAAGAATGATAAATAAATCAAACATACTTTAAATTAGGCTTTTTCCAGGTAAAATGGGAAAACAAGTTATGGTTTAACGTATAAAATAAATAAGTTATGAAGCTATCAGGACAGATGTAAAAATATATAAGATCCGATATAGCAATCTACCATAAACTTAGTTAATTTTTAAATATTACTACTTGTAACTCTTAAATTAAAAGGCTAGATGATATAATCTAGGATTTTTAATATATATTTATTATGTACAATTATATATTAAATATATAAGGAAAAGTTGGTATAAAGATTAGCGATACTAGTGTTAACGGTTAATGAATTTCTCATTTAAAGACCGTCGGTTGTTTAAGAGACCGCTACAGACTGGTTCACTGGTAGGTGTCTGAAATGATGCTTAATGTACAGTCGATTATTCCTTAACATGTTTTTACATATTATGCACAAGCCCGAAGTTATACTATCGGTACCTGGATTTAATACGAGATAGTCAATATTATTGATTTTAAGTTAAATTTGAATAAATGGATTTTTCGGTCACCCAGAGGTACAAAACATAGGCCTCTTAATATCACCATATACTGGGAACTCTTATATGTTTAATTACTATATTCTTAAGAGTAAAGTTACAATATTAAACATGAGAGAATCAGTAGGTAACATTTTTGTTAGCTTTATGCTCAAATTTGAAACCTCAGAGACTATACGTGATAAAATTAATACAACACATAATAGATACATAAAAAATATATCAGTACATAATAATAAACATTTTAAGCCCAGAAATAACGAAGAATTTTCTGAATATTTAGCTGGTATTATAGATGGTAATGGTTATATTACCAAATCAGAATTAGTTATTCAATTGTGGAAAAATGACAAATCATTAGGACATTACTTAAAAAAAACTCTAGGTTATGGTTATATTACTTTTGATGATGATAATTTGCTTTTAAAAATAAATAATCATATAGGTATTGAAAAGGTTATTAATTTAACATATGGTAAGTTAAAATCAGAGGAAATAATTAAAAGTATTAACGATTATTCTTATTTACCATATTGCGATTATACGTCTTATATTAATACTTATAAGTCTTTTTTGTACGATAAATCAGCATTTAAGGATAGCTGATGGTTTGCAGGATTTACTGACTGTGGCGGTAGATTAAATTTATCTAATTTTTATATAGAAAATAAAGTTGAAACTAATAGGTTTGAAGCTAGATGTTACTTTTTTATTTATCATAAGGAATCTAGGATATTATATTATATTCAACAATGTCTAGGTGGTGGGCATGTTAATATTATTACTAAACCAGAACATGAGCTTTTTAATATGACTATTTATAAATCTTCTGATTTCGCAACATCAAGACAAATTATTTCCTATTTCGACTCTAAATTTTTATTATCTCAAAGACATATAAATTTTTTTAAATGAAGAAAGGCCTATATTATTATAGGGAATACTAGTCTAACTATTAAGAAGTTACATAATTCTAGTCTTAATATAAATAATAATATTAACAAGTTTAATAATATTTTTAGTTTACAAAATAATAATAGGAAATATAGTACCTCTTCACACTTAAAAGAAAATAAATTGTTAAAAAAAAGAATAAATATTTTTAATATTTTATTTTTTAATAAATATACCCATCCTAAGAATATTTTAAAACTTTCTTTTTATTTAATTTTAACGGGGTGTATATTACATTTGTTTGGTGATATTATTAATAATATCTTTTTTTATATTCCTTATGCAAGCTTTTATATTTTTGATTTACCATATATTAATGATTGAGTAATAAAAAAATCTATATATTTAATATTAAAATTTAAAAATAAAGATTTTTTAAAAGATTTATTTTGCAAATGATTAATTCTATATGTAATTCGTTTTATTCTTATCGGTTCTTGTATTTGATTAGATGCATTATTTCCATCGAATGTATATATTAATTTTATAATTAATATATTAAATGTGACATTATTTAGAATATTATTTCCTTGGTTTTTTAAGGCTAGTGTTATTGAAGTACTAAGCAATATTAATTTTAGATTAAATAGTTATCCTTACCTTACGACAATCTTAAATAAATTTTTATTGGATTATACTAGATTAACTTATGAGATAGAATTAAGTGTTCTCGAGATAAAAAGCAAGGTTATAAACAATATAAATATTAAATTAAATTTAGAGAAGTTTTTGTATTCTAAAATAGAAAAACCACTAGAAAAGATTAGTTCTAAAAGTAGGTTTAATCGTATTTTAGATTGAAAGAATAGTTTATTAATTAATTTGGCTAAAACACTTAAGTTTTCACTTGTAGACAAAGTTAAATACCAAAAAAATATATTTATTATTAAACTCGATTTTAGACAAATATCCCCTAATCCTCATTTAAGGTTTATACAATTTTGTAGAACTCATAACATCTATCCTGTTACAAGATCATCTTATAATTTTTTAATGTTATTATTTAAGCATAATTTAAATCCTAACTTAGTATTTACTTTTTTTAGTAGCGATACATTCGATGTGAATAAATCAGAATATTATTCATTAATTACAAAAAAATCTGATTTGCTATTACCTGCTATGCAGCCTATAAAAGGAGACATAGTGTCTATGCGAGGGGGTGCAAGTAGTAATCGTGATCTACAGGATCTTGGTTACAATGATTCACAGGATGAAAAAAACCAGCAAGACTTTATGGATATTGCCAACAATGACTCGGAATACGAGATAAGTAATGGTGATTATAGTGATTCTGATACAGAGTTAAAAATACCTATAGAAGATATTAATTTAAATAACCTAAGTTCAGGACAAATAATAAAATTATTTTCACGTTTTCTTAGATTTGATATTTTAAATGTTGATTTAGCAAATCAAGGCTTTTTAGCTAAAGATGGAATTAATCCTACAAAAGCTCTTGAATACCTTTATTTGCCTACCCGTAGACTTAAATCAGATAACAGTAAGTCTTACTTAAATAATGATGCTTTTAAGAGTTTATTAAATAAATACGAAGATAAGAAACGAGAAGGAGAACTCTTTTACATGTTTAAAGATTATATAAAAAAATCTATTTTTAAATTAAACAATAAGGGTGATCCTACTCTAAATAGTCCAGTTATAAAATCAGACGTTAGTTTAAATAAGTTTCTAAAAGATATGCTATATTACCTTAAAAAAGTAGGAGGTAATCCTTTAAATGAATCTACATATGACCATATCAAAACACATTATTTACAATTTGTTAAGAGTGATTTGGATAGAGATGTAGTATTTTATACATTTAAACCTGATTATTTAAATAATCTAAGCACAATTAGTAAGGATATTATTAAATACTTTTGGGGAGTACATAAGTCAGAAACTATAGAAGAATTAAATTTTAATCTTGCTATTTGCATTAATAATAGCTTCTTTAAAGCTTCTGAAACAGGGCCCTCGGAAGTAATGAGTTATATGTTAAATTATTACTTCAATGGACAAGAAATAGTAATCACACCCGAAGCTAAACAAGAAAATAGAAAAAGACCTGATTACGTTGTGTATGAAATTTTTCAAAATGGATTATCAAAAGCTTTTTTAACAATGGAGATAAAAGAAAAACTCATAAAAATAGAAGACGCACTAGATCAAGTTATTACTGCGGCACATTATTTAAAACATCAAGATAATAACCTTAATGAAACATCAGGTATACTTGTTGGACTTTATATGGGTACGCGTTTATTATTCTGTGAGTTATACTGGTATGGTGAACATCTTACTGATTTAGGTATACCCAATTACAAAGGTGTAATTCCTTTAACACAATGTTTACCTACTTGAGATGACAAAGAAATTGTAAATTTAGATGTAGATGCTGATAGTGATATGTTATGAACTAATATGAAACTTATGGCATTAAAAGACTATGATTTTCCTTATCCAGAGAAAACGGGGAAAGAAATAGTTGACAGAAGTCCTAATTGTTCATTTGATACTTACAAATCAGATAGCATAATACACGATATTATTAAATACCTGGATAAGGATAGATCTGTTAGAGATCACACAGAAGGTAGATAATTATTATGTATTCACTTCGTCTAAAGATAGTTCTTTTTTGTTTTAGGTATATTTTTTTTTTCTTGTATAATCTAAGATATTATTATTAACAATATGTTATTTATTATTAACATATGTACTATTATGTGTTGTTTAGTTTAAGAAATAGTCCTATCAATGATTTTAAGTCGTTGTGTACTAATTATAATAGATAAATTTAATTTATCTAATTATTTAGTTAAAATTTTTGCTATATATTAATAATACCTGGTTTTGGTATAATCAGTACTACAATATCTGCTAGCTCTAATAAGAGCGTGTTTGGATATTTAGGGATGGTTTATGCCATGATGTCTATAGGTGTATTAGGATTTGTTGTTTGAAGTCATCATATGTACACAGTTGGTTTAGATGTAGATACAAGAGCCTATTTCACGGCTGCTACATTAATTATTGCTGTACCTACCGGAATTAAAATTTTCTCTTGATTAGCGACATGTTACGGAGGATCTTTACAATTAACACCTTCAATGTTATTTGCTTTAGGTTTTGTATTCATGTTTACAATTGGAGGATTATCAGGTGTCGTTTTAGCTAACGCTTCACTAGATATTGCATTTCACGATACGTATTACGTAGTCGCTCAATTGGGCCAGGATAATTTATCTTCTTATTTTATTAATAAAAATTATTTTGCAACTGACTATATGCTGGGAACTGTGTCATTTGTGTATTGTTTACTATTTATTAATACGTTTTATCTTTATGAACTAGATGTTAGTAGGAATAATAATCTTTTAAATAGTGAAAATAATAATACTACAATTAGTAATCAACTTATGGATACACAATCAGCAGAAAACTGTAAAGGATTCTCAGAGACTGCACGTCAGTTACCTGGAACTGAAGATTATAAATTTTGAAATTGATTTGCGGGTGTAGTGGATGGTGACGGTAATTTTGATATTAGAATAGATCCTTTTAGTAAAAAAAAAGTTCTTAAACAAATTAGAATAAAGTTACATAATAGAGATATTAGAATATTAAGTCGTATACAAGACTATTTACATATAGGTAGAATTAGAGCGGATAAAAATAAGCCTTATTCTATTTATATAGTTTCTACTAAAGAAAATATGATCTACCTGGTTAAACATCTAAATGGTTTAATTAGGTTAAAAGTATCTGCTTTTAAAGAAACTTGCCATTTATATAATATAGACTATAAAGAAGCCAACTATAAAATAGAACTATATGATCCCTATTTTTCAGGATTAGTAGATACTGATGGGAGTATTGTATTTAATTATTCTGGAAATAGAATAGAATGTAATTTAGAGTTTCAATTTAACCAATATACTTCTAAGTTAAATTTCGATAACACTATATTAAACTCTAAGCCGTATATTGTAATACGAAAAAAATCTTCAGTAAAAACTGGTCCTAAAGATTTTTCATCTATCGCATTCAAATTTCAAAATGTTAATAGTATGGTATTTATATATGATTATTTTATGCATAATAGATTATATTGTAATATGAAATTCTATAGAGTTACTCAAATTAAGGGTTTTATAGATATTAGAAAGTATAAAAACTCCCCTAAATTTAGTTTAGAACATAAAATATATTCAAACTTTGTCTTAAATTGAATTAAACATGATAATCCCTTATGATATAAAGTACCTTTTGTTACTAAATATCTATATAAATAGTATACCTATTACAGGTAAAGATACAGTCCACCATATAAATACATATAAATTTATATTTGCATTTCCATTACGTTTTAAGTATGGGAGCGGTATTTGCATTATTTAGTGCCTGATACTTTTGAATTCCTAAAATATTAGGGTTAGATTATAACAGAATGTTAGGAAAAGTACATTTCTGAATACTATTTATAGGGGTTAATGTAACATTTTTTCCTCAACATTTCTTAGGGTTACAAGGAATGCCTAGAAGAATAAGTGACTACCCTGATGCTTTCGCTGGATGAAACTTAATAAGTTCATTTGGTAGTATTATAAGTGTGGTGGCTACATGATTATTCTTATATATAGTTTATGTACAGTTAGTTGAAGGTAAAGCTATAAGTAGATATCCTTGGTTAACACCACAATTCTATAGTGATAGTTTACAAACATTATTAAATAGAAGTTACAACTCATTAGAATGAGCTTTAAACAGTCCACCTAAGCCTCACGCATTTGTGAGTCTTCCATTACAGAGTTTCTCTGCTAGTATTATCCTTTTTGTAAATCCTTTATCTGTGACTGATCTAGTAAATACTGTTACAGTAAAGATTAAACAACTACTGGAGCTTAATATAACTTTAATGAATAAAAAATTGGATGTTATAGATGTTAAGGTAAATAGCTTATAAACTAAACTATATTTCAGAATGGAGACTCCACAAGCAATAAGTAAAAAGTATGGTGATACATCTCAAGAATATTTGGATCATGTAGCCAAACGTAAAACTGTTTTGGATGAGTTAGGTAAATTATGACGTGAGCAACGAGATTTGCAAGATGATATCCCAAAAAACGAAGATGATTTATACGGAAGTGAGAGTGATAACGATAATTAATAAATGAAAAAATACTTTACAAATATAAAAAATTCTCTTTTTAGCTTTTCTTTTATTGAATTGATATTGTTTAGTTTGTTAAAATCATACATACCATTAAATGAACATATTAATGGTATGTATGATTTTTATAGAGGATCCTTACTATATTAAAAAAAAATTAATAGGTATTCCTAATAATTTAATATTAGAATGAAAAGCGGCTAAAAAAATCACGACGAATTAAATGATAAAATTAATTAGATAAATAATGACTATATACTAGAAGAATACCTTGAAGCATTAAAAAAATATATGCTTTTAAATAAAAGGGTTTTAGACTTGTTAAAAACCAAATAAAATTGTTATTATTAAAAGTATTATAAATTATATTTACATTTTTAATTTTACTATATATTATATTTTAATATAAATATATATTAAGGGATATTGTAGACGGTTCTACATTTTGATTGCAGATCAGAAACTAATAGGTTCAATTCCTATATATCTCTAGGTTATATATTGTTCTCTTAAAACAATAATATATTATAACATAAAACCTGTTTTTATGGATTAATTACAGTAATAGCCTTATAAAGTAATATATAAGTAGCAAATTAAAATTATAGAGGTTTCCTTTATAGGGTTTATATATTTAAATAAAAAAAATGATACAAGCAGCAAAAATTATCGGAACAGGATTAGCAACTACAGGTTTAATTGGAGCCGGTGTAGGGATAGGTGTAGTTTTCGGTGCATTAATATTAGGTGTAGCTAGAAACCCTTCTTTAAGAGGTCAATTATTTTCTTACGCTATATTAGGTTTTGCCTTTGCAGAGGCTACAGGATTATTTGCCCTTATGATGGCTTTTTTGCTTTTGTATGTTGCTTAATTTTAGGTATATATTTTATTATTATAGTATCTTGTTTAGTTTTATTTATTAGAATGACTTTTTATAAATTATTTCTCTCTTATTAAATCTTTAGTTATTATCTATCTTAATACTAATTTATATATATTTAAAGAATTTATTAAATTTGTCAGATTTTTATATAGTTTATTTATGAAATATTTAAAATTAATTATAGAATATGCTAAATATATTAAATGGTGTTTTAATGTAGGAGGTTTTAGATCTTTTAGATCTTATAGGAACTACGTTAGAACTAGAGATTGAGTATTAGAAGGTATAAATTATTATAGAGATTTACTTCCAGAAAAACTTAATGCATTAAATCGATTTAGAAGTATGGTAAATAACCATATATATGTTTGCGGTCATAGTATGCCAGAAACTGGTATGATTTTAGCTATACAAGTTTCTGCTTTTTATAGAGCGCATCATGGTATAAACCGTGTTGATAGTACTTGTCGAACTATTACTGCGCTTTATAGAGAAATAGTTTTAACTGAGGAGGAGCGTGTTAAATTCTTTGAATTTATTCGATTAGATAATTGATTAAGGAGTGTTGATAGAAATCATACTGTACAAATGAATATTTTATATAATCAATTTAAAGATATTCTGAGAGACAGAGCTAGACTACATGATTTTAGTCATGATATTAATCTGTTTTTTATAGTAGAAATTTATGAGGATGGTACTATAAGATATAGATACAATTTTTAATTTATCCTGTAAATATATTTAAGATTTTTATGCTTAAATTTTACCATCTTGTTAATTATATCTATTTTACTATATTATATATTTTATAAAATATATTATAAAAAAATTATCATGTTATGAAATTATTATACCTAATTTAAATTTATTTTGTTTTATATATTTTGTAAAATAAAATATAACTCTTATTAGCTCAAAGGTAGAGCAAGATACTTCTAATATCTAGGTTTAAGTTCAAGTCTTGAATAAGAATTTAACTTAAAAATAAGTCCTAAAAATTTTTATTAATAATAGATAACACTATAAAGATATACTGTAATTTATTAAATATAATCCTTTATACTGTAATTTATTAAATAAAATTCTTTATACTGTAATTTATTAAAAATAATCTTTTATACTATGTATTTATATTTCTTATTTTTAACCTAAAATTTAATATAGTATAAATACGATAAATTTAATAATTTATAAAACTTTTATTTAATAGGTTTAATAAAAAAATATTAATATCTTTTAACTACATTTTACTTATATTAAATTTAGATCTAAAAATTTAAAATAATGTTATATATACCCACTTTAATATCTATACTAGAAGTTATTTTAGTTTCTGTTCCAGTTTTACTAACTGTAGCTTATGTAACTGTAGCCGAAAGGAAAACTATGGCTAGTATGCAAAGAAGATTAGGTCCTAATATAGTAGGATACTATGGTCTTTTACAAGCATTTGCGGATGCCTTAAAACTTTTATTAAAAGAGTATGTTTCACCTACACAAGCTAATTTATCTTTATTTTTTCTAGGTCCTATAATAACATTAATATTTTCATTACTAGGATATCTTGTGATACCTTATGGACCAGGTTTATCTTTAAATGATTTTAATTTAGGTATACTTTATATGTTAGCTGTATCTTCTTTAGCCACATATGGTATATTACTAGCTGGTTGAAGTGCTAATAGTAAATATGCTTTCTTGGGTTCACTTAGAAGTACAGCACAATTAATAAGTTATGAATTAATTTTAAGCTCAGCTATATTACTTGTCATAATGTTAACCGGTAGCTTAAATCTTACTGTTATTATAGAAGCTCAAAGAGCTATATGATTTATAATACCTCTATTTCCTATATTTATTATATTTTTTATAGGGTCTATAGCAGAAACTAATAGAGCTCCTTTTGATTTGGCCGAGGCTGAATCAGAACTTGTTAGTGGATTTATGACAGAACATGCCGCAGTTATTTTTGTTTTCTTTTTTTTAGCTGAATATGCTAGTATTGTATTAATATGTATATTAACTAGTATATTATTTTTAGGTGGTTATTTATATGATTATTTTCCTTCTCTATTTTTCTTAATGCAATATATTAATTTTGATTACTATATAGAGAATATAAATAGTGAAAGTATATTATGCGATCCTTTAATAGAAGGATTATTATATGGGCTAACTTTAGGTATAAAATCCTGTATTATGGTTTTTGTATTTATATGAGCTAGAGCTTCATTTCCTCGTATACGTTTTGATCAGTTAATGTCTTTCTGTTGAACAATACTACTACCTGTAGTTATTGCTTTTATTATTATAATCCCTTGTATACTATATAGTTTTGATATTATACCTAGTAATGTATATTTATTATAAAGTAGTTAAATGTTTTTAATTATAGAATTACTAAAAAAAAGTCTAACAATTATTAAGACTTTACTTATTTAAATCCTAATATATAAAGAGATTTATTAGAAAAATAAGTCAAATATTAATATATAATTCTATATTGTTTAAAAATTAATTCTTTAAAGATTAATTTCTTGGGAAATACTTTATTCATCTCTTATTTTTTATAATGTTATTAACATCTTTATTATTAATACCTATTATAGGTATATTTATTATATCAGCCATAAAAACATATGAGCTACCATTTATAAATATTAAGTATATTAAAACTATAGCTTTAATTACTTCAACTGTTAACCTTTTTGTTTCTTTAATAGTATTTATTTTTTTTGATTTTAGTAATAATCAATACCAATTTGTTCAAGAATACCATCAAATAAGTTATTTTGATTTTTACTTAGGGTTAGACGGATTATCTATATACTTCGTCTTATTAACTACTATAATAACTCCTATAGCTTTATTAAGTAATTGAACATCCATTAGTGAAAACGTTAAATCATATGTAATAATAATTTTATTACTAGAAACTCTATTATTAGCTGTTTTTTTAGTGTTAGATATATTGTTATTTTATATTTTTTTTGAAAGTATATTACCTCCTTTATTTATATTAATAGGGTTGTTTGGATCAAGTAATAAAGTCAGAGCTAGTTTTTATTTATTCTTATATACATTACTAGGATCTTTATTTTTATTATTATCTATATTAAGTATGTCTTCAATAATGGGAACTACAGATTTTGATGCATTATACAAAACTAATTTTAATTATTCTACACAGTTATTTTTATTTTATGGTATATTTATAGCTTTTGCTGTAAAAACTCCTACTATATTTTTAAACACTTGATTATTAAAAGCTCATGTTGAATCACCTTTAGGTGGTAGTATAATACTAGCAGCTATTGTTTTAAAATTAAGTTTATATGGTATATTTAGATTAATATTACCTTTATTACCTAAAGCTTCTTTAGAATATACTTATGTTATATATCTTATAGGTGTTATAACTATTATATATGCTAGCTTTAGTACTTTAAGAACAATTGATGTTAAAGAACTTATAGCTTATAGTTCTGTATCTCATGCGGCTGTATACCTTATAGGTGTATTTAGTAATACAATACAAGGAATAGAAGGTGGAATAGCTTTAGGTTTAGCCCATGGGTTTGTATCAAGTGGTTTATTTATATGTGCAGGAGGTGTATTGTATGATAGATCTGCTACAAGATTAATAAGTTTTTATAGAGGTATCGCTCAAGTAATGCCTTTATTTTCTATATTATTTTTTATTTTATCTTTAGGTAACTGTGGAGTACCTCTTACTCTTAATTTTGTAGGAGAGTTTATGTCTCTATATGGAGTATTTGAAAGATTACCTTTATTAGGTGTTTTTGCTAGTTCTTCTATTGTATTTTCCGCGGCTTATACTATATATATGTTTAACAGAATAGCTTTTGGAGGATCCTTTAGTAAATTTTTTTATGTTAATATAAGTGATATAAATAAACGTGAATTTTTTATTTTATTAACCTTAGTTGCATTAACTACATTATTAGGTATATATCCAGCTCCTCTATTAGATGGTCTACATTATTCAGTGTCATCTTTAATATATAGTAATATTTAATAGTAAATAACTATTAATATATAATAAAGATTATTAACTATTTATATATTTTACTTATTCTTATATTTTATTTATTCTTATATGTTATATTAAAAAAAAATAGATATTTTAAATTGTAAACTATTTATAAGTTTTAATAAAATAAAAAATCCATATCTTAAATTGTTTATAATGTTATAAAAAAATTAAGTTTGACGCCAAATTACTATTATAAATTAATATAAAAAAAAATTTTTTTTTATTATATTTTAGGAAAAACAAAGTTTTTTTGTTTATCTGCTAAATATAATATATTTTACTTTGTAATGGTCTTGTTTTATATTCTGTATAACCCATATCTTTAAGATGACAATGGATCCATAATAATTTAAAAATAATAAAAATTATTATAACATTAATATTTTCATAGTAAAAAAAATGCCACAATTAGTACCTTTTTATTTTATAAATGAAGTAACATTTGCTTTTGTAATACTTATAATAATGATATATGTATTTTCAAAATTTGTATTACCTAGGTTTGTCCGTTTATTCTTTTCTCGTTTATTTATTTCTAAATTATAATTAAGTTTATTAGAATAAAGATAGTGTTACTTTACATCTTATTTGCTTTTAATAATATTATTGTTAAAAGAAAGTTATATTGCTAATATATTAATTCCATAGTTATTTTATCTAAGAACCTTTTATAAAAAAAAATTATAAATATATATACCGGTGAGTAAATCTACATATACATTTAATACAAGCCCCTTGGACCAATTTGAAATCAGAAATCTAATTAGTTTAGATGCGCCTATCCTAGGTAATTTACATATATCATTAACTAATATTGGTTTATATTTAACTATAGGAGCTTTTTTAGCATTAAGTATTAATATATTAGCAACTAATTACAACAAGATAGTAAGTAATAACTGATCTATATGTCAAGAATCACTATATGCTACTGTACATAGTATAGTAACTAATCAAATAAATCCTACAAAAGGACAAATATATTTCCCCTTTATATATACTTTATTTATATTTATATTAATAAATAATTTAATAGGTATGGTACCTTATAGCTTTGCTTCAACAAGTCATTTTATATTAACATTTGCTCTTAGTTTTACTATTGTTCTAGGTGCAACTATATTAGGATTCCAAAAACATGGTTTAGGGTTCTTTTCTTTACTAGTACCAGCTGGTTGTCCTTTAGCTCTATTACCTCTATTAGTATTAATTGAATTTATATCTTACTTATCTAGAAATGTATCTTTAGGGCTTAGATTAGGTGCTAACATATTAAGTGGTCATATGTTATTAAATATTTTAGCTGGTTTTACTTATAATATTATGACATCTGGTTTTATATTTTTCTTTTTAGGATTAATACCTTTAGCTTTCATTATAGCTTTTTCGGGTTTAGAATTAGGTATTGCTTTTATACAAGCTCAAGTATTTGTAGTTTTAACTAGTAGTTATATTAAAGATGCTTTAGACTTACATTAACCTTAAGTATTATTAAAATTAGTTATTTTTTTTTGTAAGATAGTTAAAATTGTCTTTAAAAACAAATATATATCCGTATTCTATTTACACTTATTTTTAATTATTTTAATAAAACTAAATGTATAATAATAACGATAACGGGTATATATTTTTATTGGCTTAAAGGTAAGGTAAATGCACTTTAACCTAAATAACCTTATTTAACAGTAGAAAGATCTATTATACTATGGTAAATTAAAATATAAATAGTCTTTAATTAATAAATTATTTATTAACTAATAATAGGTTTTAAGTAATATAATTTTATTAAATTTTTATAAAAATTTATATATAATATTTATTAAATAATGTTTATTTTTAAGTATATATTTGTGATACTAATGGCATATGTGCTATATTTAAAAAGCATAGGAAAGTCTAGTGCTTATTAAACATTAACATATAATAAATGAATGTCTAGTAAAAACTTGGGTATTAAACAGAAAATATTGGTCTTCTTTAATAAATATTCTATATAGATAATAATCTTTATAGCAGTAAAAGAAGGTTGCGAACTTACACGCCCACTGTTAAGCCTTATTGTAGACTAATAACTATCACAGAATCCGGCTTAATTGTATCCAATAGTATAGTTATTAAGATAAATAATATGCATTATAATAATATTATATCTAAATTATTATATTATTAATTAATTATTACTGACTAGTAATATATATTTTATTATTAAATCTTTAATAATAAAATATATATTTTATTAAATAATTAATACTGATTAGTAATGGTAATGTGCTATATACATTAAAAATGTATTAGCTTTACCAGATTTAACATAATTTAATTGAGTTTGATGATGGCTCTGAATGAACGCTGTCCAAATGCTTGACACATGCTAATCGTACGTCTAATTTACTAAATAGTTTAAATCTATTAATTTTATTAGAAGTGGTGTACAGGTGAGTATATAATATTTTGGCTGCCTTAAAGTAAGGTTCATAAATACCCTATACATAAAGGAAAAACTTTTCCGCTTTAAGAGGACAATAAATATTTCGGATAGGTAGTAGTTAAGGTAATGGCTTAACTAGCTTAAAATTCCGTAATCGAGGCTGAGAGGTCGATCGATCACATTGGGTCTGAAAAAACCCCAATACGTATAGTACAGCAGTGGGGAATATTGGTCAATGGCCTAACGGCTGAACCAGCAATTTGGGGGAATGTATAGCTTCGGCTAGCTATATTTGGCGTGGTTAGTTTCTTATAAATTAGTCCTAGACTAACTATAGTTGATTAATACACTTGCGGCATGACAATTAGATAATAAACCTTCTAATTACTTAACTGAATTTTTATTCAGGCTGACGGTATAGTATCGATTTTATCGAGTAAAGTTCTAAATATAAAACTGATTATGACAATTTTATTATTTATGTGTCTTGACCAAATTACGTGCCAGCAGTCGCGGTAATACGTAGAAGACTAGTGTTATTCATAAGTAGTAGGTTTAAAGGGTACCTAGACGGTAAAATTAATCTTAAGTAGGGTATGTTTTTACTAGAGTTATATATGAGAAGGTGAGTATTTGTGGAGTAGAGTTGAAATTTGTTGATACCACGAGGACTGGTAACGGCGAAAGCAACCTTTTATCTAATAACTGACGTTGAGGGACGAAGGCTAGGGGCACGAACAGGATTAGATACCCTAGTAGTCCTAGCAGAAAATTATGAATGCCATAGATTAGAAATTTTTAGTCTATAAATGAAAGTGTAAGCATTTCACCTCAAGAGTAATGTGGCAACGCAGGAACTGAAATCATTAGACCGTTTCTGAAACCAGTAGTGAAGTATGTTATTTAATTCGTAGTTACGCGAAAAACCTTACCACAACTTGAATATTATCGTAAAGATATTACAAGCGTTGCACGGCTGTCTTCAGTTAATGTCGTGAGATATTGGTTAAATCCTTTAAATTAACGGAAACCCTTGCTTTATTTGTATCTTTTATTTGGTTTTAGTAAAATTAATTAAAAGATGAATAAAGCAGTTCACCTAGATATGGGATATGATAAGAGGGATCAAGACAAGTCATCATGGCCTTAATGTTGTGGGCGATAGACGTGCCACATATTCCTAGACAAAATGATGCGAAAATGTGAATTTGAGCTAATCTAATTAAAATAGGATATAAAATGGATTATAGTCTGAAATTCGACTATATGAATAAGGAATTACTAGTAATCGTGAATCACCACGTCACGGTGAATTTAATCTCAGATAGGTACTAACTACTCGTCAGGCGCCGAAAGAAGTGTGTGCAATAAGTTTGGTTTGTTATTAATAACTTACTCTAGATTAATTATTCTAGTTGTATTAATGGCTAATCTTCGTATGCGTGACTTTGATTGGTGTTAAGTCGAAATATGGTTCGTGTAGTGGAAGTTGCACGGGATTTATTAATTTTAACAATAATTAAATTATATATATATTTATATATAAAGGAGGGTTCCGTTTGTTGGTATGGCGGGTTGAGCTGTAAACTCAATAGCAATGTGCTGTCGAAGGTTCGAGTCCTTTTCTTCCTAATAAAATTATATATTTTTATACTTATAAAGTAAGCTTTTATAGCTCAATGGTAGAGCATGATACTGTTAATATTATGATATATGTTCGATTCATATTAAAGGCTAGTTAAAATAAATTTATTTAAGGCGTGTTAATTCAATGGTAGAATATAGTGTTACGGCCACTAATATACAAGTTCGATTCCTGTACGCGTTTACTTGATTTACATTAATTACTTATTTCCTCCCTCTTAATTATTAGTTTTTAAATAAATTTAAGAAGTAATTAATAAGCTAAATTTTTCTATAAAATATTAGATTATATGTCTATTAAAGGTTTTTTTTAATTTAAACCAAGGTGACTATTTAGGACATTTATCACTATATTTACATTTATGTCTTTATTATTTTATATTTGAAAAAGCAGAGGTAAAGTTTTTATTTTTTATGATATGAATAGTTTATATATTTTAAGTGAAACTTTTACTAATGGCTATAAAGTAGAAGTTTTAGATATAATTTCATTTATTTCTATTTTGTGTGGTATACTAGTTATTATAAGTAAAAATCCTATAGTATCTGTTTTATTTTTAATTGGTTTGTTTTTAAGTATATCTAGTTATCTAATAATATTAGGACTTAATTTTATAGGTTTATCTTATTTATTGGTTTACGTGGGTGCTGTATCTATTTTATTTCTTTTTATTTTAATGTTAATTAACGTTAGAATAAGTGAACTATTAAGTAATACTAGTAATAGTATACCTTTAGCTATAATAATAGCCATCTCTTTTAATTATCCTATTTATCAAATATTACCTTATAGTATTGCTGCTTTTAACAGTTATACTGTGGATTTGAATAATACATTAAATAATATATTATATAATAATTATAGTGATTATTTAAATAAAATAATTAATTTAAATGATATAGAACTAGACAAAGGTGAAATATCTTTTGTTACTAGTAAAATATGAGACGGTAATTTATCTGAAACTAGTCATATTACAAGTATAGGGAATATAATGTATACTAGTTACAGTATATGATTAATATTAACTTCTATTATATTACTATTAGCTATGGTAGGTGCGATTGTTATAACAATAAAACAAAAAAATTAAAAGTTTTCATTATTATATAAACCCTAAAAGAGATTAGCTTAATGGTAGAGCAACCGTTTTACACACGGTAGGCTAGGTGTTCAAGTCACCTATTTCTTATTATTAATTTAATTAGATACATTTATCTACATAAGTAATATTATATTTTTATTTTTTTTCGTTTTTTCTAAAAATATGATATTATAAATTTTATTTTATTTGAAAACTTAAACAATATATAAGATGTTAAACATAACAAGAAGTAATTTTCAAGCACATCCGTTTCATTTAGTTTCCCCTTCACCTTGACCTATATATACTTGTATTGCTTTATTAACTTTAACTACAAGCGGAGTATTGACAATGCATGGTTTTAGTAATGCAAATATTTTCTTAATGTTAGCTTTTGTTTCACTTGTTACTTCTATGTCATTTTGATGACGAGATGTTATAAGTGAAGGTACATATTTAGGTAACCACACATTAGCAGTACAAAGAGGATTAAACATGGGTGTTGCTTTATTTATAGTATCAGAAGGATTATTCTTCTTAGCTATATTCTGAGCATTCTTTCATAGTGCCTTATCACCTACTGTAGAGTTAGGAGCTCAATGACCTCCAATGGGAATTGAAGCCATTAATCCTTTTGAATTACCATTACTTAATACTGTTATTTTATTATCTTCAGGGATAACTGTGACGTATGCTCATCACTCTTTAATACAAGGTAATAGAAAAGGAGCACTTTACGGTTTAATTGCTACAGTAATGTTAGCAATTATATTTACAGGTTTCCAAGGAGTAGAATACAGTGTTTCTTCTTTCACTATAAGTGATGGAGCTTTTGGGACATGTTTCTATTTTGGTACAGGGTTCCACGGGTTAATTATAGGAACTTTGCCTCTTTAATAATAAATTTTAAATATTCTACTATGATTAAATCAACACCGATAGAATATAGAAATAATTTAGAAGAGGTTATACATGTAGCCCCTTCCTTTCAAATATAAAATTTATTAGATTTGGTCGAAAATAGGGTTAATTGCATGAAATTCCTAATATGTAGGAGAATATGCAGCCAAGCATATATTAAATCAATAATAGAAGTAATATATAAAGGTTCAACGACTAGCTGATGAGTACTTATTTACAATAATTCTGCCATGAAAACCCTTTAAGATTATAAATTAAACTTTATAATCTTAATGATATAGTCTGAGCAACAATGAAAATTGTTGAAATAAAGATAAAGAGCTTTATGATAACAATTTTTGTACATGTAATGATAGGAACTGCTTTTATCGCCGTAGGTCTTTGACGTGTTTTAGCTTATCATTCAACTGATAACCACCACCTCGGCCTCGAGTCAAGCATATTGTACTGACATTTCGTAGATGTCGTCTGATTGTTCCTTTTTATCTCCATATATTACTGAGGTTCTTAGATAGAAAGTATTTTTTTTTTATTATATATATTCAAATTAACAAATGTTCAAAAATAAAGTAATTATTAACAAAATATTATCCGACAATAAATTAGAACCTATCTCAAAACTAAACCCCTATTTTATTACAGTATTAATAGAAGCGGAGGGATCTTTTTCTATTACTAAACATAAAGATAAAAGAGCCAAAAATGAAATTACTATCGGCTTGAGTTTCAGAATTAAAATGCTTAGTAATGAAATTGAACTACTAAAGATGATTAAAGATTTTTTTTGTTGTGGTCATCTTAGTGTTTAGGATAAAGTGGGTGCCGTTACTTTTGCTATACGAGACATTAATTCTATTAATAATATAGTTATACCTCATTTCACTGATTACCCTTTAAGAGGTACTAAATATCTAGATTACTTAGCATTCAAAAAAGTTGTTGGTCTAATTAATTCTAATAAGCATTATACAAAAGAAGGTCTCGATGAAATTATAAAAATAAGTCATAATATGAATACATTTATAAAATTTACTGTAGAGTATTCACCTAATCATGCTATAGAAAGTAATAATAATTTATTGTTATTATGTTGACTAATTTGTCAAGACATTCTACCAAAATTAACATCTTTTGTATTAAAAGCTAAACAACCGTCTCCGGCTATAAACCCATTTATGTAATGTCCGTTAATAGGCATATACTTAGAATTACTTTCTATAGCTGATTATTTTAAATCTTCTAATAAGGTTTATTATCATGATATTAATTCTTTAAAGTCACTTTGAGTGGCATTAAATTATGAGAAAATATTATTTTGGATCATTTTAGAGAATATCCTTTATATGGTACTAAAATTATTAGATTAGATAAACTATTTTTAATTAGAGAACTTATGTTAAATAATAAACATTTAATTAAAAAAGGTAAAGGTAGAATATGAAACCCAGAAGTTAAAGCTCAAATAATTAACATATGGAATGGTTAGATTTTATTGTATAAATAAATATGGCTTTTTTTATTAATACTCAGTTTACTAAGTATTAACTCTTATTAGCTCAATGGTAGAGCAGGATACTTCTAATATCTTGATCCAAGTTCGAGTCTTGGATAGGAATATTATTTAAATTATATATAACATATAAAGAGACTTTAGTTTAATGGTAGAACACGAGACTTTTAATCTTTTTGCATGGGTTCGAGTCCCATAAGTCTTAAATTACGATTAATGTATTATTAATATAGAATAATACGTAAAATAAATATAAACGGCCATAGGTTAATGGTAGACCAATCGTCTTCCAAACGATTTGTGTGGATTCGAGTTCCACTGGCCGTATAATAAGGGTTAGTATCCTAATTGGTAAGGAACTTTCTTGTCATGGAAGTATATGTGAGTTCGATCCTCGCCTAACTCGTAGATATATCTAGAATCTACTAAAGTATTAATCTAGTATTGTGTTTATAAGGGAAGGTCACCATTGGTAGGGTACCATGTTTGCTAAACATCGTGCGAAAGCACTTAAGAGTTCGAGCCTCTTTCTTCCCGTCATATAAATAATATAAAAAGAGTATAGGTTAATTGGTAAACTCGGAAACTTCAAATTTCTCATTTCCTGTTCAAGTCAGGATACTCTTGACTAATGTTATGAATAATACTAAGATTCCTTAGCTTAATGGTAAAGCCCTTTGTTGATAACGAAGTGACTGCAGGTTCAAGTCCTACAGGAATTACAAGGAATCATTACCAATAAAGAGACTTACCCAAGTGGTTGACGGGGCCGGCCTTGAGCTCCGGTTAATTGAATAAATTACAAGAGTTCGAATCTCTTAGTCTCTGAGTAATACCCATAATATACAATCAACTTTAGAGGAATTTGCCTATTTTTTTTGTGAAACACCTAATATATAATTAATAAAATGAAAGAAAATAAAAATAACAACAACAATAATAATAAAAAAAGAATTACTGTAGTAACATATACGGATCTAAATAGAGATAAATCTCTTATCTATAAAGAAAATAAGAATAAATCAGGTATATATCGTTTTAATAATTTAATTACGGGTAAAAGTTATGTGGGATCAAGTATAAATTTAGGTAGTAGGTTAAGCATATATTACTCCGAAAAAGCTATGTTAGCTAAAGTTAAAACTAGAACTAGTATAATATATAGTGCACTCTTAAAACATGGCTATTCTAATTTTACTTTGGATATTATTGAATACTGTATATTAAGTGTCTTAATATCAAGAGAAGAGTATTATATTGATGTTTTAAAACCTGAATATAATATAAAGATAGCTATAAGAAAATCTTGGATATATTTAATTAATAATAAATTTAAAGTTCTTAAATCATAAACAAAATATAGCTATTATTTTTCGTAGAAAAGTACTAAATAAATATATATAGTATTCTTAAAAGAGTATAGGTTAATTGGCAAACTCGGAAACTTCAAATTTCTCATTTTCTGTTCAAGTCAGGATACTCTTGTCTTATTATTTATTTATGAATAATAAGAATAATATATTAAACATTGATTTAATCTCAGGTTTAATATATTAAACATTGATTCAGTCTCAGGTTTAACTGATGCTGAATGCTCTTTTCAGGTGAATTACTACTAATAATTATTTCTTATCGTGTTTTACTTATAAATATATTTTTAAAGCTCCAAGTCAATGTATATTTTATCTATGTATCAAAAAAAAAGTTCGAATATTGATTATTAACTATTTATATATTTTATTCATTATTATAAGTATTATATATAAATTTATATCCTGTGTAATGGTCTTGTTTTATATTCTGTATAACCCATATCTTTAAGATAACAATGGATCTATAATAATTTAAAAATAATAAAAATTATTATAACATTGATATTTTCATATTAAAAAAAAATGCAACAATTAGTACCTCTTATAAATAAAGTAATATTTGCTTTTCTAATATTTTATTTTATAATATCTAGCTTTGTTCGTTCATTCATCTCTCGTATACTTAACTCTAAATTATTTATTAGCTTAATTAGAAATGAAATTACATGTAAGGGGTTTAAAAGTAATGTAAAACATAGGAAGGTCTTTAATAAATCTATAAAGGTTTTTAAAGATAAAAAAGTCTTTAAAAAACCCACTTTAAATTTAGGTATTAATTTAGATAGTATAGATATTTTAAATAAAGATATTTTAAAGAATTTATATGGCTGTCAATTAATAGGTAATAGCCTATTTAATTTAAACCCTTATTCTTTATTTAATACTATTTATGGTACCGATAATGTAGATAAGTTAATTTCTATATTTGAAGATTTGGGTTCCATAATATCAATATGTGAAGATAATTACTCTGAACAAGAAAATATATACTTGAATTCTGGTATTGATATAGGTAAAAATATTAATAATATAATTGAACTACATAATAAAAACATTATACCAGCGCATGGTAATTTAGGATTAAAAAAACTGATTATAGCTAATTTAAATATAATTACACCAGGGTTTACAGGTGACCCTTTTTCTACCCCTTTATCTACTTTAGATAGAAATGAGGGTATAGGCTTTAACCGTACTACGGCTAAATTCTTTATGATGACTGATTAGTTAGTTCTTATATGTTAATATGAGAATTTAATATATTAAACCAAGCTAAATTATATTTAGAAAACTTATATAACAGTAATCCTAAACAATTATCTAGTGAATATATAAATGCTTATATACTTTGACAGAATAGACAATTTAAAATAGCTGGATTTAATGCACCTAATTTAAAGGAAGATCTATTTATAGATAACTATAATGAAGATATTGTTATGTTTAGGGAAATTTGTGAAGATTTACTTTATGTACAATTAAATTTAATATTAGCGGTTAATATTATTAGTTATCTACATGAAAATAAGGATAATTTAAATAAGAATATTTATAGTTATATTAATAATATATTTATTGATAATATAAAAAAATATTGCTTAGCTTACTCTTGTTTACAAGAATTAAGGGTATATAGAATTAATAAATATAATGTTAAACATTTAAATCTTTTATATGATAAATAATTTAAACAAAATATAGAGGATAAAAAATATTCCGAAAATTTTTATAAAAAATTTCCATATATTTAATAATAAAGACCCGAAGTAATCATGCCTATATATATTTAATATAATGGGTTTGCTTAGTTTTTAATGGTATGATTCTTTATTTATAAAATAAGTAGTTTTACTAGTAAATGTCCTTATAATTAAGTATGGTATTTATTGTGGTATACAATAAAGTACTAAAAAATATCCTATAATATATATATAAAAGAAGTATGCCTAAATTACATTAAATTGTTATGCCTTATATGTATGAATCTATGTTATATAAATTAGGTTTAAATAGTATTAATAATAGTAAGGATTATTAAAATAAAATATATAGTATTTATAACACTATATACAGATTGTAGCCAAATCAGGTTTACGGCACTCCTTTTGGGTAGGAGATTTTTCTAGTTCAAATCTAGACAATCTGATAAATGAGTATAATGGACTCTAGGTGACCAGATAAAGTAAATATTAAGTTATATTAATAACATAAGTATAATAAAAGGGTAAATAAATCTAAATAACCAGATAAAGTAAAATAAAATTATAATACGAAAAAAGTATAATCAGAAATAATTTATACAATCTTAAAAAGGAAAATAAAGTTATATCACAAATAAATGAGTAAGTAGATAAATAAGTATAAAATTTAGGTAACGATATAGGATTATTAATAGTTGATTTTGAATAATCTGAAGATAAAGGTAATATTATCTTTACCTTTATCTTTATCTTTACATTAATACTTATTAGTAATGTAATTGATATCAATAAGATATTTTTATACTATTTTTTATAGTATAAGAAAGTATATAAAGAAACTATTATGGATGCCTGGCTATATATTAAAGAGAGTCTATATTTAATTTGTGTTTAAATAAAAAAAGTTAGCACATGAACTCTTAGAGAAATTCAATAATAAACGAAGTGAACTGAAATATCTTAGTAACTTTAGGAAAATAAATCAAACGAGATTCTATGATTAGTGAGAACTAAAATAGAAAAGCCTAAATAAATATCAGAATATATTAATTGAGATGAAAATAAAATAAAACATTAATGATTATATAATATTAATATATTGTAATAAATATAGTTTAAGAATATTACTAGAAATATAAAAATAATATTCTACTGGTATTTTAAAAAAGTAAAACGGGTAAAACCTGTTTGAATATAAGGGGAACATTCCTCTAAGGCTAAATATAATATATAAGCAACAGCGTATAGTACTGTGAAGGAAAGGTTTTAATTAGTAGTTTTATAAGCAGCTCGAGTTAAATTTAAATAAAAAGTAAGAGCGTACCTTTCGCATAATGGGTCAGCAAGTTAATGTTAGATGCGAGCAGAAATGCCTAGGTAAATCAATTATGAAATAATGAAAAAGTATCTAAAATTAGACCCGAAGCCTGGTGATCTTACTACAGTCAGGGTTATAAAAGCCCGAACGGGTTATCGTTGTAAAGATATCCGAAGAACTGTGGTAAGTTAGTGAAAGACAAAACTGACTAGGATAGCTGGTTTTCTGCGAAACCTATATAAGTAGGTAATTTAAGTTACATCATAGCAGGTACAGAACTGTGATCTCAGGCAACTTTTTTTTTTATTAAGATGTGTAAAAACAAACAAAAAAATATTTTGCATATATCGGGCAACCGTGAAGGTTTTATCGGTGAGTATTCGCACTCGGAATTGCAATGATGAATCTTGAATAATCGGACATAGTACGATAAGGTTGTATGTCTAAAGGGAAACAGCCCAGAACAATAGTTAAGGTTCCAAAATTAATGTTAAGTGAAATTAAGGAAGTTACTATCTAATACGACTAGGAAATAGGCTTAGAAGCGGCCACTTTTTGAAGATCTCGTAACAGAGCACTAGTTTAGCATAATATAATTTGCATTGATAGTTGCGCCGAAAATTTAACGGATCTAAACAATATACCGACACATTGTCCATATTTACTAATAATTTATATTATTATATCTGGTGGGGTAGCGGAACGTTGGGTAGATCCTAGACTTATTCTTTTTAAGAATAAATAAGATAACCCAAGTGAGAATGCTGACATGAGTAACGAAAAAGGGAATATACCCTCGCCTAAAGCTTATGGATTTTATAAAGTAACGGCCTCTAAGTTTATCAACCTAAAGGATTAAACGATGAGAAAATCTTTGTTTTATAGTTACAACCTTCTTTTTTGCTCTGTAAGGACAATACATTATCTTTTTTTAATAAACTAAAAAAATTAAATTTATAGATAATAAAGTGAAGAGGGTTCTGGAAAAACATTAACAATCTTTGGTACATTTATTATTCAACAAACTAAAAAGATGAGACAATACTGTATCACTTCTTGGTTTTTAGTGTACTACTATTAACTAAAGTTATAATAAACTAAACAGATGAGTAAGAATATACGAATTAAATAAGTTATACGTAGAAGAATGAATTACTACAATAAACTGAAAAGATGAAGAGTAATAAAGGATTAAAAAACCGTACCTAGAAACTACCACAAGTAAGCTAGTAGAGAATACGAAGGCGTTTGAGTGAACAATCATTAAGGAACTCGGCAAACTAGCTACCGTAACTTCGGGATAAGGAGAGCCATTCCTCCTGTTTAATATCAGGTAAAGAATAGGAAGCATGGAATAGTGTTGTACGACTGTTTAATTAAAACAAAGCACTCTGCAATAAGATAATAAATCAAAGTATTGAGTGTGATTTCTGCCCGATGTCGGCTGGTTAACGAATTTACTAAACTGACTAATATAAGTTTGGTTTTGAAGGAAACCCCGATCAATGGCGGCCTTACCTATGAGGGTCCTAAGGTAGCGGAATACCTTGGCCGTTAAATGCGGTCTTGCATGAATGATTTAACGATACAACAGCTGTCTCAATGATTGGCTCAGTGAAATTGGAATAACTGTGCAGATACAGTTT
>Ga0182030_10001287_pt1 | contig 51305 bp, 52 predicted proteins | sample 812S3MmetaG_FD_121299 | JGI IMG/M metagenome (GOLD analysis project Ga0182030, IMG submission 121299) | Permafrost microbial communities from Stordalen Mire, Sweden - 812S3M metaG (Illumina Assembly) | ecosystem: Environmental > Terrestrial > Soil > Wetlands > Permafrost | place: Sweden... | reverse complement strand
TGCCGAATTAGATATTAACGAACAATTAATTGTTGAGTATTACTCACGCTAAAAAAGGAGAGCATAAATGTCAAATATTATTCACGTACCGGGGCTTGTAAAGATCGACGATCACAGCGATCTATCTGCAACATTCACTGTTGAGCCTCTGCACAATGGCTACGGCATGACTCTCGGTAACAGTCTACGCCGAGTTTTACTATCATCGATTGCCGGTGCTGCTGTGACTAGTTTCAAAATTGAAGGGGCCACCCACGAGTTCACGACTATCAAGGGTGTCAAAGAAGATGCTGTAGATATCATGATCCAGCTTAAAGGTGTTCGTTTCCGCGTATTTAGTGATGAGCCACAGACTCTGCGCATCTCTAAGAACGGAAAGGGCATCGTCAAAGCCAAAGACATTACCCTCAACGCTGACGTTGAAGTCGTAAACCCTGATCACGTTATCGCTACTATTGATGATCCTAAGGCTAAATTTGTCACAGACATCGTTGTCGAAAAGGGTCGCGGCTACCGAACTATCGAAGAAGGAACTGCTAAAAAAGCTACTGATATGATTGCAATTGATGCCATCTTTAGTCCAGTACTGCGGGTTCGCTATAAAGTTGAAAACACCCGCGTTGGCCAAGATACCGATCTAGACAAACTACTAATTACTATTGATACCGACGGCTCCATCACTCCTCGTGATGCCTTTGAAGAAGCTGCCGCTATCTTGATTAATCAGTATACCGCTCTGGCTGGCCAAACCCGAGTCGAATCAAAAGTTCACGAGGGACTAATGAATCCTTCAGCCTCTGATGAATTTGTTGCCGACGAGAACGATGAGCTTAATACTTCTATCGAAGATCTTAACCTATCGGCTCGAACAACCAATGCATTAGTTAACAATGATATCCATACCTTAAAAGACCTATTTAGTTTGAGCGACGCTGAACTACGTGACCTGAAAGGCTTTGGCAGCAAAGCTTTAGACGAAGTTAAGGATAAACTATCGGAGTTGGAGCTGTAAGATGCACCGTCACGGATACAAAGGTCGTAAATTTAATCGAGAGACTGATCAACGATCAGCTCTGATTCAGGGCCTAGCTGATTCGTTAATCAAATACGAATCTATTGAGACTACTTTGCCAAAAGCCAAGGAAGTTGTCCCTTATGTTGAAAAACTCATAACCAAGGCGAAAATCGGTGATTTACACAACCGTCGTCAAATAATCACTAGCCTGCAGACTCTCGAGAGTGCTCATAAGTTAGTCGACCAGTTAGCGCCACTCCTAAAAGGCCGAGACAGTGGGCACCTGAGGATAACTAAAACTCGTCTGCGCCGAGGCGACCAAGCTCAACTAGCAGTTGTAAGTTTTGTTGATGATCTAAAAGTTAAGCCGGTCACTAAACCCGCCGTAACTGTGCCAGCACCAGTCGTTAAAACCCCATCAAAACCCAAAGCTGCTGCCAAACCCAAACCTAAGGCTAAGCCACTAGCCACTAAGCCCGTTGCCAAGAAAGCCGGAGTTAAATAATGAAAACCTACAGCGCTAAACCAACTGATATTACCCGGGCATGGTATTTAGTCGATGCCAGTGAACTGCCACTTGGGCGTTTATCTACCCATGTTGCTCAGTTACTAACTGGCAAGATGAAGCCAAGTTATACCCATCACATCGATTGTGGTGATTTTGTGGTAATCGTAAATGCTAAAAACCTAGTTGTAACCGGCAACAAAGCCGACAAAAAGACTTATTATAAGCACAGTGGCTTTCCCGGCGGACTAACCGAGATTTCTCTAAAAGACAAGCTAGCTAAAGACCCTAGCACTATTATTTTTCAGTCAATTAGAGGGATGTTACCAGTTAACAAGCTTCGTGACGGTCGTTTAGCCAGGTTAAAGATCTATAATGAATCAGAGCATCAACATGAGGCCCAAAAACCCCAGAAGCTATCTATAAAGGAACTACAATAATGGCTACACCAACAACCAAGACTTATTCATATGGTTTAGGCCGACGCAAAAGCGCCACGGCTAGAGTTCGTCTAGTATCGGGGAAGGGAACGATCGTCATTAACGGCAAAACTGCCGAAGCATATTTTGCTGATAGCAAGTATCTACTCAGCAAACTTACCGAACCCTTTACGGCGATTTCTCAGGAAAATAAATTTGCAATTACTGTCGTCGTATCTGGTGGCGGCCATGAAGGTCAAGCCGATGCTATTCGTCTGGGGATTGCTAAGTCCCTAGTAGAGCTCAACGAAGAATTACGACCAACCCTGAAGCGCGCTGATCTACTCGGCCGTGATCCTCGTCAGAAAGAACGCAAGAAATTTGGTCTCAAGGGTGCTCGAAAACAACGCCAGTTTACCAAGCGTTAATCAGTTTATTGCAGTTATCTATAGTATAATAGTCTGATGAATAAGACTGTTGTATTAACCGGGTTACGCGCCAATAGTGATTTACATATTGGAAATTATTTCGGAGCGCTTCTGCCCATGATTGAACTGGCTTATAAGCACACCGGCGATGATTTTCAGATAAATTTATTCGTACCTGACCTCCATAGCTTTACGACCCCAATTGACCACAGCAAGCTATTTAAACAAACCATTAATAACATCAAGCTATACGTGGCCGCTGGTCTACCAATCGACAATTCTAATATCTTTGTATATCGCCAGAGTTTTATCCCGGCCCACAGTGAGCTTACTTGGATATTCGACAACTTCACAACTTTTGGCACTCTTCGTCGGATGCAACAGTTTGAAGATAAAGCCGGACTATTAAAAGATAATAATTCTGATTCTGATGAGCACCTAGCTCTTCGACAAACTCTCGATCACCCGCAACTAAATTCAGTAAGTGTTGGCTTGTATAACTATCCGGTGCTGATGGCAGCCGACATCTTACTCTATGATGCTAACTACGTCCCGGTTGGAGCTGACCAAATCCAGCACTTGGAGTTTACCCGTGACCTAGCCATACATTTAAATAATAAATTCCCCGAAGACGGCCCGTTATTTGAAGTCCCACAGAGTCAAAAAGATCAAAATTCTTTCTTCCAAAGAGAAACAACTCTGCGTATTCAAGATCTGGTTAACCCTGAAAAGAAAATGAGTAAAACCAACCAGAACGATCGCGGCGTAATTTACCTCAATGACAAACCGGCTGAAGCCGCTAAGAAGATCATGGGTGCCTCGACTGATAATCTCAGCGAGATTGGTGCTTATGCCATCAGACAACCAGGTATTTATAACCTTCTGCAAATCCTTGCCTTACTTACCAGTACCCCACTAGATGAGGTTGTTAAACAATGGGTAGGCAAGACCAGTTATAGCGATCTCAAGACAGTTGTAGCCGAACAAACCGAGGCTTTTCTAACTACTCTAGATGATAAATTAGCCAATCTTGACGAGAAACACATCCTGGACAAAGTTGCCCAGGATGAGCTAGCCATCAACGAAGTCGCCAATGCAAAACTACTAAAAGTCCAGACAGCTATCGGACTGAGATAATGGCGCGAATATTATGCAAGTCCTAGTCGATGAGGAGTCTATTAAACTTCGGGTCGATGTTTTTGCTGCCAAAAATTATCCCCAACTAAGTCGGGCTTCAATTCAGCGTCTGTTAGCCGATAATAAGATCCTAGTCAATAAAAAACCGGTTAAGAATAATTACCGCCTTAAGCTTGGCGACAGTGTTGACATTCACTATGACCCTGATGTTGATAATATTGTTCCTGAGATTGATATTCCAATAATTTACGAGGACCATGACTGCATTGTTATCAACAAACCGGCTGGGCTGTTAAGTCACAGTAAGGGCGCATTTAACCCCGAAGCAACCGTTGCAACCTGGCTGAGCACGAGGCTATCGGGTATGAGTGGTGAGCGAGCTGGTATCGTCCATCGGCTAGATAGAGCGACCTCAGGCGTAATGATCTGCGCTAAGACACCTGAGGCCACCGCCTGGCTGCAAAAGCAGTTTAGTACTAGAAAGGTCACTAAGCACTATGTTGCTATCGTAGAAGGCACCATAGAGCCCGAGGAAGCCATAATCGACATACCAATTGGCCGAAATCCTAAAGAACCCTCAACGTTTCGGGCCGATATTAATGGCAAACCAGCAACCACGCACTATAAAGTCCTAAAAACTCATAATAATCATTCCCTAATCGGTCTAAAACCGGAAACGGGGCGAACTCACCAACTCCGTGTCCACTTGAACTATCTTAATCATCCGATTGTTGGTGACACATTGTATGGCGGCGCTAAAGCAGACAGGATGTACCTTCATGCTCAAAGCCTTGATATAGTATTACCCAGCAAAGAGCTCCAACATTTTGAAGCTCCGCTACCTAAAATATTTAACGATAAAATGGATAATTAAGATATGAATGATTCTGTCCAAAAACCCGTAATGCATCCAGCGACCGCTGCACTACTTAAAGGAGTGGTCACCTCGCCTCCAAACTCATTGGGCTTAGTTGGTTTGCCAGGAATTGGCCGCAAAACTTTGGCCGAATGGATAGTTCGAAATCTGGTTGACGATCCCGCTTTGGAGCTTGATGAAAACCAGTACTGCAAAGTAATAGCCACTGAAAATGATATTTCGATTAAACGGGAACAAATAAAATCAATCCTAGATTTTGTTAAATTAAAGACTATTGGCAAAAAAAATCTACGCCGCTTTGTAGTTATAGACAACGCCGATATATTGACTCGAGACGCCCAGAGCGCCCTATTAAAGCTCCTAGAAGAACCACCACTCGATACAATGATTATTCTTTTAATTAATAACCCCCAAGAACTTCATGATACAGTTCTGTCCCGTCTTCAGCTGATCAATATAAGAAAACCATCTAAGGAGCTAGTACGCGAACATTTTAAAGTCGATCCTAAAGATTTTGATAAATTATACGTTCTAGCTGAGGGTTTACCGGGTTTACTGCAATCTATTATCGACGATCCAGAAAGCCATAGCCTCATATTATCTTTAGCCAAAGTCCGCAGTCTATTAGCAAAAACGACCTACGAACGGTTACTTATTGTCAATGAGTTATCAGCCGACAAGAATGAAGTGAAGATTCTGCTTGACGTGCTCAGCAGGTTATCGAAAGTAAGTATCGACGCAGCTGTTGATAAAGGGGATGTAGTAGCGGCTAATAAATGGCTAAAGATACTTGAAGGCTCAGCAAAAGCTAAGGACGCATTAAATCGAAACGCCAAGCCTAAGTTGACGTTAACAGATTTATTTTTAAATTTGGTATAATGAACTTAAAATGATTGAGCTATTAATAATCGTGGTCTTCGCGGCTTTGGCTTATTATCACACTAATCTTGCTGATGACGAGTTTTCAAGAGTCCCTCGGAAACTGAGCGATAGGCTAGGAAAGCTATGGGACATAGCTCATCAAGGTATGCGCGAGAATCGTTTTTTAAAAGCCGAGAAGGCACTTCTTACAATATTAAAAATAGATGAAAAAAATGCTGCAGCCTATAACCGTCTTGGTATCTTATACGCTAAACAAAAGGAATACCGCGACGCAATTGATTGCTTCGAAATAGCCAGCAGTATCGATCCTTCGGCCTCAAGCCTACATAACCTAGGCCTAATCTATTATGAAACGGAAAACTACGATAAAGCTGCGATAGCCTTTGAACAAGCCCTAAAACTTGAAGATCAGTTGGCTGCACGTCATGTAGCTTACGCTAAGGTTCAAGAAAAGTTGAGCAACACTAAAGCAATGTTCGCATCATTAGAGAGGGCTATTGAGCTAGAGCCAACCCGAGAAACTTACAGTTTACTATTAAAAGCCTACCAAGATAATGGAATGGTTGAAGAAGCTGACGTATTAGAAAGTAAGATCCAAAAAATGAGTACTTCAACAAAGACAAAGAAGCGCATCCTCAGGTCACGCCGAGTTGTGATTTAACCTCTGTTTTGGTAAACTGATCTGGAGCATAATGCCGATGTAGCTCAGCTGGTAGAGCAGCGGTTTTGTAAACCGCAGGTCGCAGGTTCGAAGCCTGTCATCGGCTCCAACAAATACGCAGGGATAGTGAAGCGGTCAAACACGGGTGACTGTAAATCATCTGGCTTAGCCTTCGGGGGTTCGAATCCCTCTCCCTGCACCATGAGTCCCTAATCTCGCAATTTATAAACGCTACTGTTACAATATCAGGGTTAATTTGCCGTGATAGCTCAGTTGGTAGAGCGCATCCATGGTGGGTCGCAATACGATCCTGCCCATTAGCGGAGAAATCCACTGATGAATCCCGAATAACGGTTAATCCCCCAGGACTAGGGCAAGACCGTGGTAATCATAATTAACGTATGAAGACCCGAACGACTGACAAGGGAAGCTAAGTCAATATTGATATGCTTAAGATACAGTCTAGCCCTCTTATAAGTACCAATTATATAAAAGAAGAGGTGTAAGCGAAGGATGAGGTCTCGGGTTCAAATCCCGATCGCGGCTCCAATTTACAAATATCAATTAACCTGTTAGAATGTAGAACTATGGCAAAAAAAGGCGATAAGAGAAAAATTATTGGGATGGTCAGCGAAGAATCTGGTGAGCGTATCTATTACACGTCAAAAAATATGCAGAACTCTCCAGATAAACTCTCACTCAAAAAATATAGTCCTAAACTTCGAAAACACGTAGTCTTCACGGAGACCAAGAAAAGCCTAGGTCGTAACGAAGTTAAACCCCGAAAACATTAGCCTTTTTAATTAGTTCACTAAACTAATTTTTTGAATAATATCATCAATAGTTCTTATGCTCATGGCAGGAGTGGAGGGACTCGAACCCCCGGCCTACGGTTTTGGAGACCGTCGCTCTAGCCAGCTGAGCTACACTCCTATATTTTTCTCATGATTATTAAAAACCAAAGAGTATTAAACGACTATAGTATACTTTAATTTCCCAAAAACGTCACACCCTAATGGTTGTTAATTAAGACTATTTCTGGTATACATAATTACACGATGGCTAAGTTAAATTTCACTAAACCTGTATTGATATTACTCTATGGTTACCCAGGATCGGGTAAAACTTATTTTTCCCGTCAACTTATCGACGAAGCCAACCTGGCCAATCTCCAAGCCGATAGGATTCGAACAGAAATGTTCGAGAAGCCAACCTATACTCAACAAGAAGATGCCGTCGTGCAACGTATTATGAACTATTTAACTGAGGAGCTGCTTAGTGCCGGTGTTTCAGTTATTTACGACACCAATGCTCTAAGGCTTAGCCAACGACGAGTATTGAAAGAAATCGCCACCCGTTCAAAGGCAGTCGAGGTTATCGTCTGGTTCCAAATTGACGTCGAGAGTGCCTTCACGCGCGTCGCAACTCGCGACCGCCGACAAAGCGATAGTAAATACGCTATGACTCTAGACCGAACGACTTATGATAGTATCCTGCAGTATATGCAAAACCCGACTTCTAGCGAAGACTACATTGTTGTTAGTGGAAAGCAGTACTTTAAAACGCAGTTTGCCACTTTGTCGAAAAAGCTCCGAGATATCGACGCTTTTGAACCTTCAGATAAAGATAACCCTATTATCAAACCCGGTCTGGTAAATCTAATCCCCAGTTCCAGCCTGCGATCAACCATTAATCGCCGCAATATATTTATTAGATAGCTCCTAACTACTAATGTCAGTAAAAAATATTCAAATGCCCAAACTTGGTTCGGTGGCCTTTAATAAGCGCCGTAATAACCGCAGTATTCGTATCTCACTATCTCAAAGCGGCCAAATCAAAGTTACCCTTCCGAAATGGGTCAGTTACTTCGAAGCCCAGCGCTTTGTTACCAGTAAAACCCCCTGGATACTCGATCAGAAGGTTAGGGTTGATAAAAAACTGGTTAATGGCCAGCAAATTGGTAAATACCATAGTTTATTATTCCTCCCCACATCTGGCTACTTATCGCCTAGAGGCTTCGTAAAAGATCATGTGATTTCCGTTAAATTCGCCGACAAGTTGTCCAGTAGCGATCCATTAATCCAAGAATGTGCTATTAGAGCCTCAAATAAGGCTCTCCAAACAGAAGCCATAGAAGTTTTGCCGATAAGACTGCACAAACTAGCCGATGAACATAATTTTAAGGTAAGTGAGGTTAAAATTAAGCTTCTTAAGAGCAGGTGGGGTAGCTGTAACTCGCGTAACGAAATAACCCTAAACTCGCACCTCATGCTGCTCCCTTGGCACCTAATAGATTACGTGCTGTTACATGAGCTTATCCATACTAAAGTCATGAAGCATGGCAAGGAATTCTGGGATGCCTTTAAAAGCTATGATAGTAATGTGTTGACCCTACGAAAAGAGATTAAGACTTTCAGATCATCGATTTAGAGACCGGCGAGTATTGCTAGTTGTCATATGCATGACAGGTATACAGACGTTACGGCCCTTCCACTCAACTGACGAAAATTCATACCTAAACATCGACAGGTGCAGTAAGAATAGATCAAGCATGATTGCTAGCGGAAACATTAAAGCGGTACTTAGTGACCCTTTCTGCCGGACGGACTTTATTAATGCCGAGTAACTAGCCACATAGATAATAACTATTAGGAGTGAAATCAAAGCTGGCAGTGTACCAGTGATCCATAAGATAATCGCACAAACAAACGGCATAACTGCAGCTATAAATAGCGAGAACGTGACAAGAAAGACCATTTCTGGCCGTTTGTGAAGCTGAGGGTAACGAGTGCGAATGGCAGTATCTGTTTGATCGCGTGAGGATTTATTGGTCGAAATTTCAAAAACACCATCGTCACGGAAGAATCGGTAGCGATCGGTTGCCAGCAGCTGACGGGCAAAATGGGCTTCAGGAGTAATCATTCGCCTAGTAGCATTAAAACCGCCAAGTTTTTTGAGTTTCGCGCTGTTAATAGCCCAGAAGGTACTAATTACCGGTGGCCTTTTTATTATACCGCGAGGCAGGGCCAGCTCCCACCAATAGCGCATAGTCTGAATGAACGGATTGGCGCCGACGTTGTTTAGTTTAGGGATTACACCGATCATTTCGCTGCTCGTCCTGGTCATAGCCGCCACGGTTGCAGATATACTTGATCTACTCAAGCTAACATCTACACCACAAAAAATAATTATTTCACCACTAGCGGCTTTGATTAATTGATCGTAGGCCCAGTTTTTAGACAGCCAATAGCTTGGTGGGGGTGTGCCGGCTATAAACACAACGCCTGATTGAGCAAACGAACGAATAATCTCAGGTGTATGTTTATCGCTTGAGCAATCATCAAGAACTAGTATCTCGAGCTTGGGATAGTCGCTTGCCACAACCAGTTCAAGACATTTACGCAGGTCTTCGCTCTCGTTGCGGGCGGGGATACAGACACTAACTGTTGGCAGGTCACCCTCCAGCTGCCGATTAGACAAGGGTGCGGTTTTACGACGATTACTAACTACGGAGCTATAGGCTATAAGGGCTAATACTAGCTGAAGTACTAATATGCTGTATAGAATTAGATGCATCATCAGCCCAAAATTACTAATGCCAATAAATAATAAGTAAAAAACTAAGATTCCCAGCTGCAATAAAATCAACCAAAGACTGCTTCGGCTAGTTGATCGCTCTAAGTAACCGCCGTGCATTCGGCCTTTAATCACTCTGAGAAGATTGAATAAGCGGTAAAAACTTATGCTAAAAATTACTAAAACGAGGATGTTTGGGGCCCTATATAGTAGATACAGGCTTGAGATAGCTACTGCAACTAGCAGTAGAACCATTCGAACTCGATTTTGAATACTGCCAGATTGAAAAATAATTAGCTCAAAAATGGCCACCAAACCAAATAAAACACTAGCAAGATACATGCCTATACTATAGACTATTTAACTACTGAAGTAATACTTCTTGACTGAGAATTAATAATGGGTTACAATTTGACACATCAGGCCTACAATAACAGTAGGCTTTTTAATTGGGAAAAATAAAGCGATGGCTAAAGATAAATCGGCTAAGAGAGAACAAAGTGTAACTGTTCGTGAGCAGGGTCTCAGTAATGAGCAGCAGCAGTTAAAGGCTAGCATTAAGACGGAGAAGAAGAGCAAGCCAGGAATTATCAAAAAGATATTTCGACCGATTGCCGCCCCATTTAAATGGATCAACCGCCACTTAGTCCCCAAATATATTCGCAATGCTTTCGGCGAACTGAGAAACATTACTTGGCCAGCACGAAAGTTATCTCGCCAATTAACAACGGCTGTAGTATTGTTTTCGATTTCTTTCGCAATAGTTGTCTCCAGTTTGGATTATGGATTAGATAAAGTATTTAAAAAGGTATTTCTACATGAATAAACGATATGATACAACCAAACAATGGTACGCCATCCATACCTATAGTGGTTATGAAGAGAAAGTAGCCGAATCAATTCGGCAGCGAGCCGAGAGTCTTGATATGAAAGATAAAATCTTTCAAATACTAGTGCCTAAAGAAAAAATGATCGAAGTAAAAAACGGTAAACGCAAGGTTGTCGAAAAACGAATCTTTCAGGGTTATGTTCTTGTCCAAATGAAGATGAGCGAGGACGCCTGGTACATTGTCCGTAACACACCTAGCGTGACTGGATTTGTTGGCTCCGGATCTGAACCAACACCCGTTGAAGAAGATGAAATTGATAAGATCATGAAGAGAATGGGCCGAGCCGAACCTAAGCACAAGATAGACTACAAGATCGGTGAAGTCGTCAATATCATCGATGGGCCATTTAAAGGTTTTGATGGCAGTATAAATGATATTGACGTCGCCAAAGGGAAGCTCAAAGTACTCGTCAATATGTTCGGTCGTGAGACTCCTGTCGAGCTTGACAGCCTGCAGGTCAAACGCGTTTAGTCCCCCTCATCTGTCAAAAATAAACATTTGGCTAGACAATCAGGGTGAAATCTAGTAAAATCAGTCCAGTTACATACTCTTAATTAAATTGTTTAGTTTTTTTAAGTATATTTATATTAGTAGCAATCTATACCGAAGAGGGTATTACGAAAGAGTGAATTATTTATGGCAAAAGAAGTTAAAGCAAATCTTAAATTAAGAATCCGTGGTGGTCAAGCTAGTGCTGCTCCTCCAGTTGGAAGCACGCTCGGACAGTACGGTGTTAATATGATGGACTTTATTGGGCCATTTAACGAACAGACTAAAGACCTAATGGGTAAAAACTTAACTGTGCATCTAGCTATATTTGATGACCGATCAATGCAGTGGCGAGTTGTCGGCGAAGCAACAGACGACTTAATCAAAGCCGCTTTAAAAATCGATAAGGGTTCTGGCACTCCAAACAGTGAGAAGATCTCCAAGAAACTCACCGATGCTCAGTTGACAACTATAGCTGAGGCGAAAGCTGGAGATATGAATACTGCTGATATTCCTGCTGTTAAGAAAATGGTAGCCGGTACAGCTAGAAGCATGGGTGTTGAAGTCGAATAATTATTAAATAAGTTTGTGGGAGGCATATAAAATTGCCGTTTGCACCACGAAAGGACTGTTATGGTTAAAGAAGTTAAAAAAGCACCTAAAAAGAAAGTTGTTAAAAAAGAAGTTGTTCCCGTTGACGCTGCGCCAGTCGTTGAAGTTAAAGAAGTTGTCGAGGCGGTTGAGCCTATAACTCCAGAGGAGCCCGTAGTAGAGGAACCTGTTGTAATTGCTAAAGCTGGAAAAAGAAGTGCCAAAGCTCTTAAAGAGGCCAATGAATTAGAGGCTAAGAATGCTCGTAAGACTTCCAAGACTGATGGTGAAGAGACCGAGAAGCCCAAGAAAAAGATTACGCCGACTAAACCCCGAATAGAACGTCAAGGCAAAAAAATCCGTGAGCTATCCAAGCTTATCGATAAAACTAAGGCTTATGAACTAAAGGATGCTTTAGAGCTAGCTCAAAAGACCAGTCCAACTAAATTTGATGCTTCAGTAGATTTTCATGTTAGGTTAAACGTTGACCCTAAACATGCCGATCACAATATTCGAGATATTGTTGTATTACCTGCCGGAACTGGAAAAACTCTTAAAATTGCTGTATTCAGTGATGAAAAGATTACCGGAGCCGACATTACTGGCATCGAGGCTATCACTAAGCTACTTGAAAAACAGCAATTAACTTTTGATGTATTAATCGCCGAACCTGCCAATATGGCTAAACTTGGTAAATTTGCCCGAGTCCTAGGCCCAAGAGGCCTTATGCCAAATCCAAAAAGTGGTACTGTTGCGACAAATCTTACATCGGCAGTCGCTGATGCGAAGAAGGGTCGTATTGAATACCGAGTCGACTCAACCGGTATTGTCCATGTTGCGATTGGTAAAGTTAGCTTTACCCTAGATCAACTGAACGAAAATGCCGAAGCTTTCATTACAAGCCTACGTTCCAACAAACCCAGCAGTATTAAAGGCGCTTTTATTCGAAGCTTCTTCGTTACAACCTCAATGGGCCCAAGTATTATCGTTAAGATTGTCTAAAAGTAATTCTGCTCTTACAAAGATGAAGTTGACCAAAATCTGGGATATAAATAACATAAGTTAAGATTATGTTTATGGTTTTATTAAATATCTGCTATCATTTAGAAGAATAGAGGGACTAGTGTGAAATAAGACGCCATGCTACAACAGAAAAACCAAAACGTCATACAAAGAGCTAATGAACGAGGAGTGGTTGCTGCTAGAAGGCATGTATCTGCTAAGGGTCAAAGAACTCTACAGCGTGTTTTCAATGCTATAGAGCCAGAGCTCGGTGGTGCCGCACATTTATTCAATGTCAAAAGAATTGGGGTCAATATTATCGGTTTTTCTAGATTTGACCAAGAGCATCAGGACCACGGACCTCCCACAAAAGATGTTGTGGCCGAAGTCCTTTCTAGCCAAAACTTTCTTAGAGTAGGGCTTGGCAGGATTGGCGTATATGGCTCTGAGACTAAAGCCAAGCTTGGGATTAGTCTGATTAGCGATAGACTGAGGTACGAAGAAGATGATATCGAGATGGTATTTGAGAAAATGGGGTTCCCCCTCCAGCCGGGACCGTATAGAGATGACGGCTTCGTCCCCCACGTAAGTATTGCTAGGTTAGATATAAACCACCTAGAATATTTCCTAAATCCAGATACACTACGCAGAATGGAGATACGTGCCGGAGTAGGCACCTTAGCCACCAGGAGCCTCACCCTAGATCCTATTAGAGCAGAAAGTATGCCAAGTTAATATATGTACAAATAGGTATTTATCTTTTAACTTTCATTGCGACATTTAAGGCTCGGATACTCTTGGAAAAGCCGCGAATTCCATTACGATAAGCAATATATCTAGGTGACCACTCTGGCTCGTATTTTGACTTAAAGCGGTGCAATCCGCTGAAAGAGTAGAAACGATCCCCGTTTGAATAGGCAAACCTCAGAGCCGTATCGATTGTGTTATGGTCGGCATCGCGCGACGATAAGCCGCTTAGTGGGCAGAGCCCCATATTGAGACGTTGATAGCCGCTGCCGTGCAACTGTTTAATAAAGTTCATTAGAAGAAAGTCATTTATATTACCTAGGCTATCACTACTACTGCGCAGCAGATCATAATTTGCTTCAAAAGCATCCAGCGGTGGTATTTGATTTATGAAGCCCTTGATCGTTCCGTGTTCATCTTTAGCGACCATAATATTACATAGTTGCATATAAGGGGAGCTAAAATAGCCCATCATGAAACTTCGTTCAGTACGGCCTGGAAGAGTTAGCCAATCTTTAGATATTGCGCTAAGTTGGCTTATTATGTCAGCGCTATGTGGTGGCTGTAATAGTTCAGCACTGTAGCCAAGCTTAGTAAATTTCTGGTTAATATTCCTGAAATATTTATTGTCGACAACATCGGCGAGATATTTATCTATGCTCAAGATGGCTTCTTCGCCGATCTTTTGCATCCCTAAGCCATATTTTTCATATAAAGAGCGATATTTACTCTCAACATGTATAAAAGCTGGCAGCCAGTCGTTAATACGGCATTGCTGGACAAAGTTACTCATTAATTGATCAAAGGCGTTATTGTCACCGATCGGGTCACTAACAACTAGGGCTACACCCCGGTGGACGCTATAGGCCAGAGCAGCGCTGCGCTGATAATTAAAGTAATATGATTTATCTTGCGGCCATATTTTGAAAAAATCTTCACTGGACTCAGCATAATGCTCAAGTAAACCCGAAACCGCTAAGCGGCTTAAACTTTGATCGCTAAAACGGGCTCTTATAGGTTGAAAAAGCGACAAAGCTATATAAACTAGGCCGCCGATGCTAATCGTTGAGAGTGAATCTAAGAATAATTTAGCTCGAATCGAGTGAGCCACCGGTATCTTGGTAGTAAGTCCAAATTGATCAATAGTCAAGTGCAGGGCATGCCACAGGGTCATCTCCTGATGGAAATCTCGGTCATCCATGATTAAAAAGCCAACTACTCCGTAGATTATGGTAATCAAAATAATAGTCAGAATAATTGGGATCGATTGGCTAAAGCCTTGGATGTCACTTTTTACAGTAAATTCTCTGCGATAATAGGTAAGTCCAAGAACAGCGACAATTGGCAGGACAATATCACGTAGAATTAACTCTATCGAAAAACCGTGGTTATGACTATGGGTTAGTAACATAAATAAGCTAATAATTACCGCTAAGCTATAGACAACTACCGCTGCCGCTAAGGCATTGCTCTTCCGCCGAGCCAGCAGAGAACTAAGGTAGATAAGCGTCAACCCAATAATTATATCTATCCCAACCGAATAACTACTTAGGTGAATTAGGTGCTTAACGTGCAGGTGAATAAAGTTGAGCAGTGGATCTACGATATAGGCTAGACCGTTTAAGCCAACTGCGACGATTACCGAATTTAGAACGATCTTAGAATGTCGTTCATTTTTTTCAGCCATATGCTCTATTGTAGCAGTTTTAAAAGATGTCGTTTTGGTGCATATGTATTGTAATTTTTATGCTTATGCTTGCATCAGAGATTTGACAAATCGTACAATATAGTCAGATTTGGAGGAGTAATGGCGGTATATAGTAATACGCAGATTCGCAAAGCTATAGAAGAAGAGCATATAATCTGTGTGCCTTTTAATCCCAAACACGTTGCCCATGCAAGTTTGGATGTTACTCTTGGCTATTATTATTACCGAATAGAGGCTAGCAACGAACGAATTATCTATAATCCTTTCGACCGAGAAGACGTCGAGCGCTATTTTGATGGCCCCTACAAAGCTCAAACCCACAAAGAATGGTGCGACCAAAACGGCTTTAAATTGGCTGAAGGCATCCCGGCCGATCATCCTGTTATAGCTATTAAACCGGGCGAAAGAATCCTAGCCCATACTCATGAATTTTTTGGGATTAAACCACCTGGCGCCTATGATCTTAGAGCTCGTTCAAGCTGGGCAAGAAACGGTGTAGCCGTCTGTTTCGATGCCGGCTGGGTGGATCCCGGATATATAAACCGCCTAACCCTCGAGATTTACAACCTTAATTCAAGGGAATTAGTCCTATTACCAGTTGGTGAGCGCATAGCCCAGGCAGTTTTTCATGAAACCGGTGAGGTTGAAGGCAGTTACGGTCTTGGACGTGACGAAGGCTTTAGCGGAAAATATTTAACCGGTACAGATCTTGAAACAACTATTAAATCATGGTCTCCAAGCTGGATGTTACCACAGGCTTACCGTGATAAGCGCGAGCTCCCAACCAAAATAACTGGCATGATATATGACTAAAGGTAAGTATATTGTCATAGAAGGGCCAGAGGGAGTTGGCAAAACTACTCAGGCCCAGATGATTAGCGACGGCTTACGGGCAGCCGGCTTGTCGGTAAAATTGATGCGTGAACCAGACAGCCAAAATGACCTAACGGCTCGTGCTATTAGACACATTACTCAGGATCATCGCTATCCAATGAACACTAAGACTGAGGTTCTGCTATATAACGCTGCCCGGTCTCAGTCGTTGGAACTTATCCGAGACAGCGTCAATGCTGGAATTTGCTGCGTAGTTGATCGAAATTATTTGACTACCTTGGCCGTCCAATATTACGGCCGTGGCGATATTAAAGACTATAACAAGATTAATGAAATAATATCATTTGCAGTTGGCGACATGGAACCGGATCTGACTATTGTTATGGACGCCGAGACTAGAACCCTAGTAGAGAGACTAAAAGACCGTTATTCAGGAGATAGATTCGATAAACTAGATGCTAGTTTTCTCGATAGAGTTCGCTCTGGTTATCTTTGGGAGGCCAAGCAGCGTGATTTGCCAATAGTTTACGCCACTGGCACTAAGGACGAAGTTTTCACCGAAATCTGGAAGTATGTCGCCAGAACCCTAGCCAACCGCGTTGTTGTACCCGAACATGCCACCGCCCAGTCACTAGCCTCAATCTTAGCCGACAAGTCGCTTAACCTGCAGACTACCGGCCCATTATCGGCTAAATCGAAGCCAAATGATGCTGAGGATAGGGTATTTTTGGAAAAACAAGACGACGGAAACTACAAAATCACCAAAGACGGTGATGATTATTTGTCCAAAGCTATCACTAATACTACTGGCAATGTTTACGCCTTCACTGATGAACTGAGTCCCACAACAATTGCTGCTGCCATGGCCCGTTTATCTAGGCGCGGTGATGATATGCGGATCACGATCTTAGACGAATTCGCCAACCAGCTTGGTAAAGATGAAAAACTTCTGCAGCGAGTCATAACCGCCTATGGCGATGATTCAGTCCAACAATTAGCTGGGCAGCACCTAGTGGTTGAAAATGCCTCAAACCTTCTGACTAAGAAGCTGGAGTGGGGTAGGCTAGCGTCTTATCTTGAACAATCGACGCGTTATATCTATTATGACAAAAAGGATTCGGCCGGTCGGTACCGTTATTATCAGCCAGCATATTTTAAGCCGGCTGTTGCCAAACGTTATAAGAAAGACATAGACAGGATTTTTGATCTTTACTCAGAACTTGTCCACAATCTGGCAAAATACCTTGAACAAAACTCCAAAACACCTAAAGACGAGAGGGACGGAGCCTGGAAGGGCGCTATCCGGGCCCAGGCCTGTGATGCTGCTCGACCAGTTTTACCGGTGGCCACAACCTCAACTGTTGGCATTTTTGCATCCGGACAAGCCCTGGAGAGTCTTATCCTGCACCTGCAGAGCGATCTACTGCCTGAGGCCAACATAACTGGAGATAATATTCTTACAGAAACCCGTAAGGTCATGAGTACATTCCTGGAGAGATCAGATAAGCCCGACCGAGGCGGGGCTATTGTGGCTTACCGTGCCACTAAGGAAGCTGGACTACGCGATCTGAGCCTCAAACTGCTTCCGGCGCATCACTCATCCGACCAAGACCCTGTGACCCTAACCGAATACTGGCCACACAACGAGCTAGATTTGGTTGCCGACATGCTTTACGAAAACTCAACTCTATCACTTAGAGAATTGAAGACTGAAGTAGCTAGCTGGCCTTATGTGCAGAAAGTTAATGTAATGACGGCCTACATGGGCGAGCGACTCAATCGCCGGCATCGTCCAGGTCGGGCCCTAGAAAAAGCCCACTACTCTTGGGATCTTGTCTGTGATTATGGAATATTTCGTGATTTGCAGCGTCACCGTATGGTTGATGATTTAGAGTGGCAGCAGTTAACGCCTCGTTTTGGCTATGAGATTCCTGATTTAGTCGACAAAGCCGGCGGGATAGATATATTTGAAGAGTGTTTCTCTATTAGTCTGGCTCTATATAGTTATTTACAGGAGAATAAATATAACCTTGAAGCACAATATGCCACCTTACTTGGGCACAAAATGCGCTGGAAAGTGACTCTAAATGCTAGGGAAGCTTTTCACTTTATAGAACTGCGTACCAGCCCACAAGGTCATCCTGGTTATCGCAAACTTACTCATCTGCTTTATGAAAAGGTCTGCGAAGTCCATCCGCTCCTGGGTGAAGCCATGAAATTTGTTAATAAAGACGAAGATCCTGAATTAAGTCGCTTAGCTGCTGAAAAATACACTCAATATAAATTAAATACACTCAAATAAAATAGCAGCTTTTAAGATTGACTCTTGCACTCTTTATCTGTAGAATAAGTCTTAAGTTGCCAGAGACAGCGACGACGATAGCAATATTGTTTAATTATGTCGCCAAGGTAAAAATACTCTTTATATAGTAGTAGGCAACGTAATACGTAGAGCTCATTTTAGGTCGAAGAGTTCTATTAAAGTGTTTTAACTAGGGGAGGCAAGAATCATATGCCATTAACTAAAGTTGAAAAAGATAAAATCGTGGCTGACGTTGCCCAATTACTGGAAACGTCGAAGTTAACAGTGGTAGCTAAGTATAAAGGTACCAACGTTAAAGCCATGCAAACTTTGCGAGCTGACTCTAAAGAAGCCGGAACTAGCATTAAAGTAATCAAGAACCGCTTGTTTAAAAAAGCTGTAGAGGCGACCACTAAACTCAAAGACAGCGATACGACTGCTTTAGAAGGAATGCTTCTTTATGCATTCAACGCAGATGATGAGGTAGCGCCAGCTCAGAATTTACATAATTTTGCTAAAACAAATCCTAATATAGAATTTGTTGGTGCTTATACTAGCGACGGTCAGTTTATGAGTGCTGATGACGTTATGGTTTTAGCCGCACTACCAAGCAAGGATCAACTCCGCGGCATGCTAGTTGGAACTTTTGCAGCTCCACTAAGTGGCTTTGTAAATGTTTTGAGTGGTAACGTTCGCGGAATATTAAATGTTCTTTCGGCTAGAGCCGAAATGATTAAAGAATAATTAACGAAGGGAATTTTTATATGTCAGAAGAAACTAAGAAAGTTACAGTTCCAAAAGAGTTCGAGAAACTCGTTAGCGAGTTAGATACATTAAGTGCAATAGAAATCTCAAAATTTGTGAAGTTTCTAGAAGAGTACTGGGGCGTAAGTGCCGCAGCTCCAGCTGCAGTAGCTGCCGCTCCGGCAGCTGGTGATGGCGCTCCAGCAGCTGAAGAGAAAAGCGAATACGACGTTACCCTTAAAGATGCTGGTGCCCAAAAAGTTGCCGTAATTAAGGCCGTAAAAGACATAACTCAACTTGGTTTAGGTGAAGCCAAAGCCCTAGTTGATGGTGCCCCTAAGGTCATTTTAGAGAAAGCTAAGAAAGAAGACGCCGAAAACGCCAAGAAAGTTCTTGAAGAGGCCGGCGCAACAGTTGAGTTAAACTAAATATAGACTTATAGCTGCGGAATAACTTAAGTTTTCCACAGTTTGTACTCAACCTCTTTGACTATTGCATTAAAAAATGATAGCTTTGAGGTAAGAGTGTGTCGAAATAAACACTTAGGTGAAGGAATGAAAAATGGCAGATGTAGCAGATAAACAAATCAAAAGACTGAAAGCTCTAATCCAAGAGGCAGAAACAAATTTAGCTGCCGCTTCTGAGCTATTGATTAGTCTAGTCGGTGAAGATACTCACGTCGTTTCAGGGAACAAGGAAGAAGCCCTTGGCAAAATCATTGAGGGTGTCTTTGATGGACAGAGCATGGTTGGATCTGATGGAAAAATATATCCGGTACCAGCTAACTACGCTTCGAAGTCCAAGCTAGTTCAAGGCGATATCCTAAAACTGACGATTGCCAGCGATGGGGCCTTCCTTTACAAGCAAATTGGCCCAGTTGCCCGTAAACAAGTAGTTGGAACCCTAAAGTTGGAAAATGGACACTATTTTGTTGAAGTTAAAGACCGAAATTTCCGAGTCTTACTAGCCAGCGTCACCTACTTTAAAGCAAAGCCCGGTGATCAAGTTAGCGTCAATGTTCCTGAGGACGACACCGCTACGGAGTGGGCTGCCTTAGAAGCTGCTTTATAGACCAGCTGCTTCGCTGCCACTTTTTCGCAAAGTTATATAAATCTGTTTAAGATCTGAAACCATAAACGGATTCCTCATTAAAACTTTCTCGAGCCAATCAAAAACAATTTCTTTGGCCTCAGTTGTTGTCAGATTAATAGTCGACTTGTACTCTTCCCCGGTAGAGCGTTGATCCATCCATTCATTACTAAGTCGTAGGGCGGACAACATTTCACTATCGAGTTTAAATAGCAACATAGTTTGAATGATGGTGTGGATGGCTCTGGCATACGATAAATTCTGGAGCGAACTCCTAAGAGCAAAGCGGTTATTGGGGTTAACCAGTCTATTGATGTTCGATAATGCAAAGACATTATTACTAATGTTCGCCTGTGGCTCGGTTGATTGTTCTTTGCCTAAACTAAGCTGAGCAAACAGCGGTATTATTGGCGGTAAAGCAAGGGCTTGGCGAGTAATCTCAAGTGCCTTATAAAGCCGCGGAGCGTAAGTCGAGAAATATACATCTAAAGCTTCTACTGGCGTCATTTTGCCATCCATTGCCCGAACTACAGCTTTTAGTAGCTTTCGATAGACATCAATATCAACCTTGCTGTCATCAATTGCTCCAAAATCAACCAAGGCAATATGACTGGCACTGATAATCCGGATATTACCGGGGTGTGGATCGGCATAGACTAATCCAACGGTAAAGGGCAGTGATAAAATCAGACGCATTACGTGGTGCAGGATCTCAGTTTCAGATTTACTTAAGGGAGTTTTTCTATAAAGTAGTTCAGCGAGTGATATGCCGCCCAACCGATCCTGAATAATAATTTTCGCAGACGACATCTCAATATAAGTCTTAGGAATAATGACATCACTATGGTGAAATGCTATACGCTCGCGCATTAGCTCGGCCATCCGAGCTTCGCGCTTATAATCTACCTCGGCAAGGGTGGTTCTGGAAAAATCTTGGGAGATCGTCGAAATATCAACGTCAATATTGGTGATTAGTGGTTGGGCAAAACGAGCAAAAAACTTTAGTAACCAGATATCGGTTTTGATTGATGTGAGGATAGTCTGACGCTGAATTTTTACAATAATTGGCTGAAAAGAATCAAGCACACCATAATACACCTGGGCAAAGGTTCCGCTGGCTATAACTCTTTGGTTTATAGTTACTCGATCGGATTTATCGCCAAGCTCCTCGGCTAATATTTTTTCGGCGTCGAGTGGCTCAGTTGGAACATTTTCGAAGAAATCTACCCCGTTACGCTCAACCCAATCTTGGACTTCCGGAACAGCCAGCAGGACGCCCTGAAGAAATTTGGTGTAAACCCCACCAGCTTTAAGCATAAAGCTACAGAGTTTATCATAGGTTTTTTGTCTTTTTTGAGTATGAGAAGTAAGACTAAGAATAATTAACAATTGCGACAAAGCGCTTGCCCGCTTGACTATGTAAACTGCCTTTTTCCGCCTCGTCCATGTATAACTATTGCGTTTTGACATCAATTATTATTATATACCCCTTATATTGACTGTAAAGCATGTTAGTTTATACAACGTTCCTGCGGTGCATTATCGCGTATAATATGATTAATGGGGCAGGCATTATATCGGAAGTACCGTTCAAAGTCGCTTGATGAAATTGTTGGGCAAGAGCATATTACGCTGTCGCTGCAACATGCCTTAAAAGATCATAATATTTCTCACGCTTACTTATTAACCGGCCCCAAAGGAGTTGGTAAAACTTCTATTGCTCGGATACTAGCCTATGCCGTTAATGAAGTGCCTTATTCCGATGAGTCAGAGCAGCTTCTAGATATCATTGAAATCGACGCGGCCTCACACCGAGGCATCGAGGAAATGCGGGAGCTCCGAGAAAAAGCCAACTTTACTCCCAACATATTAAAGTACAAGGTCTATATCATTGATGAAGTTCACATGCTCAGCAAGGATGCTTTCGGAGCCTTACTAAAGACATTGGAAGAACCACCAGCTCACGTCATATTTATTCTGGCTACCACTGAACTGGCTAAAGTTCCAGAAACTATCGTTAGCCGAACCCAGCGCTATACATTTCGACCAGTAATGAAGAGCAAGGTTGTTGATCATCTAAAAGTTATCGCCAAAGCCGAGAAAATTATAATTGACGACGAAGCGATTGAACTAATTGCTGCTCATGGCAAAGGCAGTTTCCGTGACAGTATTAGCTTGCTAGATCAAATTCGCAACCAATCAGATAAGATAACCGTCGACAATGTTCTAGATACTATCGGCCTAGCGCCAGCCCAGGTTATCGATTCCATTAAAGAAGCTGTTGTTAGCTCAGATAAGTTGCAACTCCTACGAATATTATCGGACATTGATAATAATGGCTACGATCCATCGATCATTGCCAGCCAACTAGGAGAGAATATTCGCGCCGATGTATTTGACGATCACGATTTACTGGGCGACAAACAAGCTTTAGCTCTACTTGGCGGATTATTAAACGTGGCCTCATCTTTAAGCCCGGGCGTTGCCCTGGAGCTAGTTTTACTTAGCAGCCTAAACCCACAAACGGCTGTCCAAGCTCCCAGAACAGAGAAACCACCAGTAAAAACGGCTACCACACCTGTTGCGATTGAAAAGCAAGACGAGCCCAAGATTGCTGAACCGGTTGAGGACGAGGTAGAAGTCGCTAAGCCCGAAGAGCCCGAGCATAATCCGATTGAATACGATAATGATGAGGCTTGGCACGCCGTATTGGATATTATCAAAAAAACCCATAACACCCTATACAGCAGCTTAAGAGTTGCCCGGCCAACCTGGGAAGAAGACAAAATTATTATCGCTTTTCAGTTTCCTTTTCATCAAAAAAAGATGATCGAAACAGCTAACAATGAAATAGTCTCTAATGCAATCAAAGAAGTGATCCATAAAAGACTTAAAATCGAGTGCGTAGTTGACTCGAATATAACCTCTACCCTGAGCGAAGCGGAGATTGAAGACGAATCGCCGATAGATAACATAAGCAATATTTTTGGTGGGGCAGAACTGCTAGAATCAGAAGTATAGCTATGGATGGCAAGAAAAAGACCGAACTACCCCAGAATTTAGATGCTGAAGCGAGTTTGCTCGGCGCGATCTTAATCGATGGCGATGTCATAATAAAAATTGCCGACAAGATATCAGCCGATGACTTTTTTGACCCACGTCATCAACGAATTTATCAGGCAATAATGAATCTTTATGAGGATCATAGTTCGATTGATGTCCTGACGCTATCAGATCGGCTAAAATCCAATGATTACCTTGACCTAATTGGTGGCGCTAGTTATCTAACCGAACTCACCAATTTCGTGCCAACCGCCTCACACGTTGAACAATACGCCGAAATTGTCGCCCAAAAGGCTCTTAGGCGCCGTCTAATCGCTGTTTCGCAGGATATGTCAGAACTAGGCTTTGATGAGACCAAGGGTCTGCATGACCTGATCGATGACGCTGAAACTCGTTTATTCGAAGTTAGCAATCGCCACGTCAAACAATCTGTCGTTAGTCTAGCAACTATTTTAGCCGAGAGTTTTGACCGCTTAGATGAACTACATAAAGACAAGAGCAAAATGCGTGGTGTCCCAACTGGCTATAAGGACCTTGACGCCATTCTAGCCGGCCTGCAACGATCCGACCTATTTATCCTGGCCGCCAGACCCAGTATGGGTAAAACAGCTTTGGCCCTAAACTTAGCCCATAACATCGCCGTTCAATCCAAACAAGCGGTGCTTATTTTTAGTTTGGAAATGAGCAAGGAACAATTAGTTGATCGTCTGCTAGCCATCGAGTCTGGCGTTGATGCTTGGGCGCTCCGCACCGGTAACCTTACTGATTCTGACTTCGAGAAACTCAGCCATGCCATGGGTACCTTAAGTGAAGCCCCAATTTATATAGATGACACTCCAAGTATTACAATTAATGAACTCCGTACTAAAGCCCGGAGGGAAGCCCATCAACGTGAGTTAGGACTTATTATAGTTGATTATCTGCAGCTGATGAGTAGTGGTGGTCGCTATAATTCTGAGGCCAACAGAGTTCAGGAAGTCTCGGAAATTTCTAGAGGCTTAAAGTCGATCGCTAGAGAGTTAAACTTGCCAGTTATTGCCGCCAGTCAGTTATCACGTTCAGTAGAGAGTCGTAGCCCACAGATCCCCCAACTAGCCGATTTACGTGATTCAGGTTCTATCGAGCAAGACGCTGATGTCGTGGCTTTCATTTATAGGGAAGACAATTATAACCCTGAATCAGAACGAAAAAATATTGCCGATATCTTTATAAAGAAACATCGTAATGGTCCAACCGGCAGTGTTGAGCTGTACTTTGACCGTGACAAACAGCGTTTCCGATCAGTAGATTCCAAGCACCGAAACCAAAGCTCAGAATAGTAATTTTAGTTACTCTCTATAACTCCAGATGATATACTGGACACAACGCTTATGAAAAAGGTCTGGTACATATTTTCGAGTTATTGGGATGAGATTATTATTAGTCTTGGCGCCTTTACGATTTTCGGCGTATTACTGCTTATTAATCTGTCGAAACAACCGCCTCAGCTGGCTGCTCCTGAAGTGAGTTCAGCTATCGCCGCCCATAACCTACATTTTAATAACTTAAATCCAATTAATCTTCTGTATAACTTACCCCTACATTTTGCTCTTTTGATTCACGCCAGCATCGGTAGTTTACGGGTTATATCGGTAATATACGGGGTGGCTCTTTTAATATTACTTTATATAGTGCTGACCTACTGGTTTAACTCATTAATCTCGGCTGTTGGCGTCGCCCTACTTGCAACCTCCAGCTGGTTCTTAAACTTAGCTAGAGTCGCCACTCCAGATATTTTATTCGCTTTTGGATCGGTAGTTCTAATAATCAGCTGTATGTTATTTATGCATACACGGCTGCGCAACATGACTTTTATTTTTTTCCTGGGCTGTTTGGCGGCTCTAGTTTATATCCCCGGCTTTATTTGGTTAGTCGGCGGGGTACTCGTCTGGAGTTCTAAGAAAATCTTCCAGGCCCTTAAGAGGGTTAGCAATTACGAAAAAGTTATTGGCGTCTTGCTTGGGGGTGCCATCCTATTACCTTTAGTTTGGTCGCTCCGACAACACCCAGAACTGCTTAAATCGTTCTTTGGGCTACCGAGTCACTTTGTTACGCCAATTATGCTACTACGTAACTTCTATAACATACCCCTAACCCTATTTTTGAGAGCTCCGGCGAGCCCTCTGTATTGGCTAGGGACACTCCCGCTACTTAACGTTATAGAAACCATCCTATTTGTTTTCGGCATATACAGTCTTTATAAAGACCACCGTCTGGCTGAACCGAGAAACGTCTTTATCTACGGAATACTGGCTTGTATATTCCTAATCGTACTCGGTGGCCCGGTGACTATCGCTATCCTGCTGCCAGTTATTTACATAATCATCCTTGTTGGCCTGCTTTATCTATGGCGACTATGGCTAATGGTCTTCCCGAAAAACCCAATTGCTATGAGTATCGGGTTATGCCTGGTTGTCATATTAATGGCGGTTAGTTGTAATTATCAATTACGTAGATATCTGATAGCCTGGCAGGGCTCACCAACTACTAGCCAAGTCTTCTCCCATAGTTTCCCTAGTTTTGATACAATAACTACATCTAATAAGGAGTAAATCATAATGAGTCGACTCGATCAGGCGAAGATGTTGATGAAAGTTAAGAAGATTCAAAAAGAATTACAGAAGCAGACGATAGAAATCGAAAAAGGTGACGGTGCCGTTTCAGTAGAGATTAGCGGTGAACAAAAAATTAAAAAAATACACATTGATCCAGAGTATATTGACCTAAAAGATATCGCCCAACTAGAGCGCTGGCTTGAGGACGCTGTTAAAGAAGCAATAGCTGAGAGCCAAAAGATTGCAGCTGAGAAGATGCAGCCAATGATGGGCGCGTTAGGTGATCTAGGCCTTTAAAAGCCACTTAATAAAACACTAAAAGTCATCAAATAAATGCAAATTCTACCACCAGCTTTATCTGAACTTATTGAAGCCCTGGGTAAATTACCGGGTGTTGGGCCACGCAGTGCCGAGCGCTATGCTTATTTTATTCTCAAGAATAATCCAGAACAGGCCAGAGTTATGGCTAAATCAATTGGCTCGGTGCATGAAAATATTAAGTTTTGCCCCAAAACCTTTGCTCTAATCCCATCGGGAAAAGAGTATTCTGATCTTTATACTGATCCACGGCGCGACAAGACGCTGATTGCTGTCGTTGCTGAACCGTTTGATATCATGGCCCTGGAAAAGACTGGTCATTTTTCTGGTACCTACCATGTACTTGGCGGACTTGTCTCACCAATTGACGGTATCGAACCCGAGAAATTACATATTCCTGAGCTAATCAAGCGCGTTGATGACGATAAAGTTAAGGAAATTATCTTGGCCACCAACGCTAGTGTTGAAGGTGAATCGACGGCTTTATATATTCAACAGCAAATGGGTAGCCGCAAGGTTAAGATAACTAGACTAGCCCGGGGTCTACCAATTGGTGTTGACTTGGAATATGCTGACCAAATAACTCTCGGCAGAGCTTTGGAAGGTCGAACAGTTTTATGAGAACCGAATATGACAAAATTTCCGAGACTGTTAACTCGGCAAATCGAATTATAATACTGCAAGCCGATAACCCTGATGCCGATAGTCTTGGAAGCGCTCTGGCATTAGAACAAATACTACATACTATGGGAAAGGATCCGCTTCTTTATTGCTCGGTTGATATGCCAAACTACTTACGCTACTTGTCCGGTTGGGATCGGGTTAGTAATATTTTACCAAGTGGCTTTGACGCCTCGATCATTGTTGATGCCTCGTCGCTATCGTTATTCGATAAGTTATTTTCGCAGGGCGGTCAACAGAAGTTAATGACCAAGCCCGTGATTGTTCTTGACCATCATGGTTCAGTTGCTGACCCGATGGATTTTGCATCAATTACAATCAACGACCCAAACACCTCATCAACTGGTGAGCTTATCTATTCGTTAGCAGTCGATTTAAAGTGGGGAATACCGATTAATGCCCAGGAATTTTTAATGACAGCTATCCTCGGCGATACGCAGGGACTTAGTAATAGTTTAACGGGCGCCAATACCTATAGAGTACTGGCCGATATGACTGATGCTGGGGTTGACCGACCATCTTTAGAGGAGACCAGGCGACAATCTATGAAAATGCCCGAGGTAATATTTCGCTATAAGGCCGAGCTTATTAAACGTAGCGAGTTCTATATCGATAATCGCTTAGCTGTTGTCACTATTCCCCAAAAAGAGATTAATGAATTTAGCCCGCTATACAATCCAGCGCCATTAATACAAAACGATTTATTACAAACCGAGGGAGTCGGCGTAACTATCGTCCTAAAGTCCTACGACGACGGCCATATCACCGCCGCCATTCGTGGTAATCCTGGAAATGCTATTTGCGATCAGCTAGCCGATCATTTTGGTGGTGGAGGGCATAAACTAGCGTCTGGCTTTAAAGTCCAAGACGGGCGCACACTCTTAGATATAAAAACTGAGTGTGTCGATACAACAAAACAGCTACTGGGTTAAAATATAGATATGCAGCTTTATAACAGCCTGACTAATTCGCTTGAGACGTTTAAGCCTCGTACAGAGGGCCAGATATCCATCTATAGCTGTGGGCCAACTGTCTACAATAACGCCCATATCGGTAATCTATCAAGTTTCCTATACGCTGACACCCTAAAACGAGCTTTGGCGCACGAATTTCCGAACTCTAAAATCTCCCACGTTATGAACATTACCGACATTGACGATAAGACAATAAAAGAAGCTCAGGAACGCTATCCCGACCTAGATCCCCTCGAAGGACTACAGAAGGTCACCAAAGAGTATGAAAAATTATTTATTGATGATTTAGACGCACTGGGTATTGATACCAATGATATTACTTTTGTTAGGGCAACCGAATATATTCCTCAGATGCAGGCTCTTATAAAAAGCCTGGTTGAGCATAAAATGGCCTATATAACAGATGATGGAGTCTATTTTTCTATTGCTGCTTACAAAAACGCCGGCAAGACTTACGGACAGCTCGTCACAATTACGGCTGAGAGCACAGGATCGGCTAGAGTAAATAACGATGAATACGACAAAGACAACATTCATGATTTTGCTCTTTGGAAAGTTCAAAAGCCAGGTGAACCAGCCTGGGACTTTGCGCTTGAGGGTCACCAGCTAAAGGGTAGGCCTGGTTGGCATATAGAGTGTTCGGCTATGAGCGTAGATAAACTAGGCATACCTTTTGATATCCATACAGGTGGAGTAGATCTTAAGTTCCCACACCATGAAAACGAAATTGCTCAAAGTACGGCGATTGGCCAGAACAACCTCTTAGCTGATTTCTTCTTTCATAGTGAACACATGCTAGTCGAAAGCCGTAAGATGGCAAAATCAGCTGACAATTTTTTTACGCTGCAAGATATAATTGACCATCCAATTGACCCTTTAGCATTTAGACTATTTGTTTTGCAATCACATTACCGCTCGCAGTCACATTTTAGCTGGGTCAATCTGCAGGCTGCCCAAAACCGTCTAGACCGGATTAGGCGAGTCATTAGTCTGCAGCCAGTTAATGCCACTTCTGAAGCTTATGATATCACCGAGGGAGCACCAAAAGATAACCAATTCCAGGAGATCAGTAACGATTTGAACGTTGCCGGCGTACTTGAGGCTATTGAAGCCGAATTAACTGCCTATGAACAAAATGCTAATAAATCGTTGCTCAGTAGTTTCCTGGCAACAACCGATGAGTTACTTGGCCTAAATCTAAGCACCTCCCTGCAGACAAATCTAACATCCCAACAGCTTGAACTAATTGCCCAGCGTGAAGCCGCCCGCCAGACTGCCAACTGGGCCGAGTCCGATAAACTACGAACCGAGCTAAAGACTCAGGGTATTGGTTTAAGAGACACGGTCGAAGGAACTATATGGTTCCTTCTTTAGGCTGATCAGTGGCGTCAACATTCTTAATCTCACCGCGAGTATGCAGATAATCAACAACCACAACTCGTATGCAGCCCATGGCTGGTATTGCGACTAAACCACCAAGCAATCCACCAAAACTAACGCCAATAACTAGCGCCAGAAAAACCAGTAGCGGCGAAAGATTAGTGGTATTTGCTTGTAGCTTAGGTTGAATAATATAATTTTCAATATTTATGTAGAGTATGTAGTAGGCCAGTATAAATAGTGCCGCCCATGGTGAGTGCGACAAAGCTACTAAACTAATAATAGTCGCCCCAATCCAGTGCCCAATAAGTGGCACGAGTGCAGCAAGGAAGATAATTACCATCAGGGCTAGTGGGTTAGCTAAGTGAAAAATTAAAACTGGTGGCATGATAAGTACCGCTGCCAAGGCTGCTAGAAGAACCTGCCCGTTAACGTAGCCACGAATAACTTTATACATATCGTCAGATAAATTCTTAAGCCGTTTACTGCGACTGGCTGGAACAATATTATGCACAGTTGTGGCCCAATGAGGTCCCTCGATAAGCATCATAAAGGTTAGGACTAAAATAATAATAACCGACACTAGACTCTTGGCTAGTTGAGTAATTGAAGATACTGCACCACCAGCAAGACTGTGTAGCCTCGAAGTAATTTGATTAGATATGGTATTTTCCTGGCTTTGGAGGTGATATCTAGTAACAAACGAATTAATCGCACTATGCTTATCTCGGGCTTCTTGGATCAAGTGGGGGACATCATTTATAAAACTACGGGTATCACGAACAACTGTAGGAGTAACAAGAGCAATAAATCCGCCTAGAACAATGACTACAATCAGAAAAGCCAGTAGGGTACCAAGCGTTCGGCTATCGCGCTTCTTGCCAGGATAGGCTTTTGAAAGCCAATGAACTGGGGCGTTAAGTGCCAAAGCTAAGAAGAAAGCCGTAAAAATTAATACGAGAGCATGGGCAGACTTTCTGGCTGCAAGGAACAAAAGAAATGCGCCGACTATTAAAAGAATGGTTCGAACTACCGTTCGAGTTGAGATATTTAGCCAAACCTCGGTTTCCTCGTCTTTATTTCTTGGACTATCCATTAGTCTATTATCTCACGATTGTTAATCTATACAATAACAGAAGATTTAGCAGTCTTTAAGAGTAGTGCTTGAAGTGGTTTAGGTAGTTTAATCTGATACATCAGCTTCAACGAGTCAGTTCGCCTGGAAAACTTCTGATCACTGGTGATAAGTTTAAAATCATCGAAGATAACTTGGAAGTGTTGATCAGTTACTTCGCGGTCTAGGCATACCAACGTCCCAGACCAAACCTGAGCGAATTTGGCTTTAACTGGATTTTGGCAGTTATCCAGTCTAAGGAGTTCTGACATTGTACGCATATAGGTTTTAAAGTCATGAACATGCCAATCGATAAGTCGTTGTTTGGTGTCGCCTTTTTTAGGGGATTTAACTTTAAGATTATAAATTTTCTCAAGTAGCGAATCTGGTAAGCTGGTATTTTTAAGTACACTGGCAACCAAACGCCAACTCAAAATTCTCAGCAATATAGCGTAAACCCTGCGTTGATGCCTGCCCAGGGTATTTAAGTCGTCGTGATGGGCCATACCATCAATACTAATAACAATATTTACCTTGCGCGCCAAAGATGAATGACGTTGTAGCATACGCGTTACAATCACAGCCCCAAAGCCCATTCCAACAATAGTTACTTTTTTCTTACGAAAACGATAATTGACGATTGTAGCTAGGTACTCTGCCAGCTCATCAATGGTAGGTTTGTCGTGGATTTTGTATAAACTCTGATGATTATTAAAGCCCGGTAACTCGGCTACAGTGACATTCCCGTAACCTGCTAGGTCTTTGGCCAAATTAAAATAATTAACCAATGTCCCGAAATGACCATATATAACCAATATATCGTGTTTTTTATGAGCAGTAGCTGGGATATACAAAAGCTGACCGTCCAAACCTCCAAGGTTGACAGCTATAGAGAACTGGTCTGCTGGTGCTGATTTTTGAGCCATAGTCTTATTAAGACTTTACGCCAGATATACTCTGTTAACAAGCGAATGGATAAACTCTATGTTATTAGTGTATTATTAAGACATGCAGAATAATAACCTCAAGCTAAACTATAAAAAACCTATCGTTGCTATTGACGGGCAATCAATCTTCATTACCGATCAAGGGCCAATTAATCTTGTTTTCTTCCAGATCAGAGAGCAAGGGCCAGAAGGGGTGGAGGCTGATGTGGTTGCCGCTGTCAGACTGCATACCCTAGAAGAGCTTAAAGGTCTTCAAAAACTAATCGAAGACTCTATTAAAAAGCACGAGACCCGCGAACCGTAGCGGTAAAGCATATATCTTTTGTGTCTCGGTGGTAAATAAGGTAAAATCTATCTGTTATTGGGGCGTGGCCAAGTGGTAAGGCACCAGTTTTTGGTACTGGCATTCGGGGGTTCGAATCCCTCCGCCCCAGCCATGACATATTATTTATGAACGATTGCTTAGAACTTAGGAACCATAAGTTTAAGAATTATTATTTTAATCTGTTATTATAATCTGCTCTTTATCATTTGCGATAATCTGATACATTATTATTACCAACATGAGTATAGACAGCTATAAACGAAATGTTTCGAAGCGAGTAACCGGCCGCAGTTTCCCTACCTGCTTTCCTGCCGCTTTGGAACAAATATCTCCTAATCACGGATATAGACCAAATATTTACCGAGATTACTCAGATTTCATTAATTGGTACTGTTCGCTTACGCTTAAGGAGAGGGATAAGCGCCTTAATGAATACGAAGGCATGATTAGTCATATGGTAAAGCCTCTTGGAGGATTAGCCTGCGAAGATCTTGTACTTAGTAGAGCGACTACGCCTGCCGGGTTTCTACGAGTGGTTAGGCCACTACTGAGTGAAGGTTTTCGAGTAACCGTAGATATTAGTCGTAGTGGTGGGAAAACAGCTACGGTTCACACCGTAGGTTTATTGCCAGTTGAGACTGAAACGGATCACGTTACTCTCGTAAGTACCTCTGTACCTAATTGTCTATCAGGGATTGTCACTCTAAGACAAGTTGCAGATCACTTAGCAATTTCTAATTTAACCTATAGTGCAGGCTATCACCCAGTTAATAACGCCAATATATTAGCACTACCTCCGATATAACAAAATATCTTAGAACTAGTATTTTACGGAATAGCCAAAATAGACTTATTACAACATATTCTTGCTATTGTTAAATATTGAGTACCTCTATACAATTTAAAGACTATGTTAATATCTGTTAACGTTACCGAAAAATCATTCGGATCAAAAATTCTATACACTAAGCTTGAATTTGATATTCAAGAAGGTGAGAAGATTGGTCTAATCGGGCGCAATGGAATTGGCAAATCAACCCTAATCAACCTGATTAGCGGGCAGGACACTGACTTTCAAGGTGAGATTAAGGTAAAAAGTGGCACAATAATGGTTACAAGCCGTCAAGAACATCATGAATACGACAAGATGACTGTCCTTGATTATATTCAAGGAGATTTACCGGAATTTACAAAACTACACCATATTATTACCACTTATCCAGCTCAAATTCACGACAACAAACACAAACTGCAAATATACACAGATGCTATTGAGAGATTTAGCACTTTGGGCTATTTTGAGGTTGAAGAGGAACTGGCAAAATCTTTTAGTGAATATCAACTAGACCGATCCAAACTTGAAACCAAACTGGGCGATTTAAGTGGTGGTGAAAAAAGAATGGTTGAGCTGATTAAAGTACAACGTAGCCGGGGCGATATAGCACTTATCGATGAGCCAACAAACCACATGGATTACGTTGCTAAGAAAGCCTTCATTAAATGGATGACCCAGACAAAGGAAGCGATTCTAGTGATTACCCATGACCGCGACGTTCTTGGGGTTGTTGACCGACTTATCGAGATTCGAGACGGCCGGGCCTATGCTTTTAAGGGTAATTACGACCAGTATTTAAGGATTAATAAGAACCAGACTACCTCACGGGTTAATGAGTTCGACCTAACCCAACGCCGCATCGTTAATTTAAAAGACGATATTATTCGTTTTCGTCGTTTCAAAGAGAAGTCTCGCGATCCTGGAACCATAAAAAGGTTTAAACGTCTTGAGCAAAATGCCGAATCAGAACTACTCAGGTTAAGCGATATTGCTAAGCCTTCAATTTGGATTGACCGAGAATCAGCCGGTGAATTGAACCCTAAAATGGCAGTAGCCTATACCAAATATAAATCAAAAAATATCATCCTCGATACCAAAAACTCTAATAATGAATCAAGTAGATTACTGGTTAAGGTCGTCAATCTAAGCCTTGGGTATAATGAGGCGCCATTATTTAAGGGTATGACATTTAGCGTACATGAGGGTGAACGGGTACGTTTACACGGTAGAAACGGCGCCGGAAAAACAACCCTCGTTAAAACTATTATGGCTAGATTAAACGAGCTACCCGTTGAAGCCACAATTTTTGACGGTTCAGTGATAGTTGAGCCGGGCATTAAAGTCGGACACTACGAACAGGAGATCGACGCAAAGTATCTAGAAATGACGCTCGCCTCGGCAATTGAAGCCGTTGCTAATGAGCAGGGTGCCAGAGTTAATGATCAACGCATTAAACAGTTAATGTCAAACTACCTATTTAATCCAGCGGTTGATGGATCAACCCAAATTAACAGATTAAGTGGTGGCCAAAAAGCCAGGTTCCAGGTAATTAAAATGTTAATAAACGAACCCCAGATACTGATTCTAGACGAAGTCACAAACCACTTAGATCTCCCAAGCATTGAAGAGCTTGAAGACGCAATGGAAAAATATAGCGGTGCCATCATCTATATCTCGCACGACAGCTACTTTGCCAACCGCTTAAAAGGTAAGACTGTGGTTATCGGGCAATAGAGAGATAATTCCACAGAACAATATTAAATGGCAACAATAGTACTGCCCATTATTTAGGTAGCTTTACGGTTATCTTCTCATCAACTCTTTGCATACTAGATCTGGCTTGTTTAAGATATGCTACCCTATCGCTGTCGGTTGGGAGACCCTGCAAGCTTCTAGGGAATAAGTGGTAGGCTCTAATCACGTCGACCTCAGCAGCGTATAGGAATACTTCTGCCTGTAAGTAAATCCAAAATAACAAACCAACGACTAAAGCAAATGTTCCATATATACTGCTTAGCCCTTTTAGCTCATGAACCATAATAAAACCCCCTAGGGTTTGAAGTATTTGCAGGCCTATGGCTGTTATAGCTGCACCAACTATTACTTGCTTAACTCTCTTATTGCCGGCTATAGCTAATTTGAATATTAATATAAAAGTTAACCATAGAAGAAATAAGCTCGCTGCGGTAGTGATTAGCTTAACAAAAAGCGCATGGCCGGGGGTGGCTGTATAGCCGGATACTATCGACGCTATAAGAAGACCCGCTCCGCCAACTATGATAATACCAAGACTGCGAAACAAGTTTTTTATAAATGACGGCCTCTTAAACTGAGGGATATACCATATCGAATTAAGGGAGTACTGCAGGGTACTGGCTATGCCTCTAGCGCCATATAGAGTTATGGCTAGACCGATTATTAGAGCAACCCCTGTTTCTGTTGGGTCATGTATGGAATGCTGCAGCTGATTCCCGACAATTGGAAAATAGTGAACCGTGCTGGTTACTATCTTCTCCCTTAAGGAAGAATTGCTTTTCAACAGTAGCTTAGTCAGGCTAGTAAAGACAACCAACAGAGGGAATAGTGATAAAAATCCGTAGTACGATATTACTGCGCTTTGATAGCCACAGTTATCCTGACTATACTTCTTGATAATCGCATACAAAAAACCCGTGATAGTATGCCTGCGTTGGAAACTATCTATAGATTGGGTTAGCTTCGTCAATCGGTTCATTTACTACTAGTATATGCTTCCGAGGGGTGATAAGTAATCAACGGTCGCGATTTTATTTTTTGAAATTGGAAATAATTTTAAAAACACTACTGGAAAATAGCGGTCTGCCAAAACACAGCCTATAGTGACCTTGCATCTCTAGGAGACTTATAAATGGCGTATGGTATCAAGGCTAGCCAAATACTACATAGCGTGATGTAGTAGTCCTGCGACCAGTTACCATTTTTACCAGGAGTTATGGCTTGAAATAGCGATATAAGACCGAAAGCTATATACCCCACTAACAAACTGTTAAGCAGTATATTTTTCCGTTGATGAAGCCATAAAAATAATAGGCTAAGAAATAAAAAGACCGAAGCCATAATACTGAAAATACCGTGATACAAAAGCAAATGGTCTTGAGTGAAACTAGTGCAAGTCTGCACACCCGGTACGCACCGTTCCGGCAATAAAGCGTCGACGATTGTGCCAGCCCCAAATAATATTATGCAGCCTAAAGATATACGTATAAATCTCTGCGCCCGACTAGAACCAAACCTTTGCCACAGTATCCAACAAAGAATAATAGCAAGCAGGCTACTTATTATATCGCCACCAATAAATACCCAGTTATAGGGTTGACCTATTGCCTCCAAACCACTTGCCAAGCTATTTTTAGAGACAGCCGGATTCAACCAGTGGCCAAGTGGCCAAGAATTATATAGCACGCCGGCACAGACACTAAGTACCGTAAGTCTTACCCAGTAAGCCTTTAGTAAAAGCATAAGTTTAATTGTATCGTAAATGATTATCTATTAGTTAATCATTGAGAAGTTATTGGCTCCGCGTAGCGTCATGACCAAGTTCTCCCGCCGTAAAAGCCAGCCCAGCAAAAAACCGATTTAATATCTATAGTGCCTGGTCGATGTAGCTAACCGGGGGCAGTGGTTGCTCTTGATCGTCCCACGGTAGCCCGATGCCTGAGTCAAAGATACCATTAGGCTCTAGTGTACCACCGGAACTATATTTATTTGTTACACCCCAGGTAGTTACCCCTACACAGTTGCTTTCGGCCAAGCAGGCGGTCATAACGTCACCAAAAACTGGATATTCACTTTCACTGCTGACGTCTAATTCTGACACCCGAGCCTTTAGGCCCATTGACGCCAATGTCTGAAACCGACTTTCGAGTGCACTAATGTTAATGTGGGTGTCTGAAGAGTTTGTATCGCCACTGTCAATATGAGCCTCAAAACCAATACCGGTAAGCGGTGCGCCCTCAGCTTTAAGTATTTTGATCAGGGTGACCATTTGAGCAAATCTCGAGGCATCCGACTCCATTCCAAAATCATTTATCCATAGCTGAGCCGATGGGTTAGCGGCGTGGGCCGCCTTAAGGGCTAAGGCTATATAACTCGGGCCCATGGCGTTATACCAAATATTTTGACGCAGACCATCTAAGCCGGGGGTTGTATCGTAATCGGCTAATGGCTCATCAATTACATCCCAGCTACTAACGGTGCCCACATAATGTTCCATGACGGTTGTTATATGATTCACCATGACGTTCTGCAGAGCACTGGGATCGTTTTTGGCTACACTTTGAACCCAGGCTGGGTTTGCTTCGCCGAATACCAGAGGGCCTCCCTGGACTGTCATTTTGGCTTTTAAGGCCATATCGACAACTCCGTCCATGTCTGCAAAGTTATAGTCAGATGGAACGTTACCGGGCAGCGGCTGTATAAATTGGAACTTACTTACGTTTTCGGCAGTCACGGCATTGTAATTACCAAGAATACTATCATACGTTGAATCAGCAACCATCGGTCCGGGAGCAACAGCCGCACCAATTAGGAAGCCAGGTCTGATTTTTTGTGCCAGAGCAGCAAAGCCAGTCGGCAGCTCGGTAATTTGCGGCACGGTATTAACGACCGTCACCGTACCACCATCAAGGCCTTGAGGGCTCAATTGGTTAACCTGGAAAGCGCTGCCACTTGCTAGCGCGTCAAACCCAAACCAAACATTACCAGTTTTAAAGATGTTCATATCCGATATTTGGCTACCCACAGTTTGGTTATCAACAGCAAAACTGAGCTTGCCTTTAATGTCGCTTACAACAACCAAATGGTTGGTTGAAGCAGTAATAGTGGCACTTAAATTTTCGACGTTATTACTAGAATTCTGATTTCTAACCGTGACTGTAAAGGCGCTCCCATTGATTCCCATGTCAAGCGTGCCGATCTCAGCCCGAAATTCATCTTCAATCAGAGGGGGCGTACCATATAAGCTAACTTGACTATCGGCACTGACGCCTGAAAGCTTATAAGTTACCTGAAAATCGCCAGTAACTTGCAGACGTTCGCCGAAAAGATTAACTGGTGGATTAATCTGATTTGGCGTACCGTCTTGGTTAACGATTGCCAGGTTGGTGCTGCTAACATTAAGTAGGTCAGAAGCGCCTCCGGTTGTTACCCCAGCCAGTTGCCAGTTGCTGCCAGCTGCTAATGGATCAAGCGGGCTTCCTACGAGTGGGATTCCTACAAGTGGGCTTCCTGTCAGAGTGGCGATCTTAGGGGTTAATGACCGGAGAATTGGGCTCGGCATGGCGTTTACTAAGCCATTTTGATGTATATAAATAGCTAGATTTAGCCAGACCACTATGAGGATTAGACCGATAACTCCGTGGAGCTTTTTAGAATTTTTCTTACGTTTCATATTTATACAATATAACATTTTTTTGACTAAATAATAAACTTTATGGTGATACTGCTTATGGTTACTTTGGCCGATTTATTACCGATCTGCCCCGAGAGACTCATAATGCAAATACACTAATAAAGTTCTAGCTTCATCGATGACGCCTGCCATAGATAAAGTGCCGGTAGGTATAAGACTAATCTACTATTTACAAATATCTCTAGCTCTTTGGTCAGTGGGTAGACCTGAAAATTCTTCACGACTTAACAGTGTCTGATTGCCATACTTCTATTTACTGTGCGGCAACAAACAATTATTTCTTGGTTATTTAATTTTTTGAGCTGCTACTTCGAGCGAGTTTCTTTGCCAGTGTCTTTACCTTTGAAGCATTTTTTTTCGTAGACCCAAGCACATACTTAACGAATGTACCTTGATCCCCACTCATGACCATTTTTCGGCGCATAGCAAGTCCAAGCGTTGTTATGCCTGCAGCTACAAGTAATACTAAGATCCAAAAATAAGTATAAAAACTTGTCGTATCGGCTGTGCGTCGGAAATTAATTTTCTTGGCGTTGTTCTTTTTTGTCGATGCGTTTGAGACTTTTCCTTTTGCTGTTGGGGCAGTGCTTGTTGTAGTCGATGTAGGTGCTGGTGTAGTTGACGTAGTAGTTTTAGTTCCGCTGCCATTTGACCGACTGCCCGTGCTTCCTGAGCCTCCAGTAGTGGTTGATGGAGGTGTAACCGGAGCAGGGGTTGTTAGGTTAAAGCTGCCAGCATTATTAACGCCGTCCCAAATATTTGTGCCAGCACTCTCAATAAGTGAAGAACTGGCAAAGTTAATCGTCGAGCTACCCGTTCCGACCAGTACTGTAAAGTCAATCGTCGCTACTTCCGTACTTCCTGAAGCAGTCGAGCCAGCTGGTGTTACGTAACGGGAAATGCTTACATTGCCAGATCCGCCAGTTGATGAAACATCGCCGCCAAAGCTCCCAGCAGCTGGGCTGATACTAACAAATTGCAGCTGTGAAGCATTGTAAGTTAGATTAGCGGTTACAACATTAACGCTGGTGCCGTTTTCATAAACCCCGACGACAAGACTACTATTTAGGTTGTAGCTGCCGCTAGCCGGCGATAGGCTGAATGACGCTGTTCCTAGGGCGTTGGACGTAGCCGGTATTACTGCAATGATTAATGCCGCTGCGATCGTGGTTAGTAAACTAAATAAAGTTATTCTTTTCATAATCTAAAGACCCCAATGTGTTAATAATATTGATAAATCTGCGGCATTGACTGTACCGTCACCGTTTAAGTCGCCTTGGGCAGCTGTCGCTCCGGTTTTACCCCAGTTACTGAGTAATATTGATAAATCGGCGGCATTGACTGTACCATCACCGTTTAAGTCACCGAGGACAGTAGCGGGCGGAGTCGTAGTAGTTGAACCGATGGCGCTTTCTGGATACATCTGAGCGTTATCGTAGTAGCCGGTAAGAGCGGCGCCACTAGCGACAACCTGCAAACGAGCCGAGGCGACGCTGGTTGAGCTCGGGGTGTAAGTAAAGTCGACATCGCCGACCTGGATGGCGTTGGCTGATACTGCTTGCCCTATTAGGCCGGCATGATACTGGTCAGATATCCAAGTGCCAGCGGCGTTATATTCATCAACGATGAAGTCAACTTCACCGCTGGTAGACGTAACGTTAAGAAAGTTATTAATAATATAGGTCTGGGTCGGATCAACCGTGACGGTTGGCGAGTACAGGTGATTGTTTGTTGTGCTTGAAGAGTTAGACAAATAAACACTGTCTAGGGCATTTTGTGACGATCCCTGACAGTAGTCACCGTGTCCATTTATGGCTGAGAAGTTACCTGCTGTCGTGGTGGTAGCAGCTTGTTGATCGGCTGTAATAGCTGTAGCGTTATCGGTTGTCCAACCGTCAGCAATTCCAGCCGTAAAACATCCGTTGGCAAATAGATTAGTACTGCTTGTAGGAAAACCAGCTGTAGTAGTTACGACTGGAACATTCTGGGCCTTAAGATAAGCTGCTACCTGGTCGAGCTCGGTTGTACCCCACTGGTAATCGTCATTTGCTGTACTAGGGCTAGGTATGACATCGTGAAAACTCAGGACCAGCCATTCATTAGAAGACATCGCCGTGTTGATCCACGCTTCAACTTGTGCAACAGTAACCGTCCCTTGGACCTGTTGATCGACAAGTAAGGTACCGTTATATGGGAAGACATTGAAGCCAACATCTTGGAAACCTCGAGCATCGGTGTAGTATTTGTCAACTTCTGCAAGTCCAGCATTATTATAATCGCCAAAAGGGAACGCGAATGCTGTAGGATTTTTGATACCTTCAGTAATTAAGGTTTGTTGACTATCAGCCAGTTCGCCATCAATTTGTTGGGCAGTTTCAGTAGGGACGCCAGCGCAGTCATTGGCTAAGCATGGAGTGGTAACAGTATGAGACCCGACCTCCCAACCATATGTATTCTGAAGAGCTTGAATTTGCGCCCATGTCATCACATTACTAGCGTCATTTGACTCACATACTAAACCCGTACCAATACAGCCTGTAGGCACATATTCTGTGGCTGTTAAACCATAATTTGCAAGAATGGGAGCGACGTTGGTATACGCACTCGCAAGTCCATCGTCGAAGGTTAAGCTGACTTTCGGTCCAATAGTATACGGGATAGTAGCGGCTGCAGCGATCTTGTAACTATTAAGGGCAATAAGCGACGGCAAAAGAATAAGTCCCACAAAAACGAGTGGAGCGCGTTGCTTGAAAGTTGAAAATGATTTGATAGACTTCATCTTTACGATATGGTTAATTATCTAAGAAAAGTCCCACCTAACTTCTCACGATTTTCCTTTAAATTCTATAATAGCACTGTGTTGCATATAGCGCAAGTACATTTTTTAAATGCTTATGCCTGTCATTGTTTTTTATTAATATTAGGGTATAATAGTTATTCTATAATGTCTACCGAGGACCTAAGATCACCAAACCCACGGCCAACCCAGCGTTTTGTTGGGCTAGGTAGATTGTTAGCGGATGATAAATGGCTTGGCGAATTTTCCGAAAATATTAATCAGGTGACTCAAGGCTATGATTTAGAATTTAAACCAGAAATAACTCCTGCAATTTTTTATGTCACAAAGGGCGCTATAAACAGGTCAACCTCTCAGGCTGAAGCACCGATGCTAGAGGGGCTGCAAAGAACGTCACAAGTAATCGCAGAAGTGATAAATGCCAATATGGTTGATCGCCGAATCGCTATCCGGGGTTTATCTGTGACTCTCGGGAACTTTACTTTTAAGAATATCCCAGAAAAAGGCAAAGGGTACGGGGATTCCGCAGATAAATTCTATGGTATTAGCGCGAGCTTCCAAGACGATATTGGCAGAGGTGACCGCAGCGCCGCGCTTATTGATAATGAAAGAGCTGTGTTTCGCAAAGTATACGGCGCAGAACCGCCCCAAACGGATAGGAATGGCCTACCGATAATTAAAATGCGACTCGGTACCTTAAGACATCGAACAGACATCAAACGAGAATTCGGTGAAAATGACTGCGATGAGTTGTACGAATTATCGTCAAAAAATCTACATTTCCGCCAAATCACCGGCTTGTGGTAATCTTTAGAACCAATATACTAGCCTCATTTGCTCTTTAAACTATAGGCTAAATCAATCGTTAAGGCCGCAGTCCAAGAAAAATTATTAGCTCCATGAGCAGTGCCCGATTTCGGATCAAAGTATTCATAAAATCCAGACTTATTTACTAAATCGAGAGTCGCTAAAGTTAATACACGAGCCTGGGCATGAAAGCCATAACGTTTCAATCCATCGATAATTAGCCAGTTCGTGTTAACCCAGGTCGGTCCCTGCCAATACCTATCTCGGCTAAACCAGTGTGAACTAGTCGGGACGCTCGGCAAGGGGAACTGCACCCCAAAGTTATCTTTGTCTTCGAGCATCTTAACTAGAGCAGCAGCCCGTTCGTGGCTGATAGTGCCAGCATACAGTGGCATAAGAGAACCGATCGATAGTTCCTTAATTAATTTATTGGATGTATACTCACGCGAGTAAAATGCTGAGTCATCGTTATCCCACAAACTATCCAGAGCCCGAGAAGTCTTGCCGACATGTCGCTGCAGCTCTTTGGGCAGATTTGCTCTGATTGTCACAGCAATCTCATCCAAAAGATTGTTGGCTCGAATTAGAATGCTGTTGTAGCTGATATCTTGAATAGCAAAAGATGGATTTTTCAATATAGTTAGACTGTCGTATTTACGATGGCGTATTCTGTGCAAGAGTATATATAATGCCAGGGCTTCACTATTGGACGCTCGTTCGCCCTTATTAACAAACTTATTGTCAACCCTTAGACTATCCCCCAGTTTATCAATTAGTGGGATATCGAATATATTTAACCAACTAGGCCAGGAGCTAGCCTGTAACTCGGATATGCAGGGCGGACTGGTATCCAGTCCGGTTTCCCAAGGATGCAGCTGGACTACTAAGCCCTCAGAGCGTGGATCTCGCTCCTTATAAAGCCATAGATGATAGGCCGAAAGTCGCGGAAAAACGCTTTTATACCAGGCTAGTCTTTTGGGGAGGGGTAGCTGTCGGCCAATCCGAACAATAGCCTCAGCTAACATCGGTGGTTGAGAGATACCGCTGGTAGCTAAACCCTTAACACTGGCTGGGCTGACCCAGCTTCGCCAAATTTGTCTATCCCAAAAATAGCGCCGTTCATTACTAAAGATAATGTGCGGTATCATACCATCGGACCACTGGGCATTCAGTAAGCTAATAACCTCAAGTTTTGCCCGCTCGATGTCATAATGACTCCGACCAATGGCAACGAAACAACTATCCCAGAGCACTTGATGGGGGTATAACCCCGCAGAAGGTACTGTATGGCCACTTTGGTAGTTACCATCCAGCACTCGCTGGGCCCTTATAATAAGTTTTTTTAAGTTTTCGGAGGCTTCAGGCCTAGGCTTATTGTCTATATGATTTAGATCACTCATGTGTTTAGTTATTCTAACAAATAAACATACTGAGTATCGCCGAATTAATACAAGATTTACGGTGCTATAATATAATGAGTGAACCGCAATCTCTTTCCTGAATTATTCCCTACAGACTCACCGGCTGTAGTCGAGACCTACAACAGCGCATTTGGTGACGCCATAGCTACCCACTTAGCGGTACCGGGAGTCACCGGGGAAGAACTAGCAACAATGTCCGATACTGAGTTTGTTGAAGTAATCAAAAGTTCTGAGAGACAGCCGCTAAACCCCATAACCATAGCCAGAGAAACCCTCGGTCTAGAAGAAGGCACGCCAGTCATCGAAATCATGGCAGGTTTTAAAAAAGCCTATCAGGATTTGATCGCCGAATACGAGGATAACGGAGTTGACGGTAGATCAGCTCTTTTAAATGCCTCCAATCTTATTGGACATACCGAGGCCTATATTACTGGATATTCTAGAGATCTAGGTAGATTAACGAACAAAATGGTACTTTTGGATGCTTCTTATAAGATGCCAACCCGCTGGCTTGATAAAATCTGGGTCCCCCAGGAAGACGCCCACGACCGACTATGGTCATTAATGATGGGCGGTCTTTCGGACGACGATATGGAGGTGTTCTATAAAGACCATGCTCGTCATATGCAGATCGGCGTACACCTTCCGGTTACATCTATCCTACCGACCCAAACTTATCTGATGCAACAAGAAGGTAGCACCGTCCCATCTTATGGCAATACCGCGGCTCTTTATGGCCCTGTCTTAAGAAAACCAGCCCTAAGAATAAGGGAAGATGAAGCTAGGCATAGACGAGAGTATCAAGCTGTTACCAAAAAATTAATGGAAGTTGACCCAGATGCTGTTGTGGTTGCAATTAAAAATGAGTTTGATAATTTTGCCATGCCGGGAAAAGATGGAATAAGAAATTATAACTCCAAACAGTTCGATGCACTGATCAATGGGATACTCGATCCCGTCTCGATACTTGAGGTACAAATACCAATGATAAATCAGCTAATAGAAAAAGCAGTGGTTAAAACCAAAGACGCAAAAGCGGCTCAAGGCGCATTACTTGATGAAAAAGGTAGATACAGTTTAGACGAGAAGGCTAGTCGTGAACTCGATTTAGCATCAAGACGTGAGCGAGCCATTAATAAGGCTACCAAAAAGGGAAGCCTGATCCCAGCAATTGTTGGTGTAACAGTTCTTACCGATAAGCGATCGGGCGAATTAACTTTCCCGATGAGTAAATAGCGCTTATTACTACTTAATTCTGATACCAGTCGACGTTATCTAGATATGCCTGAATGCCAGCATTACCAACTACTATAACCTGTAAACTCGCCTGAGTTACACTAGCTGAACTCGGAGTATAGCTGAACCCTAGGGTGTTTGCTCCCAGAGTATGGTCGCCGGTTTTGTATTGTCCAGATATCCACTGTCCAGTACTATTATATTCATCAACATAGTAAGCAACTTCGCCACCGGTTGCTGCTGTAGTATCTTTCACTAAGTTCAACCAACTGGTGAAAGTGTAGGAGTGTGTCGAGCTGACAGCAACTTTAGGTGAAAATAGGTGACCATTGGCTGTAGTTGTCCCGGATTGCAGTGAAATGGAATCTGCAGGACTAGTCGGACTACCATTGTTAGATGTATTGGCAGTAATGTGAGTTGGGTCATCAGTAGACCAACCATCGGCTAATCCAGCTGTAAATGTTCCATTGGCCAGTAAGTTTGTTGGCGGAGGTGTCGTAGTAGTGGAGGTTTCCGGGAACATCTGCGAATTAGCTAAGTAGGCAGTTATGCCAGAGTTAGCCGTTACTACTACTTGGAGGCTAGCTTGGGCGACGTTTGGAGAAGAGGGCTTATAGGTAAAGTTCATGTCTTCCACGAAAGAACTTGTCTCTTGTTTCAACCATTGTCCTGATATCCAATTACCATTGGCGTCGTACTCATCAACATAGAAGCCAACTTCACCACTTGTGATAGTTGCCACATTTAAGAAGTTCTTTAGAATGTAAGTCGTTCCAGTTGTAACGGCAACTTTAGGTGAAAATAGGTGTATTGCTTTTGTCGTAGAAGTAAACTTGATGGAGTCGGTCGGGTTAGGATAGCTGCCGTTATCGGCAGTGTTGAGGCTAACATTTGCAGGCGCATCGGTAGACCAACCATCGGCGATACCGGCGCTAAACGAACCATTAGCTAACATGTTTGTTGAGCTAGTCACCAGCCCTTGATCAACGTGCACAGACTGGATTAGACCGGCGGTTTGCTTAGCCTGTACGTAGGCAGCAATTTGAGCCAGCTCTGCCGTGCCGTATTGATAATTATCAGGTGTCTTGCTAGGGGTGGCTTCAATATCATGAAAAGTTAGAACCAACCACTGGTTATTAGCTATTGCGGTGTTAATTTGAGCTTCAATAGTAGCAACCGTGTCGGTAGTCTCCAGAACCGTAGTGTCTTGTAAGTAGTAATCACTATATGGCCAAACGTTGGCATTATTAGCAGCGTTCTTAAACTGTCGCATCGAGGCATAATATTTAGCAATTTGGGCTAAAACGTTATTATTGTAGTCCCCATATGGTGGCGCGAAATCTGTGGCATTTATGCCATGGGTGGCAAGGGCACTCTGGCTATTAGCTAGTTCGGCATCAACCTGGGCAGTAGTTAGCGGAGCAGGATTGGCGCAGTCAGAGGGATCGGTCAGAGCACTACTAGCCAAACAGACGTGGTCAACAGTGTGTGAGCCAATTTCCCAGCCATCGGCCTGCAAGGCCTGCAATTGGGTCCAACTCATATAAGTAGTGCTTTGGTTAGCATTGCAGGTGTTTGGCTCGGTTATCATGCCAATACAGCCAGAGATTGCATAATCTGTACCGGTAAGTCCATAGGCAGCTAGAGTTGGTTCAGCTGCTGTATATGTACTGGATAAACTATCATCAAAAGTAAATGAAATTCGAGCAGCTGGTGAAAGGGCCGTGCCGGTTGAGACGGCGTGAGCGGCAATTGGGGAAAATAAAGTCAGGCATAATGTACTAACGCTGAAAAGCATTACAGCCCCGAGTAGGCCGATTCGTCGGTCTAGGTTTTCTATCTTATTAGAATATTGTTTGACTGCCTTAAACATAATCTCTTCACCGTCCTTTTTCCATTAATTTACTAACTTATATTACAACTGTTATATCATAATGATATATATTATGCAAGTATATTATTAAATAATATATATAGTCAAGCGGTTTCATTATTAATAAACAATGCCGGTTTATTGGGGTAAGCATAAGTATTTTATATAATATACTTTACAAACCTGCGCGTTTACTGTACAATATGATTTAATTCGAACTTAAGAGAGGTGAATTTAAACTAAACGATTAGTTTAAGGACAAATCTCCAACAGTAAGAAGCATAATAATATAAGGAGAAATGACTATGTACGGAGGAAAAGGCGGCGGCGGAGTAGCTAGCATAGCTGGCGGTGCAATCGTATTACCTAACACAGGTGGTCATTTAATACTTGTAATAGTTGCTATAACAAGTATTGTGATTGGCTCAGCGATCCTTTTGTCCATCTTTGGACGATGGGTTGCTAAAAAAGCCTACACCAAGGGTTAAGTAGTATAGCTAAATAATTAATTTATGGAGGGTTCTTTGCTCAACGTGAGTAAAAAGAACCCTCTTATTTTTTAAGATTAACTATATATATGAAAATCACTAAAATCAGCCTAATTGTCGGTCTAGTATTCTTGGCCATTGGCGTTAGCTTAATTCTTTATATATTTAGTTCGCAGGCAGTGAGTGCCACGGACATCATCAATCCCCCAGAATTTAAGATAAGCCAATCGGCGCCAAACGATACCGAGATAATCGGAATGCCAGATGAATTAATTATCCCCAGTCTAAAAATGGATCTGAAGGTGATTCCTGGATATTATAACGCCAAAACTCAGACCTGGAATCTAACCCTGAACGAAGTCCAGTACGCCACGATTACTCCTGAGCCCAATGACTTAGAAGGTGACACCTTCTTCTATGGCCATTATCGTACAGAAGTCTTTGCCTATTTGCACACCATAAAAGGTAATGCTCAGGCAATTGTTAAAACTACCAACGGACATACTTTTTATTATCAGCTAAGTTCTATCCGCACTACTACCCCCTACGATGACAGTGTATTCAGCTATAGCGGTCCTCCAATATTAACAATTCAAACTTGTACAGGGCTTTTCTTCCAGAATCGTCAATTCTATACATTTAACCTAGAGAAGGTTGTATAGGCTTCATTATGCCAATCTTCTTTTTATACATTCTAGCTAGCGCTAACCTAATATGCATGATCCATATTGGTCTATATTCTATTGGGGCAAACAGCTATGACATAATGCGCTTCAAGAAAGAACACGATTTGTTAAAGTTAAAGCGTCAGTCCGACCCATTGGCAAAAGCTCCTCGTTTAAAGTTAGTCAGCGTGGTTATCCCGGCTCATAATGAAGCCCCCGTTATCCGTCGAACCATAGATGCTGTTTTGGCAAATAGTTACCGAAAAATTGAGGTTATAGTTGTCAATGATGGATCAACGGACAAAACCGCTGAAATTGTCCTGGCTTACATTGAACGGCTTAAGACAAGCAAAAACATGAGAGTTTGGTCGTATTTTGATGCCAAAGGCTATGCTGGCAGCCATAAGCTCCGTTATATCCGAATTCATCGTACTAAGTGTTATGTAAAGCTTGTTAACCAAAAGAACCAAGGCAAGGCAACGGCCATGAATAACGCTATTAAAAATTATGTTAATGGGCAGCTGATCATGTGCCTTGACGCCGATTCTATACTCCACCCCCTGGCAATAGAAAGAGCCGTTAGTTATTTTAAAAGCGAAAATGTTATTGGTGTGGCAGCTAATGTCCGGGTAATTGAAAGTCCAAGTATCTTGGGTAGGGTGCAACGCTTTGAGCATATGATCGGCTATCGATCTAAGAAATTCTACAGTATGACCAATAGTGAGTTCATCATCGGTGGCGTAGCATCCACCTACCGGAGAAGTATTATGGCGAAGGTTCAGTTTTTTGATGATGACACAATGACAGAAGACATTGGGCTAAGCCTAAAGATTGTTGCGCGAGTAGGTAACCGCAAACATCGCATAGTTTATGCCTCAGAGGTCGTAGCCTTAACAGAGGGTGTTGGATCAATCGGCGATCTGATGAAACAAAGATACCGCTGGAAAATGGGAAATCTACAGAACATATATAAGTATCGGCATCTGATTGGACGATATAAGCCAAGTCAATATAGCAGGATGCTGACACTTTACCGCTTACCGATGGCATTACTAAGCGAAGTTCTTTTAGTAATCGAACCTTTGCTGCTAACCTACATTGTTTACCTAAGTGTCCACTACCATACTTTTGGGATTGTTATTGGCGCCTACGGCACGATAACCCTCTATACAATGAGTGTTCTATGGCCTGACGAACATTTAACAACAGCCAATAAACTCAAGATGAGCTTATCGGCAATCTGGATATATGGACTTTTCTATATTATGGACGTCGTCCAACTATGTGCGATGTTTAAAACCTTGCGTCTGCATGACCTCATAGTCCACCGCGAAAAAAGCTCATCGACTTGGATATCACCCAAACGAGCTAGCCAAAACACCAATATTTAGCTCTAAGTGCTAGGTTGTCATTGAACTCTTTGTGGTATCTTTTTACTAATTCGTTAATGACAAAACGTACTTTTGCTTTTGTACGTTTATGAATAGATTTGTACCTGTTAATTATTGTCCATATTGTTTACTATTATATATATTTATATATATCTAAAATATTAATATCAAACTATTAGTATTTATTACAAATTCATCAACTTTATTACTAGAACATCTAAAAAATCTAAAGTTATAGCAAAAATATCTCTATCGAAAATACACTAGAAGATAGTATTGTTCCGGTTATGCTTTTTATTGTTATATGTTGTAATTTAGTATTTGTCAATATTAAGGAGTACAATGTTTATACATAACTTGGAGGAGTTCTATGAACTATTCAAATAGTATTTTAAAAAACCTCAAAATAAAATCTACAATAGTATTAACAACTCTCGGATTAATTCTCGGCGGAGGAGGTCTTTCACTAGCTTTACCCGGCACAGCCTACGCCAGTCCCACTGTAATCTATAATAATATTCCGAACCCAACACCTGGAAACCTTCCTAGCGATGGGTTCGAAGCTACATCAACTTCAGAGTTTGGTGGGCAAGTTCAATTTGCTGGTACTACTAGATATAATCCTGTAGTCACAGTATTAATGAGTAGCTGGGGTTGCCAAGCGGGTGGTTGGAGCACAGATAATTGCGTAACAACGCCAGGCGCCACATTCTCAGAGCCTATTACCCTTAATATCTACAATGTCAACGCAGATAATTCACCCGGTTCACTAGTATCTACCCTAACAGAAACCTTTAATATTCCATTTCGTCCATCGGCGGATGCCACTAATTGTACTGTAGGCGAGTGGTACGACGCCACTGACGCAACATGCTATAACGGCTTAAATACACCTATTTCTTTTGACTTTACTGGGCTAAACGTAACATTACCAAACAACGTCATTATTGGAGTAGCCTATAACACTTCTGATTACGGCAGTACTCCATACGGCGATGCAACAACATGTCATTCAACACTTGAGGGATGTGGTTATGATTCTTTGAATGTAAGTACTAATCCATTACCATCAGTAGGTACTGCATTGCCAACAATAAATGATGCTTATCAAAGCTCAACATGGGCGGGAGCATACTGTGATCTTGGGGAGGCTGGAACAGGTACATTTAGACTTGATGCAGTATGTTGGACTGGCTATTTACCAGCATTCGAAGTTTCAGCTAGTAGTACTATCACGCTTTCAGCACCACATATTACTTCACCCCACAATGGAGCCACTCTCACCAGCGCTCAGTTTACAAAAGTTAATTGGTCTAATGTCAGCGGTACATCTCCGGTTACTTATCAGTACCAAGCTTTCTATGATTCCGGCTATACAAACCCTGCATATTCATCAGGTTGGCTAACTGCATCTGAGATCCCAACGCCTGGTACTCCTGTCGGGAATTACTTCATACAGGTTAGAGCTAAAGATGGTAATGGGGACCTCAGTCAGTGGAGCAATGATGCTACCAACCCATATTTGATAACAGTAGTAGCAGAAGTCCCTCCACCTACAACAAAAGCTGATTGTTATAACAATGGTTGGGAGATCTACAATACACCGAGCTTCAATAATCGAAACCGTTGTATAGACTATGTGATCAACCACGAACATAAGATCAGCGGAGATGTTAAATACACTGCTTACGGTCTTAAGAGAGAAGCCAACTTTAACATGAACACCGCAGACAACGACGGTTACTTTAGCTATTCTGATGCTAATCATGGCTGGTACAAAGTAAAAGTTTCAGATGTTGCAGTAAAAGGTAATGACGGCTACTTCACTGGAGTGATCACTAAGGCCAGTAACAAATCCTGGGTTGGCCAATGGCTATTCGCTAAAGTACAAAACGGTAAGCCAGACATGATTTGGGGAAGCTTTACTACACAATCAGGTGGTCAGAATGGTGTCACTAATATGTCATCTCCAGCAGATGGACCTTTCAACGTTACTAACGGTAACTTAAAAGTTAACTAAATAAGATTGAACTTACCAGAGTAATGCCCGATTGATAATAACTGGGCATTACTTAATCCGTGAATCTCTTCTGGTATGATAACTCAATGAAGTCCTACCAATACATCCTCCTAGACTGGGACGGAAATCTTGCTAGAACTACCCAGATATGGGTTAATTCAACGATTATCGTGCTGGAAAGAAACAAATATAAGCACAACAAACAGCAGGTTCTTAAGGGTTTATCAGATCTACATACATTTTTACTCGAGCTCGGCATTAAAAACGTTGAAGAAACTGTTGAAGAGATTAGAGCTGAAGTTCATAAGCTACTTCCAGGAGTAGAACTTTATCCCGACGCCTTATACGTTCTTGAAACTATGAAGTCTCGAAGCAAACAACTAGCACTCATAACTACATCCCATCGGCACCTAATAAACCCTGTGTTAAAACGATTTAATTTAACTAATCTCTTTGAAGTAGTCGTTACTAGAGATGACGTTAGCAAGCCAAAACCACACCCCGAACCACTTGAAAACGCAATAAAACAACTTGGTGCAAGCAAAGATCAAACAATTATGATAGGGGACAGTGGGGCGGATATTGCTGCCGCCAACAACGCAGAGGTAGATTCAATACTATTTTTCCCACCAGAACATGAGAGATTCCACGATATTGATAAACTAAAAGAGCATAAACCAACTTACATCGTGAGTGATTTTCGTCACATACTCGATATTATTAACTAGTATAATTTACCATTAGTGATATAGTAAGTTTAGATTTAAAAAAATAAACGAGTGGAGGAACAAACATGTTAGAAAAAGTAGAAATGATAATCGTTGCTGTATTGGCAATTATGATAATTCTGGGATCCAAAACTGTCCAATCCCAACTTAAGACTATTAAGGTTTCTATCAAAGACCGTCACAAGGGTTAAAAGGGTGATTCCCAGAAATCAAAAGTTTAGCTAAGGAGCAAGCAAAAAAACCAAATAAATAACAAAACGTTGTAATATTTATATTTATTGTTGACAGCTTTTATACATAGGG